>OHRF01000864.1_pt1 | contig 10245 bp, 12 predicted proteins | sample 1578291 | NCBI WGS metagenome assembly OHRF01 (sample SAMEA3879576, study PRJEB24766) | human gut metagenome | biome: human-associated habitat; feature: feces | place: USA | collected 1985/1987 | reverse complement strand
CATACCGCGCCTCGATCGAAGAGACCATCGCAAACGCCGAGCAGACGACCGAGGATATCCAGTCCGCCACCTCGGGCGAGACGGACGAGGGGGAAAAGAGCGGCCTTTCCGGCCTCTTTTCCAAGGTGACCGAGGGCATCAGCGGTGCGGTGACCGCCGTGGTCGGGCAGCTCAAAGCGGTCCTGAACCGCTTTATCGAGGCCCTCGCCGTCATGCTCGTCACATCGTGCCTGATCCCAATTTTAGTGCTGCTGTTTTTCGCCTGGCTCGTCAAGCTGATGCTCGGCATCGAACTGCCGAATCTATACTCTGGACGTAATCGTGACCGTATATCATCAGCAGGAAAGTAGATGAGGTGTTTGGCGGAGTCAGTTGCGAGCATTTTTTCTATATACAAGTGGCTTTCTTAAGGCGTATACTATAACTTGATATCCGTTGTTTGCACACTGTATATGACCGCTTTTTGCTATGATCCGTCAGGAGAAAACAGACATGAAAAAAGGACTTCTTCTTATACACGAAAGCGGTAATGTTGGCGTTGCGCTCGCTGATTTGCTGCGCGGCGAAGTTTATGACGTTGAAAAGCTTCGCGTTTCCGATCATGGCGCAGAAACAGCGCTGCCATGATACACGGTAACTTTGACAAGCAAAGTTGATGGTACAGCTCATAGCGTGCCGATGTATTAAAGCACATTCATTCACTTTAAATATCCGCATATCTTCGCCGGATCAGGCTGAAGATGTGCGGATATTTTACTTGAACTTTCTATTTTGGGCACTGCCGACCTTCGTGGTCGATGGTATAGTCACAGGTAAGCAAGATCTTCGAAATCGGTACGATCTTATACCCCTCGGCGAGCAGGTAGTCGAGAATATCCGGCAGCGCCTCGGGTGTGTGCTCGCCCGCATTGTGGAACAGCACGATCGACCCGCTCTGCACCTTGCTTGTCACGCGCTTTGTGATCTCACCCGCCGAGATGCCCTTCCAGTCGAGGGAATCCCCACTGGCAGCACTTGGAAACGCCTGCGGCAGCTTGTTTTTCGATCTCTGATGTCTGTCTTTCTCCCAGCTATCATAACCCGCTGCCGGACTGGTTCAGGCCTTCCGCCCTTCAGGCTGTGCATTCACCGGACATACAATAGGAGCTGCCGCAAAACTGCATATCGGCAATAGCAAGGCTTACCAGCCCAGAACGGACATAGCAGTCAAAAGAATCGCCAGAAACGCAAAGCTGATCCCAGAAAAAAGAAAAAGGAACTGTTTTCCACCATTAGGAACATGGTGAGTATATTCCCGAAAGGTAATGAGGCTTGCCAGAGAAGCCACCAGCGTTCCTGCGCCGCCCACATTGACGCCAACCAGAAGCCCGCAGGCATCCTGCGTGAAGCGGCTGAGCAGAATGGCAGCAGGAACATTGCTGATGATCTGGCAGGTAAGCGCGGAGATCAGAATGGTTCCATGGGACAAAAGGCGAGCGAACAGTATGTGGACAGCTTCCATCCGGGCAAGGTTGCCGGAAAAGGTGAAGAACGCGGCGAAGGTAGCCAGCAGTCCCCAGTCCACGGTTTTCAATGCGTGTCGATCCAAAAACCAGAGCGCAGCACAATGACAGTCAGGCCAAGAACATAGGGCACCAGCCGCAGCACCATGGCAACGGCTAAACAGAACACAGTCCACCATAGATGGCAGCTTGACGGGAGTCTATCGTTACTTCTGCTTATGGAGAACCCAACAGTTGTTCTCTTTATTCAGTTTGTATGGCAGTCCAAGTATTTGCATCTGGCGGTTCACCGTCGATTTTCGACGCGGTGGCGCTTTTCGAACAGAAACCGCCTTTTGATACTCTGCGCTGTCAATCGGGAACCGATTTCTGCATTCCTGATTGTACAGACGCTCAAATTCTTTGTAAAAGTTCTCCCATTCCACCACCTGTATTTTCTCGCCTTCCCAATGTGAGAGAAAGCCGATGATACCTTCTGATACTGTTTGCCCGAGATAGACTGGCTCGGATTTTTCCATTTTAATCCATGTCAGTACAGTCTTTTCATAGCACGCGCCTTCTTTGTAATGCGCCGCGAGCGTACTGTAAAAATGGCTCAGTTGCTTCAGCTTTTTCTCTGCCAAAAAATTGGGGGTCAAATTGCCAGCCTCGTTGATATAAAAAAGGCTGTTAATGTCTTTGCGGCCCGTCTCCCACATTTTTGCTAACAAAGCGTTTCTCCTATTCGGAGCACATCTTTTTACCCCATTGATCGCATTTCGCTTGGTCTCCACGCCATGCCTCAAAGTGTTAACTTTCTGAATTGTTGGCACCTCGACATAAAGGTAAACCCGTTCGCCCTCAGCTGTTCTTCTTCGTCCGAGCATCTGCATAAATTCGGTCTGATCACAAAAGGGAATGACAATGTGCCGCACGCCTTTATCGCTAATATTGACGCCGTTGTCCAAAACCTTTGTTGTAATCAGCACATCTTCGTCATAGCGTTCTTCAGTAGAGAGCGTTTTCCATCTCTTATCAGCCTTATTTTCTGAGGATAGAAATACCGCTTTGCGGCCTGTTTCTTTTTTAATACGCTGCTGCAGCGCTTTGCCCCGCTGAATAGACGAAATAAAGATTAACCACTTCTCTCCCGCAGTCCGATTGATTACCGGCATCAGATCGTCGATACCGCGAAAAAAAGAAGGGGTGTACACGGCACTTTGGTGGTTGTTTTTATACACAATGCAGTGATCTCGGAATACCACCTTATTCAAATTGGCATCGATAAGGTTGTTTGGTTGAACCTTATCCGCTGCCGTCAGCAGCAAATCCTCCGACCCATCTAATGTGGCCGAAAGGAATATCCATACCGCATCGGGCGACTCGTTCAAAACCGACTTTAGCAACAGACCCGTTTTTGCATTGAAAAGAGAGTCTTCAACAAAAAAGTGCGCCTCATCAAATACGATGTAAGCGTAATCGCTTAGGAACATCTTAAGTGCCATGGGATTTAACGAGATTGCTTGATAGTTTATAACGGTCAGGCAGCAAAATGACCCGGGCAAATAGAATGTGGCTTCATCTTTTTTGATTTTCCCTTAACCTCCAATTTCCGAGCTAGGGCATTTTTTATCTGCTGGTTCAGCGCAGACCGATTTGCCAGATATAAAATGTTATAATTGCTCTCTGCTGCAAAGGGAAACAGCTTGTCGAGAATAAATGAACTCTTGCCCGTTCCTGTTGGTGACTCGATGAAAATGCGTGACGCTTTTTGATGCCTCTCTACACCGCGCGGCAGCCAATTTTTGTAATCCTCTTGAATTCCGTTTACGAGCCAGCGCTCACAAAATGTCCTAACTTCCATCCCATCCACCTCTTAAGCCAAAAAAATTGGATTTATAATAATTATAATAAGTGTGCGCGTTCTGTCAATAGATGGATTTTGCGCCACGGCGTCTTGCCCATGTCCGACGCCCAGCTGCAAAAGCAATCATCAGCTCATCTTCGCCATCTCCCGAATAAATTCCACTAACGCCGCCTTCGGGATTCTCCACACACGACCGTTTCGATAGCCCTTGAGTTTACCGGTGTTTAGGAGCTCGTACATCGCATTATAGCCAATCTTCAAGGCTTCGCAGGCCTCTTCAACGTTCAGAACATCATCATAATTCTCGAACACTCGTCATCTCTCCTTCACTATGCTGTATTGCTCCCGGAGCGGACACAATGCCGGATCAGCCATACAGCGGTCACATAAGCACTCGGGAGGCTTTTTGCCGTTTCTCTGCCGTTGCGGGTTTTGCTTACGACCATACAGATCCATTTTCTCAATTTGCTGATAAACTGCCGGTTCAGTCCGGCCCAATTCCAGCGCAATCTCGGTAATACCGACGCCGCTGTCAAACCGAACTTTCAGCCGGTTTTTCTCATAATCCGTCCAGTAATCTCCGGCACGGTCTGCACGCAAAGTCTGATTGCGCATGGAGCGCACGGATTCTTGAAACGCTTCTTCACCTTGCATAAGTTTGAATTCTCCTTTCGAATTTCATTACCTTATGTTACGTTTTGAAGCTGTAAATTGCTTTATTTTCAGTTAGATATTATCTCCATGAAGAGCTACAGATTTTTCTGTGGCTCTATTTTTGTATGGAGGTATTCCCCATGAATGTTTTACTTGTCGAGCCCAACGCTACCCCCCGCGCCATCGAGATCGATGGCTCTCTCGCATCCATGCAGGCCCTTGTCGGCGGTCTCATTGAAGCCGTCTACCCGTTCGAGGATCCTGTCGCCCTGATCTGTAATGCGTAGTCATCAGTTATGCGTAGAGATAGAGAAAAACGCTCTGTATTCCGGGCGTTTTTCCTTGAACTACTACACATAATCAGAAAGACTTCTTTCCAAATTTTGTTAGCCATTGTAATAAATCTTTGTCCTCCTCCCAAGGCATAGTAGTGTTTGGTGTAAAATTAGGCACTTTTTCCTCAAAAACTTTTCGTTTCATTTCGGCATCAATCCGAGCGTAAACCTCAGTGGTAGAAATATCGACGTGACCTAAGAAATCACGAATATAAATCATGTTCACACCAGCCCGCAGCAAATGCATTGCCTTAGTATGGCGTAAAACATGAGGAGAGATTTTTCTCGTATCGCTGTCCAATTCAGCTTGAGAAACGTATTTTTTGAGAATATAAGTGATCCCATACCGTGAAAGCGCCTGCCCCTTTTGGTTAAAGAACAGCGGCGATGTCAGCGGTTCGGAATTCAGATTGAAGTTCCGAATATAAGCATCTAAGAGCTTGCACGTTTCTTTCATTAGCGGTACTTGGCGAGCTTTTCTACCTTTTCCTGTCAATGTAACCATGGCAGGATTGGTCAATCGGATATCCTTAAGTTTTAGATCCGTGATCTCTTGGACTCGCGCACCGGAATCATATAGCAGGGAAAGTAGTGTTAGGTCCCTAAGACCGTGCCGCGTAGATGGATCTGGTTGGGCAAGCAAAGCTTTAAGTTCTTCTTCTGTCAGAAATGGTATGACTGGCTTTTCATGTTTTTTGGGACGAATAGCAATGATGTCCGTACAGTTTTCAAGATATTCCGGATTTCTGTACTGAACATAATGCGCAAATGCCTTCATTGCGGCAAGCCTTTGGTTTCGGGTTGTAACAGACACTTTTCTTTGCACTTCCAGCCAATCCAGGAAATCGGAAGCGAGATTTCGGTTCAGCATCCGTAGCTCAATACTGTTCGCCGGTACTCCTTTTTCTTCTTGAAAATATAAAAGAAGAAGTTTAAATGCGTCACGGTAGGAATTGCACGTGTTGGGGCTGACGCCGCAAGTTTCGGGGAGATAGGTTGAAAAGTAAGAAGTCAGTGCTTTTGTGAAATCAGTCTTCTTCAATTATCTCACCTCCAATGACAGGGATAATTCCTGCAAATGCAGAATCAAGCTTTTGTGCCAGTTCCGGAAATGAAGCAATTGTCAGATGAATATACCAGCATGTCTCCCGGTAGCTTTTGTGTCCCAGATATGCCGCCAACCTTGGAACAATAATCATTGGATCGTATCCTTCTGCAAGTTGTTTTTCTAACGTGTGAACTGCAAAAGTGTGTCGAAAATCGTGAACACGAGGTCCATTCCCAGTATGGTGAATATGGCTCATAAAAAGAAGTTCGCGGAAATTTTCGTAAATCGTGTTACTGGAATAGTGTCCACTGGCAGATGGGAAAAACCATTCTCTGTCCAACAGCAATTTTCCTGTGTATTCTCTTAAATACTCAGAAAGGCTGCTGTGAATGGGGACAAGTCGATCTTTTCCGCCTTTTCCGTTAAAAATTGAAATCACACCGGATTCCAGATCAACATCAGTAGTTCTTAGCCTTAACGCTTCATTAACGCGCAAACCGCAGGAATACAGCAGCCTAATGACAGCCGGGATTACCAGATGTCTCGTGGGTGCATTTTTTCTGTATGGTAGATTATCGGCAGCATTTAATATGCGGGATATCTCGTCGACGGTAAAAATATGCGGGACAAATGTGGAGTTGCCTTTCAGCTTACTTGTATCCGGGACATAAGATATACCATCGTTAGCGAAAGCAAAGGCTGCAAATTTACGAATGGTATTATGTCGCTGTATCTTTGTTATATTTTCGAACGGGGATATCTCCCCACAAAACACCTTCAAAACCGGTATCAACGCCCCTTGAGGGAGCGATGATATAATATCCTCATGCGGACAGAGAATTTCCTGCTTCTATCTTTGTAGCCAAGTCTACTGCGCACAGACTGGAACCTCTGCCCTGTGGGATGTCACTTATGAGCCGGATGTCGGGGCGATGGATCGCTTTCTTCTAATCTCGCAACAGGTTGTGACCTTCAGCAGCACGAGGAATGTCCGTAATTTGAACATGAGAGGAGCCTGCACTATGTACATCGTTGGGATCGACATCGCCAAGAGGAAGCACGAGGCAGCGGTGATCGACGGCGAGGGCGCCGTCATCATCAAGCCATTTTCCTTCACCAACAACTGCTCCGGGTACAATCGGCTGCTGGCCATGCTCACCAAGGCCAAGCTGCCGCTTGACGAGGTTTCCTTTGCAATGGAGGCCACCGGACACTACTGGCTCGCTCTTTTTACCAGACTTCAGAAGGAGGGCTTCCGTGTTCAGGTCATCAACCCGGTGCAGACCAACTCCATCCGCAGCTTCTACATCCGTCAGGCCAAAACAGATCCGCGGGACGCCCTGCTCATCGCGGAGGTGATCCGTTTCGGACACTTCTCCGAGTCTACCCTGCATCCCGAAAACATTTATGAGCTGCGGGAGCTGTGCCGTGGACGGCACGCCATCGTTTCCATGCAGGCAGATGTTAAGCGAAAGGTCGTTGCCCTGCTGGATCAGGTCTTTCCTGAATACGAAACAGCTTTTACCAATCTGTTTAGCGACACCTCCATGGCAATTTTGCAAACCTGTCCTACGCCAAAGGAATTATCCGAGATGCCTCTTGAGGAACTCTGCCATCTCATCGAAGTCTCCAGCCGCAAGCGCTTCCGCATGGTGAAAGCGCAGGAGCTTCAGGAGCTTGCGCGCAATTCCTTTGGCTTCGCCATGGCCGGCGACGTTTTCAGCACAATGATCCGACTCTATGCAAAGCACCTCGTTTTCTTGAAACAGCAGGTTCAAGAAATGGACCGCAAAATCGCTGAGATCATGGATACCCTGGACACGCCGATCACTACCATCACCGGCATCGGTCCGACCCTTGGCGCGTACATCCTCAGCGAGATCGGAGACATCAGCCGTTTTTCCTCCGCGGCAAAGCTTGCCGCCTACGCGGGGATCGATCCAACCATGCGGCAGTCCGGCGAATACAACGGCGTCAGAAACCGTATGTCCAAACGAGGCTCGCCTTATTTGCGGCACGCCATTTGGCTGGCGGCTTCATCAGCAGTGCTTCACGATCCGGCACTGAAACTCTATTTTCAGAAGAAACGGGACGAAGGGAAACCCTATATGGCGTCCGTGGGCCACGCCTGCAGGAAGATGGTCTCCATCATTTACGCCGTTATGAGAGACAACAAGGCCTATACGCCTTACATCCCAAATGAGATTTCGGCTTGACAAATTATAGCCGGTCTGTACGGTTTGAGAGATATGGTTTCGCTGAGTCCCATGCTTCAACGAGTTCCCTTGTTACAAACGACTCATTTTGCATAGCCTTAGATAGACAATCAAGCTCCTGCAGATAGTATCCGTAGTGATCTGGAAGATAGCCTTCTTCATTTCGAGTTGTCAGGTATAGCTCCATCAATGTCGAAAGATTGCTCAAAAAGTGAAATTGCTTCATTACAGCACCTCCAAATCCAGCGAACACAGGCGAAGTTGCTCAATATCAACGCGCAGATATGTTTCTGTTACGTTGATGTCGCTGTGCCCCAATATTTGAGATATGTCCTGAAGCGATGCTTCGTCCTTAAGCAGATTTGTGGCAAACGAATGTCGAAGCGTATGAACACCCGCATGTCCTTCTTTCGGCACGGTAATTCCTGCTCTGCGCATATACTTCCGAAGCTCTGGATTAAAGTTGTTGTGGTAATCCAAAGGGTCATATGGAGCAGTGTGACGAAGGAAAATGAAGTTCGACGATGACTGGGGACGTCCATCTTTGAGATATGAAATAATGGCCATCCCCAGTTCTTTGCTTAACGGCAATCCGAGATTGTTGCCGGTTTTCTGTTGCGAAAGAGAGATGGTACTGTTTTTCCAATCAATATTTGAGAATCTCAAGGATACAACATCACTAATCCTGAGACCAGTTCTTGCCATGAGTAGGAACATGGCATAGTTGCGCTTGCCTGTTGGATTTTCCGTATCAATAGCTGCTAAAATTTGCTCTATCTCTTCCTTTGACCATGTTTGCGGCAGCTTGGCCGGGGTCCTTTTGAATTCAGGAAGCTGAAGAGAATAATCTTGCTTTGTGATTCCGTGTTGATATAACCAATGAAGATATACAGCAACCTGACGGCAACGCATTCTACGAACATTCATACAGATTTCATCGGCGCTTCTCATGGCCTCTGAAAAGCAGTTAATAGTATCCATATCAATGCCCTCCGGCGTTGATGTATTGGACACATGAGTTGCCAGCAAAAAGATTCTTAGTCCGGATATGGTATTGTCCAGCCAGGATTTTGAATAGTTTTGCTCTCTGCAGAAATCCAGAAATCTTGAAAAGAACAAATCAAATCCATCATCAGCTATTGTTGTTATTCCCCGGACTTTTCTGCGACAGATCTCACCGGTCCTTAAAAACTCATCAAGTGCGCTCATATGACGTCTGGCGTGCCGCATTCGCATATCAAGCTTTTGATCAATGCCATTCGCATCGACACCGAAATAGCGAAGTAGGAATTTCTCCGCTGTTTCACGATCGTAAAAAGGTGATGATGAATAAGCTCTGAACTTATTCCATGTTGCTTTGTAAACACCGAGCGTGTTCTTTTTGTAACCTTGGTTTAACAACCATTGTTCCGTTTTTTCCATCAGTTCAAGGATGGGAATAGATATTATTTCTGACATTGTACGAACCTCCTGTGATTATTGGCAGGGAGTCAGCCTCTACGTTATGTAGAGTAACACAAGACTGTGAACTGCCAATAACCAAGTAAAATCAGGAGATTAGAAAAGAGATTAAATAATGCTACACATAACAACTAACTACACATTACAGACGTTATGTTGTTCACCACATAAGATTGTCAACGACGAAGGTAAGCTGACATGCCTGCCCCAGAATCGCCCCTTGAAACACTCGGGAACCGGCGAGATTTATGACACTGTCTGTGGTCCCTTTTTCCTGTGCTCCTCACCAGCCGACAGCGAAAATTTTGAGTCACTGCCGGACGATTTGATTGAAAAGTACCGTGAGATTTTTGCCCTACCGAAGCTCGTTTGCACTAATTGCGGTGAAGAATTCCTTCGGGGCGAACTCTACCCGTTCAACGGTGAGCTTCTCTGCCCGGACTGTTTGGAAACCAAAACCGTTCTCTGCTCCCACTGCGGTGAACGCATCTGGCGGGATGACAATGCCGGAGATGAATCCACGCCGCTCTGTCAGGACTGCTATGACCGTCACTACACAAACTGTCACAGCTGCGGTGATATCATCCGCATCAGCCAGACCTATTACGCCTATGAGAGTGACGGCAACGAGTATCCGTTCTGCTACGACTGCTACACGAGCCGCACTTCCCGCAAGTCAATTCAGGATTATTACTACAAACCCGAGCCGCTGTTCCGCGGAGAGGGCAATCGCTATTTTGGCGTAGAGCTGGAAGTGGACGGAGCCGGTGAGGACGATGACAACGCCGCTGAGGTCATGTCCATCGCCAACGGCAGCGGCTTGGAAAACCTCTACTGCAAGCATGACGGCTCTTTGGATGACGGCTTTGAGATGGTGACGCATCCCATGACGCTCGCCTACCATCAGTCAGAAATGCCGTGGGCAGCCATCTTACAGAAGGCTGTGCAGATGGGCTATACCAGCCATCAGGCGGGCACCTGCGGACTTCATGTTCACGTCAACCGCAATGCCTTCGGTGAAACGGAAGCACGGCAGGACGCCGTGATCGCCCGCATTCTGTACTTTTTCGAAAAGAACTGGGAGGAGCTCTTGAAGTTCAGCCGAAGAACGCAGCATCAGCTCGACCAGTGGGCCGCAAGGTACGGTTACAAAGATCAGCCAAAAGAAATCCTCGACCACGCC
>OHRF01000862.1_pt1 | contig 10254 bp, 8 predicted proteins | sample 1578291 | NCBI WGS metagenome assembly OHRF01 (sample SAMEA3879576, study PRJEB24766) | human gut metagenome | biome: human-associated habitat; feature: feces | place: USA | collected 1985/1987 | reverse complement strand
TCGATACAGATGCGGCAGCAGCTCTTGCTAAACTGCTGGCTGACCCCTCTATGGCCGAACTCATCAAAAATCTTGCAAAGAACTTATAACCCTCTATACATAAACAGCGACAGCTTTCCGATTTGGAAAACTGCCGCTGTTTGTTTTTAAGAATATCTTGGCTGAATTAAAATCAGGCGGGTTTCTTTGTATCCAGTGCCTTTACTTCTTCAACAGGAAGCTGAACCGACCGAGCAATTTCTTCATAGGTCATTTTTCCAAATTCTAGCAAAGATTTTGCAATTTCAATCGACTGCTCATGCTTTGTTTCTTCTCTCACTTCTTCAAATGCTCTGCACATCGTTGCCACTCCCTTCGTATCTTCTTTGAAATAACGCACCCGCTGTGCCAGAACAGGATAGTTCATGTCATCCGGGTTCGTACAGGTAAAATCGTGCATTAGTTTTCCCAATGCGGTGTCGTCTTTGATCTGAGAGTTTACATAGATAATATGTGCTTCATCTCCGAAAGATTTCCCCATTTCCTCAATGATGCGATTGATATGATAAATAGGAAGTCCACCCCGAAGCACATCGTTCTCTGTGATAAAGATTACATAGGTCTCGTTCAGTGCGTCATACGCATCGCCCTTTCGGGTGAGATTGGCATCCAGCAGGCTGCTGTTATATCTTGCCCTCTTTGCGACTGCTCCACTGTCACTGCGTTGAACCTCGACATTGTAGGCACGATTTTCATGATCCACTGCCAGAATGTCAAGCCGCACGGAACGCCCCTGTATATTGTTCAGGTCATGCTGCCCATGGACTTCTTTAACCTTTAAATCATCCCGATTCAGGATGATCCGGAGCAGGAATTCCGCACACGGCTTATCTTCAAAGACCTTGCTCATAAAGTTATCATCCATGAGCCGAAAATCACGGATACGCCGCAGATCTTCCTCATGCTTGCGTTCAAAATCAATGCCTTTTTGCATTTTGACTTCTGCCACCGGTTCACCTGCTTTCTGTTCCTTGTCTAAGGTAAGAATACCATAAAACCGTTCTTTTTACAAGATGAAGTACTTCCCACTACATAGGTCAGAATCCTTTCATATCGTGTTCTGGCCATGTTCCTATTCCAACTGCGATTCCGACATGGTATCATAAATCCAGAAACAGGCTTCAGCTGCTTTTTGCAACTGGTGTTCTTCTGGTGCCTATGAACAGCCACGCGCCTTCCAGCTAATGAAAGGTGGGCGTTGTACAATAGAGCGGCCACTTTTCATTAGCTCAGCTAATTCTCAGCTAATGAAGCCCCATAAAGCACCTTTTGAACTCTGTTTCCGGCTCCCTGCTAAAATTGGCAAACGCTTTCTTGTAAATCCATGTAAACACAGAATAGGATAGCAATTCCTGACCGTATCTTTTTGTTAATAACCATCTCGTTTATATACACAAACCGAAGTCAAAAGCCGTTTTACAGAACACTTTACCAGGAGAGTTGACAAACCCGCTGTTTTTGCGTATTATAATAGGAACAAGGGGGTCGTGTGCCCCTTTGGCAGAAAGCGAACAGCCTTGACGAGGAGAGTACGCCCCGCCTGCGCCTGACAGAAAGCCCGAAGGATGGAACCGGGCAGGTGAGCACGGGGTGGAAGATGGCCTCTGAGCTGTGGGGGTGAAGCGGCACGCCGCCAAGCCCCCGCCGGGTGCGCCCGTTACCGCGCTGCCGTGTGATGGCACGGCGTGAGGCCGCGTTCCGCGAGGAGGCGGCGAACCAGAGGTGGTACCGCGTATTTACGCCCTCTGTCCGAAAGGACAGGGGGCTTTATTTTATCTCTGTCCGAATCAAACATGGAAAAGGAGAACAACAATATGGGTATTTACGAAGAACTGCAGGCCCGTGGCCTGATCGCGCAGGTGACCAACGAGCCGGAGATCCGGGAAATGGTCAACACCGGCAAGGCAACCTTCTACATCGGCTTTGACCCCACGGCGGACAGCCTGCACGTGGGTCACTTCATGGCCCTGTGCCTGATGAAGCGCCTGCAGATGGCGGGCAACAAGCCCATCGCCCTCATCGGCGGCGGCACCACCATGATCGGTGACCCCTCCGGCCGCACCGATATGCGGAAGATGCTCACCAAGGAGGATATCGACCACAACGCCGAGTGCTTCAAGCGCCAGATGGAGCGCTTCATCGACTTCGGCGAGGGCAAGGCCATGATGCTCAACAACGCCGACTGGCTGATGAAGCTCAACTACATCGAGCTGCTGCGCGAGGTGGGCGCGTGCTTCTCTGTGAACAATATGCTGCGCGCCAAGTGCTACGAGCAGCGCATGGAAAAGGGCCTTTCGTTCCTGGAATTCAACTACATGATCATGCAGTCCTACGACTTCTACCACATGTTCCAGGAGTACGGCTGCAACATGCAGTTCGGCGGCGACGACCAGTGGTCGAACATGCTCGGCGGCACGGAGCTCATCCGCCGCAAGCTCGGCAAGGACGCCCACGCCATGACGATCACGCTGCTGCTCAACTCCGAGGGCAAAAAGATGGGCAAGACCGCCAAAGGCGCCGTCTGGCTCGATCCGAACAAGACCAGCCCCTTTGAGTTCTATCAGTATTGGCGCAACGTCGACGATGCCGACGTGCTCAAGTGCATCCGCATGCTGACGTTCCTCCCGCTCGAGGAGATCGACAAGATGGACGGCTGGCAGGGCGAGCAGCTCAACAAGGCCAAGGAGCTTCTGGCTTATGAGCTCACGAAAATGGTCCATGGCGAGGTCGAGGCCGACAAGGCCCAGGCGGCTGCCAAGGCCGTGTTCGGCGGCTCCGGCGAAGGTGTGCCGACGGTCGAGATCACGGCCGAAGACGGCTCGGACATCCTCAGCCTGCTCGTTAAGAGTGGCCTGTGTGCGTCCAAGTCCGACGCGCGCCGCAATGTGCAGCAGGGCGGCGTAGCGGCCAACGACGAGAAGGTCACCGATATTGCCAAGACCTTTACGGACGCGGAGCTGAAAGCCGGCGTCGTGCTCAAGCGCGGCAAGAAAAACTTCCGCAAGGTGCTGCTGAAATAATCAAAATCCGACAGATTGATCGCGCCCCGCCGTTCTCGGCGGGGCGCTTTTGTTGATGTTGCCGAAATGTATAAATTTTCATTCCAGCGCTTGAAAAAAGTCGGTTTGAGTGGTATAACTTCAAGTTGATGGTTAGTGATATCTAATTTAAATTCGAGTTAGCTAACCTGACCGCAATCATGCGGATCAAAAAACACGGAGGTAAATCATTATGAGCATGGAAAAATTAGGAGCATTTGTTGGCGGCGCACTGTTTGCAACGGTCGGCGCGAAGATTCTCGCAAGCAAAGATGCCCAGAAAGTGTATGTGTATACGACGGCAGCCGCGCTACGCGAGAAAGAGGACGTCATGGCAGTCGTGACGAACATCAAGGAGATCGCGGGTGACGTTCTGGCCGGCGCCAAGGCGTTCAACGAGAAGCGTGTGGCCGAGCAGGCTGAGGTCATTGAGGACACTGCAGAGAAGGCTGAGTAAGTATGAAATGCACGATCCTGCATGAAACCCGAGGCCGTATGCGCGTGCATACAATGCAGGGTGCCATGTCGCTGCGGCAGGCGGACATTCTGGAAGCATACCTGAACCGGACCCCTGGTGTGACGAAAGCGACGGTCTATGACCGTACCGGTGACGCTGTGATCTGTTATGACGGGCCGCGGGAAACAGTTACAAAAGCACTCTCTGCCTTTGCCTATGCAAACGAGCAGGCGCTTGCGCCGGAGCACAGCAGCCGTGCCATGAATCGCGAGTTCGAGGACAAGCTGGTCGCATCGCTATGCTGGCGCGGCATTAAGCAGCTGTTTGTTCCGAGCTCTGTGCGCACGCTGATTACGGTCGCGCGCTCCGTGCCGTATATCAAGGCCGGACTGACGTGTCTGATGCACAAGAAGATTCAGGTACCGGTGCTGGATGCAACGGCAATTTCGGTCTCGATGCTGCGTAAGGACTTCAAGACGGCAAGCTCCATCATGTTCCTGCTGGGCATCGGCGACACTCTTGATGAGTGGACGCATAAGAAGTCCGTTGCTGATCTCGCGCAGACCATGTCCCTGAATGTGGACAAAGTCTGGAAAGAGACGGACGCAGGCTCGGTGCTCGTGCCGGTGGCTGACGTTCAGGCCGGCGACCGTATCGTAGTCCGCACCGGTAGCATGATCCCGCTCGACGGAAAAGTCGTTGCCGGTGAGGCAATGGTCAATCAGGCATCCATCACGGGCGAGCCACTGGCTGTCCGCAGGACGGATGGCGGCTATGTCTACGCCGGTACCGTCGTCGAAGAGGGTGACTGCACTATCTGTGTGGAAAAGCGTGCCGGCAGCGGCCGCTATGATCGTATCATCCGCATGATCGAGGAGTCGGAAAAGCTCAAGTCCGCAACGGAGGATCACGCATCGCACCTTGCAGATCAGCTCGTTCCGTACAGTCTGGGCGCAACAGCGGCGGTCTGGCTCCTGACGGGGAACATGACCAAAGCGTTGGCAGTGCTGATGGTCGACTTCTCCTGCGCGCTCAAGCTCTCGATGCCGATCGCCGTGCTCTCCGCCATGAAAGAGGCAAGCGATCATCACCTGTCCGTTAAGGGCGGACGGTTCCTTGAGGCAGTGTCCGAGGCTAGCACGGTCGTCTTTGACAAGACCGGCACGCTGACGCGCGCTGAGCCGAAAGTCGCACAGGTTGTGACCTTCGGCGGCAATGAGGAAGCGGACATGCTGCGTCTGGCTGCCTGTCTGGAGGAGCACTATCCGCACTCCATGGCCAAAGCGGTCGTCGCGGAGGCGGCGCGCCGCGGTCTGCGCCATGAGGAGCGCCATTCGCGTGTGGAGTATCTGGTCGCGCACGGCATTTCCAGCAGTGTCGACGGGCAGAAGGTCGTCATCGGCAGCCATCACTTTGTCTTTGAGGATGAGCACTGCGTCGTCCCGGCAGGGGAGCAGGCCAAGTTTGACGCCCTGCCAGATACGTATTCGCACCTGTACCTCGCTGTTTCCGGTGTGCTGGCGGCAGTCATCTGCATTGAGGACCCGCTGCGCCCGGAAGCGGCTGATGTCATCCGCGGACTGCGGGAACTCGGCGTGTCCAAGCTGGTCATGATGACCGGCGACAACGAAAAGACCGCCCGCGCAGTCGCAGAGGCGGTCGGCGTGGATGTCTATTTCGCAGAAGTACTCCCGGAGGACAAGGCCGCCTTCATTCAGGCGGAGCACGCGGCAGGGCGTAAAGTCATCATGCTGGGCGACGGCGTGAACGATTCCCCGGCGCTTTCCGAGGCAGATGCCGGCGTCGCTATCAGTGACGGCGCGGCCATCGCGCGCGAAGTGGCCGATATCACGGTCGGCGCCAATGATCTGTACGCACTGCTGACGCTCAAACGCTTGAGTGACGCGCTCATGGAGCGTATCCACAGCAACTATCGCAAGATCATCAGCTTTAACTTCCTGCTGATCTGCCTGGGCGTGGCCGGTGTCCTGCCGCCCGCGACCTCGGCGCTGCTGCATAACGCCTCCACACTGGTCATCAGCCTCAAGAGCATGACCAAACTGCTGGCGTAATACCCTGCAAAGGAAAAAAGCCTGACGAACAATGGTTCGTCAGGCTTTTTTGCGTTCTGCTCACGCCTCGGCCGGGGCCGGGAGCTTGCAGACGTCAATCCACTCAAGGGCGTTGGAGTATTTGTAGAGCTCGTCCAAGTTCAGCTCGATCGCGCTCGACGGGCTGCCAACAGCGGGGAATACGGTCTCGAACCGCTGCAGAGACACGTCCAGATACACCGGGATGCCTTCCTTGCAGCCGAACGGGCACACACCGCCGACCGGGTGGCCCACCAGCTCCAGCACCTCATCAGCCGAGAGCATCTTGGCCTTCATATGGAATTTCTCCTTGAATTTATGATTATCAATACGCGCATCTCCGGCGGCAAGGATCAGCATGCAGCCGTCCGCCGTCTTGAACGACAGTGTTTTCGCGATCCGCGCACCCTCGACACCGAGGGCCTTTGCAGCCAAATCGACGGTCGCGCTCGAGACCGTAAACTCCTGAACGCGATCTTCCATACCAAACTGGCGGAAATACGCTCTTCCTGCTTCGATAGACATTTGATTCGCTCCTGTTCTTTGAAGTATCTGAAGCACATGATAGCGCAGGCGGCGGCATTCGTCAAGCGACGATTTTTTGTCCGCGGCACTTGCAGGATATCCGTAACAGGTGTATAATAACTAGGTTATAATATGTGATATTGCGTCCGGGTAACCGGACATTCCCAGAACGGAGTGACATCCATGACAAAACTTGCACCTTCCATCCTCTCGGCGGACTTTTGCACACTCGGCGAGGACATCCGTCAGATCGAGGCCGGCGGCGCGGACTATGTCCATATTGACGTAATGGACGGCATTTTTGTGCCGAATATCTCGATCGGCATCCCGGTCGTGAAGTCCGTGCGCAAGCATACGTCAATGTTTCTGGATGTACACCTGATGATCGACCGGCCGCATCGCTACGTCGGCGATTTTTGCGATGCCGGAGCGGATCTCGTCGTGTTCCACGTCGAGGCTGACGAGCCACAGGACATTTTCGCCGCGATTGCGGATGTGAAGGCGCACGGCAAGAAGGTCGGCCTTGCCATCAAGCCGAAAACGCCGGAGAGTGTGCTCATCCCGTATCTGCCGCTGCTGGATCTGGCTTTGGTCATGACGGTCGAGCCCGGCTTCGGCGGACAGCGCTTCATGGCCGATCAGCTGCCGAAAATTGCACAGCTGCACGAGCGGATCTTGGAGGTCAATCCCGCGTGTGAGCTGGAGGTAGACGGCGGCATCGAACCGGAGACGTCCCCGCTCGTGAAGCAGGCGGGCGCAAACGTGCTTGTTGCCGGCAGCGCTGTGTTCCGCCAGCGTGACCGTGCGGCAGCCATCGCCGCCATCCGCAATGCTTGATTCAGGACGGTAGTACCATGTCATTTTTTCCGAACGCACTTGAAAACCTCATTGACCAGTTTGCCGCGCTGCCCGGCGTCGGGCGCAAGAGCGCGCAGCGGCTGGCGTTTCATGTCCTGTCCCTCCCGGAAGAGGAGGCGCTGAAGTTTGCCGCGGCCATTGTGGACGCCAAGAAAAACATCCACTGCTGCAGCATCTGCCAGAATCTCACCGATCAGGAGACATGCACCATCTGTGCCTCTCCGAAGCGCGACCAGAGCACCATCTGCGTCGTGGCGCAGCCGCGCGACGTGCTCTCGTTTGAGCGCAGCCGCGAGTACAACGGCGTCTATCACGTCCTGCACGGCGTGCTGTCGCCCATGAATCACATCGGCCCGGACGACATCCGGATCCAGGAGCTGGTCAAGCGTGTGGCTGCCGGCGGGATCACAGAGGTCATCATGGCCACGAACCCCGACACGGAGGGCGAGGCGACCGCGATGTACATCGCGCGCCTGCTCAAGCCGTTTGACGTGAAGATCACGCGTCTGGCTTACGGCATTCCGGTCGGTTCCAATCTGGAATATGCGGACGATGCCACGCTCCTGCGAGCGCTGGCCGGCCGAATGGAAATGTAACAGGTTTGACGGTGCGGATTTCTGGGGATACTCTGGTCATCCGCTGCCGCAGGCAACGCATTTCGTACATATTTTTCGAAACATCAACCTGCTTCCGGGGGAGTAGTCTGCCCGAAAGCGAATGTAAAGGAGTTACAAATGGCATCCAAATTGAAAATCATCCCGCTTGGCGGGCTCGGTGAGATCGGTAAGAACCTCACCGTCTATGAGTATGGCAAGGACATGTTCCTTGTCGACTGCGGCATGGGCTTTCCGGATCAGGACCTCTACGGCGTCGACATGGTCATCCCGGACATCAGCTATCTGAAAGCAAACAAAAACCGCATCCGCGGCATGGTCATCACGCACGGGCATGAGGATCACATCGGTGCGATCCCGTATGTGCTCAAGCAGCTCGACATGCCGATCTATGCAACGCCCCTGACGGCTGCGATCATCGAGCTCAAGCTCGAAGAGCACGACCTGCTCTATCATACGCAGATTTTCACGAAAAAACCGGGTGATAAGTTTAAGCTCGGCTGCTTTGAGATCGAGTTTATCCACACGAACCACAGCATTGCCGATTCCGTCGCGCTGGCCATCAAAACGCCGATCGGCACCGTCGTCCACACGGGCGACTTCAAGATCGACCTCACGCCCATTCAGGGCGGCATGATCGATCTGCCGCGCCTAGGCCAGCTCGGCAACGAGGGCGTGCTCGCACTGCTGTCGGACTCCACGAACGTGGAGCGGCCCGGCTACTGTGCCTCGGAGGCGCGCGTGATCGACTGCTTTGACGAGCTGTTCAAAGACTGCAATAAGCGCATCATTGTCACGACCTTCGCGTCCAATGTCCACCGCCTGCAGCAGATCATCAACGTGGCGGCAAAGTATAAGCGCAAGGTCGGCATCACCGGCCGCAGCATGGAAAATGTTATGCGCGTGGCAACGGAGCTCGGCTATGTGGACATTCCGGACGGCGTCATGATGGACATGTCGCAGATCGGCAGTCTGCCGCGCAGCAAGACCGTCATCATCTGCACCGGCAGTCAGGGCGAGCCGATGTCCGCACTGCACCGTATGGCGTTCTCCGAGCACAAGCAGGTCACGATCGACGCCGGCGACCGCGTTATTATCTCCGCCTCGGCCATTCCGGGCAACGAGATCACGATCAGCCGCGTCATCGACGAGCTGTTCCAGAAGGGCGCGGAGGTCATCTATGACCGCAACACACCGCTGCACGTCTCCGGCCATGCGTGTCAGGAGGAGCTGAAGATGATGCTCGCGCTGACAAAGCCGCACTACTTCATTCCTGTGCACGGCGAGTACCGCATGCTCTGCAAACACGCCGAGATCGGCAAGCTCATGGGCGTGGAGCCGAAGAATGTGCTCGTGGCCAAAAACGGCGAAGTGATTGAGATCACCAAGCGCAGCATGCGCGCGACGAGCAATGTTCCGGCAGGCGACGTGTATATCGACGGCACCGGCATCGGTGACGTCGGCAGCGCCGTGCTGCGTGACCGCCGCCATCTGGCCGAGGACGGCATCGTCATGGCCATCATCACGCTCTCGTCCGAAAACGGTAAGCCGGTCGCTGATCCCGAGATCATCACCCGCGGCTTTGTATATGTCAAAGAGGCGGAGGCACTCATGGGCGAACTCAAGCGCGTCGTCAACGAGAGCCTTGCCAGCTGTGAGCGGCAGAAACAGCACGACTGGGCGACCATCAAGGGCCGCGTGAAGTCGAACATCAGCGGTTATCTGTATAAGACCACGCGCCGCAGCCCCATGGTGCTGCCCGTGATCATCGAAGTCTGAGCAGGGGAGCGCACCATGAAGATCCAGATCTGGGGCAAATCCAAATGCTTTGACACAAAAAAGGCCGAGCGCTATTTTAAGGAGCGCCGCATCCCGTATCAGGCCATCGACCTGCTGCGTTACGGTATGAGCCGCGGCGAGCTGACGAGCGTGAAAAACGCCGTCGGGCTTGACGCCATGCTCAATCCAAAGGCAGCGGATTACGCACTTGTACAGCACCTGGCCTATGAGCAGGACAAGATTGAGCGGCTGCTCGAGGATCCGTCCCTGCTGCAGACCCCCATCGTCCGCAACGGCAGACAGGCCACGGTTGGCTACTGCCCGGATGTATGGAAGACGTGGGAATAAAATACGAAGAAGCCCGATATGGCCATTGCCATATCGGGCTTTTGCTATCCCTTTTTAATGATCTGCCCGCTCGTTGCGGATCGCATCGCGCATCCGCTCCAGACCGGTCTGAATGATCGCGCGCGGCATGGCAAGATTCAGGCGCACATACCCTTTCGCGTTGCCAACAAAGAGGGAATCCCCGCCCTCGAGCAGCACGCCCGCCTTGTTGGCGAAGAAGTCCGGCAGGTCCTCCACATCCGGCAGACAGCGCGACAGATCGACCCACGCCAGATATGTTGCCTCCGGAATGTACATGACTGCCTCCGGCAGCTCCCGGGCCAGAAACGCCTTGACAAACGCGAAGTTTTCGTCCAGGTACTGCTTGAGCGCCTCATGCCACGCGCCGCCGTGCGCATAGGCCGCCTGCGCTGCCGTCAGCGACATAGGATTGACCATGCCGAACAGCTTGTCACGCTCCTGAAAGTGCGCCCGCAGCGCAGGATCGCGGATGATGATGCTGGAAA
>OHRF01000855.1_pt1 | contig 10318 bp, 9 predicted proteins | sample 1578291 | NCBI WGS metagenome assembly OHRF01 (sample SAMEA3879576, study PRJEB24766) | human gut metagenome | biome: human-associated habitat; feature: feces | place: USA | collected 1985/1987 | reverse complement strand
GGGAGGAGATTGAGGCGCTGTCCAGCCTGTCCATTTCCAGCTTTGACACCATGGAGCTGCGCTACTACCCCAACACGATGGATACTCAAAACGGTGTGAACGTCCGCGCCTATATGGGCCGCCTGCTGGACGGCCTGAAGCAGTATGCCGAGGATTTTTCCCCCACCGAGAGCGAAAGCCTGATGCTCATCGGCAACGCGGGCCTTGGCAAGACCCACGCTGCGCTGGCCATTGCGGGCCTTGTGCTGGAACAGGGCCACGATGTGATCTATGTGTCCAGCCCGGATTTCTTTGGCAAGATCGAAGCTTCCCGCTTTGACCCCTCCGGTGATGCCGACACTCTGCTGCGCACTGCCTCCACCGCCGACCTGCTGATCCTGGACGATCTGGGCACCGAGTTCGTCACCCCCTACTTCATCACCACTTTTTACAGCCTGCTGAACAACCGCCTGGGAGCCGGTCTGCCCACCATCGTCACCACCAACATTGCGGATGGCTCCCTGCTGGAAAAGCGGTACACCGAAAAGATCTCCAGCCGTCTTTCCTCCTTTGTTCCCTGCCTGTTTGCGGGCGAGGACATCCGGGGCCTGAAAGCGGCGGAGTAAGACAAGGAGGTTTCCCCCATGAGCTTTGAGCGCACCACGCCCAGCGGCGTGATCTCCGGCACGGCTTGCCAGTGGCCGGGCATTGCCGCCTACAAGGGCATCCGTTACGCCACCGCCGGGCGGTGGGAGTTCCCCGTCCCCGTCACCCACTGGGACGGTGTCTACGATGCCACCCGGTACGGTGCCTGCTGCTACCAGCCCCGCGCCTTCTATGATGAAGCCGCCGCACCCGGAAAAGCCTTCTACTACAACGAGTTCCGCAAGGGCGAAACGTATACTTACAGCGAGGACTGCCTGTTCCTGAACATCTGGGCCCCTGCTGGCGCAGCCCCCGAGGACAAGCTGCCGGTCATCTTCTACATTCACGGCGGCGGCTTTACCGGCGGCTGCGGCCACGAGAAACACTTCGACGGCCCTGTCTGGCCCACCAAAGGCTGCGTGGCTGTGACCATCAACTACCGGCTCGGGCCCATGGGCTTTGTCTGCCTGCCCGAGCTGGCTGATGAGGCCGGATCCACCGGCAACTATGCCTTTCTGGATCAGCTGGCGGCTCTGCAGTGGGTGCGTGCCAATATCGCTGCCTTTGGCGGCGATCCCAACAACATCACTATCATGGGCCAGAGCGCCGGTGCCATGAGCGTCCAGCAGCTCGTCCTCTCCCCCATCACCAGGGGGCTGTTCTCCAAGGCCGTGATGAGCAGCGGCGGCGGCGTGAGCCAGATGCTGACGGCCAAGCCCGCTGAGGCCCACTACCCGTTCTGGAAGCAGGTCATGGAGACCGCCGGGTGCAGCACGCTGGCCGAGTTCCGTGCCCTCGCCCCCGCCCAGCTGTTTGCAGCCTGGGATGCCGTCCGCACCCAGCCCCAGTTCAAGGGTCTGGGCTGTGAGCCCGTGGTGGATGGCCGTTTCCAGGTCAAGACCGGCCCCGAGACGCTGGCTGCTGACGAACAGCACCATATTCCTTACCTCATTGGCTTTACCAGCGAGGATATCGTTCCGCCCTACCTCTACCAGATGGCCCAGGACTGGTGCGCCCGGAATGCCGACAGCTATGGCTGGTTCTTCGACCGCCAGCTCCCCGGTGATGACCGTGGTGCCTGGCATTCCAGCGACCTGTGGTACTGGTTCGGCACGCTGGCTCACTGCTGGCGGCCCTTCACTGAGAAGGACACCGCCCTCAGCGCTCAGATGGTAGATTACCTGACCAACTTTGCCAGGACCGGTAACCCCAACGGAACAGACCTGCCCCAGTGGCAGACTGTTACCGCCCAGCAGACCGATTTTCTCCGTCTGGGTGAGGAGCCCACCCACATGGGCAGCGTGGATGTCCAGAAGCTCCTCTGGACGATGCAGAACGTCCCCGCCGTGGGGGAATAAGCCCCCGCCCGAATCACCTCAAACCCCAGAAAAACAATATCCCCCGCTGCAGACGTGCCATAACACGCTTTGCAGCGGGGGATATTTTATGTTCTCTTCTTCAAATAATACCCAATGCCGATGGCATCTGCCAGTGCCCAGCCGATGGGCACACTGAGCCAGATACCGGTAACACCCAGCGGCAGGGCAAACAGCAGGATATTCTTTGTAATGGGTCCTTGGGTCAGACTGTGCTGCATGGGAATCATTTTCTCCTATTCCTATCTCAGACATTTCAGCAGAATTTTGCGCGGTATTCCTTGGGTGTGCAGTGCTTGATCTCCCGGAAGGTCTTGATGAAGTAGCTGCCATCCGCAAAGCCGCACTCCATCCCGATCTCGCCCGTCTTGAGCCGGGTGGAACGAAGCAGCTCGGCGGCCTTTTCCACCCGGAACTGCTTGACATACTGGATGGGCGTGATGCCCAGCATCTGCCGGAAGCTGCGCAGGCAGGCGCTCTCGCTCAGGGCCACGCTGGCCGCGATGCGTTCCACGGTCAGCTCCTCGGCATAGTGCTCCTCCACAAAGCGGAGCATCTGCTTCATCCGCTCGGAGGCGATCTGCTCCTGCTGGGAGACTTTCGTCCGCCCGCCCACGCACTGGGTGCTCAGCAGCCGCAGTGCCGCAGAGAGATAATACCGCACCCGGTTCTCGTAATCAAAGGGCTCCACGGCAACCGCCTGCCAGGCTTCCCGCAGGCAGGCAAGCACCTGCGCCTGCCAGGGCACAGCCCCATCCAGCAGAAAAAACGCCGGGGCATCCGGCTGGAGCATGGGTCGGATGAGCTTCTGCCAGAAGATGGTGTCCATTCCACCCACCAGCCGGGGGTGGAACACACCCGAGTGAAGCAGGGCATCCCCTTTTTCCGCCTGCTCCACCGCGTGGAGGATGCCGGAGTTCAGGAACACGCCCTGATTCGTCTGCAGGGTCACCCGGGTCTTGTTCACGTCCACCGTCAGGGGGCCTTTCATGGCCAGAATGTACTCAAACTCCTCGTGCCAGTGCCAGGCCACCGAATAGCTTTTCAGGTTCTCCGCATAGCAGGCAATGGGAAACAGGGCGCTGCCATGCTGGACCATTTCCCGCCCCTCGGCATCGGCCACAACATCCTGCTGGAAGGTCAGCCCGGTAACGATATTGGCAGCAGAGACACAGCTTGTCTGAAACGCCATATTGAACAATTCCTTTCCGCAATACTTTGAATATTTTTTGTCAATGCCGATTTTGTTATACAAATCGGGTGTTTTTGTTCTATCTATCGTGCCGGTTTCGTGGTATTATTTCATCAGAACCAGCAAGCACAGTATAACACCGCAGGGGGCGGAAAACAACCCCCGGCGCGGCTTGATCCGGTTCCCGAGAAGCGTTCTCCACGGGCAGCCTGGCCCGGGGGACTCTTCCAGAATAAAACATTTCTTTGTGGGAGGTATTTTTATGCTTCGCATCCAGTATCTTGATAAAGACCGTTTCATGCAGCAGGTAGCCGCCAGCCGCGGCAGTGTGCTCCTGCACCTGGCCAATGGCGAGACCTGCGACCTGAAAAAGGACAGCGCCGCCACCGAGCTGTTCCAGATGATGGACGCTCCCTCCAAGGGCTTTGACATCTCTGTCACCGACCCCGCTGATGTCACCGGCTTCCTGCACTACATGCTCGAGGCCGGCCGCAGAGAGCGCGCCGCCTGCTGACCCTTCGACATTCTCCTTTTTTCGCATATTACAGCAATGTAAAACGCCCGCTCCGGGGTCAGAAGCCGGAACGGGCGTTTTACGTTTTCTCTTTTTCTGTTACAGGATGCACCGGCTGATGGCCCGTGCCACCGCCAGCAGCTCATCCTGCCCGATGAAGCCGAACTTCGCCTCGTGCTCATCCGCAAAGCAGACCGTCAGCTCTGAGGTCTGCAGCGGGTCGCCAAAGCCTGCCGTCTTGATGCCGTAATGCAGGATCTTGCGGTAGGGCAGCACAAAGATCTCCTGCCGGGTACCGGTCATCCCCTGCATATCCACCATAAAAATGCGGTGGGTGGTGAACACGGCCTGATCGCGCACGGTCTTGTAAGCGCCCACGATCTGCTCACCATCCAGCAGCAGCTCCTGCACATTTTTGCAGATCTCCTTTTCCTTGATGCGGATGAGGTTCTGCATCGGCTTGTCCCGAAATTCCATAACACACTCCCCTTTCGGCTTGTCCGGATGTTTGGTCAGCCCCATTGTAGCATCTCAGGCGGCGGTTGACAAGCCTTTGCGCTCCCTCTCGCCTTTTTGTTCCGGATGTGCTATACTGGGCAGGAACATCACAATCACCCGGGAAATGAGGTTTTGACCCATGGAGATCATCATCCATCAGGCAATTTTGCATGTGCTGGACACCACGCTGGACGCGCCGGTGCTCAGCGGCGGCGGCATGGAGCTGACTGCCGAAAAGACCGCCTACTTACAGAATCATATCGAAAAGCTGCTGGCCAGCGATGAGATCCGCCAGTGCCGCCCCCTGCCGGATTCGGCTTTCCGGAACGAGCTGGAACACAATCAGGATTTCATTGATCTGTCCTGCCGCATTGCGGGGGTGCTGTTCGATTACATGCACGCCCACACCACCATCCCCGGGGCGGACCTGGCCGTGGTGGATTTCACCCGGGACGGCGCGCCCTGGCTGGGCATCCTCAAGCTGAACTATAAAAACGGATACACCCACTACACCGAGACCGTGGAAGGTGCCCCGGTCAACTCCATCATCCAGCAGCGGGCCTGCCTGCCCACCCAGAGCGGCAAGGTGGAGGAGGGTGCGCTCGTCAACCTGACAGACTACTCCATGCGCCTGCTGGAAAAGAAATACGACATCGACGGCCACAAGGAGTTCTACCTCTCCTCTGTTGTGTTCCAGTATACCCAGGCCGAGCCCGAGAAAAAGAAGCTGCAGGCCATTCAGGAGGCCGCCGCACAGGCTGTGAAGGATGCCTATGAGGATGAGCCCCATGCCGACGCGCAGGTGGCCATGCTCATTGCCAACCAGGCTGCCGACAACGACAATCAGGTATCGGTGGAGCAGGTGCGCCAGCAGCTGGCCGAGGAATACCCACTGGCCGCTGTGCCCTTTGATGACTATGTGGAAAAGAGCGAGGTGCTGGAAGAGGCAGCCGCCCCTGTCACCGTGACCCCCGCCCGCATCCGCCGGATGGAGAGCCGGAGCATCCGCACCGCCAACGGCATCGAGGTCAAGATCCCCACCGAACTGCTGAACTCCGATTCCGAGCTGGAGTTCCTCCACGATCCGGACGGCAGCGTTTCCCTGCTCATCAAAAATGTGATCCTGTAAGCCGCCGCAGATGGCGTTTTTTCTCTCTGCGCGCTGGTGCTCACCGCCCTGATGTAACAGATCACCAAAACAGCCTCAGCCCTTGGAAATCGGGCTGAGGCTGTTTTTTCGTCCGTATTATCAGCGGTTTTTGCGCTTGTTCCGGTACATATCTCGGTCGGCAGCATGGTAGACTGCGATATAATCAAAGGGGCCTTCTGTCACGGTGTGGTATCCAAAGGCAACATCCAGCTTGAGGCGGTCGTCGCTCTGGCGGGCCAGCTCCCCGTGCAGCCTCTCGATCAGCTGTTCGGCCTCTTCTGCAGAGAAGTGGTTGCAGGCAATGAGGAATTCATCGCCGCCCATCCGCAGGGCCACGCTTTCCGGCGGCAGGTTTTCCCGGATCACCCGGCCCACCCGCTTGAGCAGCAGGTCGCCGTACTCGTGGCCGTAGGCATCATTCACACGCTTCAGGTAATTGCAGTCGCCCATAATGATCGTGATGGGCATGATGGCTCCCTTCAGCTGCTCTGCACCCTTTACCTTCAGGTAGTTGCGGTTATACAGACCGGTCAGGTCATCGTGGACGGCCCAGTTCTCGGCCTGTTTTTCCAGCCGCACCCGTTCGGTGATATCACCAATAAGCCCCACGATGCCGATGATCTTTCCCTCCAGCACAACGGGGTTCTTTTTGATCTGATAGTATGCCGTCCCATCCTTCCGGGGCACCTCGGTGATAAAGCTGGTTCCCTTGCCAGTGGCAAGCACCTTCTGGTCCTGCTCATAATAAAAACGGGCCTGTTCCTCGTTACCCCAGATCTCCAGATCTGTCTTGCCCAGCACATCCTCTTCCTGCCCTTCTCCGTAGGGGAAGAAAGTCCTAACGTCCGAAATAAAAAGGTAACGGCATTCCGTATCCTTGAAAAAGAGGTTCGCCGGTGTACTGCGCAAAAAGGTCATCACTTCTTCATAGCCGAGCGCATCGATCCCCTGCATCCTGTGGTCCCTCCTTTCCATTTCTCTTTTTTATTATTTTACCACATTTTATTATACGAGCGATGCACCTGTTTTGCAAGTGTTAATTGTGCTCCCTCGACGATCCGGAAGCGGACGACTCCACCCCCGGTGCAGACGGAAAAGGCCGCTGACCCATCTCAGGTCAGCGGCCTTTCTGTCTGCGCTTATTCGGCTGCGTTCAGCTGTGCCTTGTGGTATTGCAGGGTGTACAGCTGGTAGTAGCGGCCATGCCGGGCCAGCAGCTGCTGGTGGGTGCCCTGCTCCAGAATTTTACCGTGGGACAGCACGATGATGTTGTCCGCATGCTGGATGGTGGACAGCCGGTGGGCCACAATGAGCATGGTGCCCACGGTGCGCATCTTTTCCAGCGAATCCTGGATGAGCAGCTCCGTCTCGGTGTCGATGTTGGCGGTAGCCTCGTCCAGGATCATCACGCTGGGCTTATGGATGATGGTGCGGGCAAAGCTGAGCAGCTGCCGCTGCCCGGCGGAGAAGTTGTTGCCGCGCTCACGCACCTCTTCGTCCAGCCCGTGGTCCAGCTTGTTGATGAACTTGTCGGCGTTGACGTAGCGGCAGACCTCCATGATCTCGCTGTCGGGGATGCCCTCTTCCCGCAGAACGATGTTGGAGCGGATGGTACCCGAGAACAGGAACACATCCTGCAGCATCTGGCCAAAGTGCCTGCGCAGGGAGGAGATCTTGATCTTGCGGATGTCGATGCCGTCGATCAGGATCTGGCCCTTCTGGAACTCGTAGTTCCGGCAGATCAGGGAGAGGATGGTGCTCTTGCCGGAGCCGGTGGAGCCCACAAAGGCCACCGTCTGGCGGGCATCCACATGGAAGGAAACGCCCTGCAGCACCCACTCGCCGGGAACGTAGCTGAACCACACGTCCCGGAACTCGATCTCGCCCTTCACCTCGTCCAGCTCAATGGCATCGGGGGCATCCTGCATTTTGGGCTGGATGTCCATGATGGAGAACACCTTTTCTGCCGATGCCAGCGCCGACTGCAGCCAGTTGAACTGCTCGGCCAGGTTCTGGATGGGGGTGAAGAACTTGGAGATGTACATATAAAAGGTGACGATGGTGCCGCTGGAAATGGTCTGCCCCAGAAAGCTGACGTTGTTCAGGTGACCCATGCCGCCCAGATAGAACAGGCACAGGATCGAGCTGACATAGAGCATATACACCAGCGGACGGAACACGCTGAACACGAAGATCTGCTCCTGATTGGCCCGGGCCAGCTTCTGGCTCTTCTGGCGGAAATCCTCCATCTTCTCGTCCTCCCGGCCAAAGATCTGGGTGACCTTGATGCCGGACAGGTTTTCGGACAGATAGGTATTGATATCGGTGGTCGCGTTCTTGAGCTTGCGGTTGGCGCGGCGGGAGAACTTGCGGAAGATGACCGTGAAGATCACGATGAAGGGCACAAAGCAGAGCACCATCAACGTCAGCTCGTAGTTCAGGCAGAGCATGGCCACCAGAATGCCCAGAATGACAAAGCTGTTCTTGGTCAGCTGGACCAAGAGGTTTGTGAACATCATGGAGATGGCGTTGGTATCGTTGGTCACACGGGTGACCAGCTTGCCCACGGGGATCTCGTTGAGCTGCTCGTGTGCCAAAGATTCAATGTGGCTGAACAGATCCTCGCGCAGATCGGAGATGATGCGCTGGCCCACCCGCTGCAGGATCACGGCCTGCAGGTAGGTGCTGCCCATAGAGAACACCAGCACGCCTGCATACACTGACACGCCCAGGAAGAGGGCGCGGAGTTCAAACTCCCCGGCCACCAGCTCCTCGATGCGGCCCACGATGAGGGGCGAAATGATATCGTAGGCAATGGAGAAGAGCATCAGCAGGCCCACAATGAGGAATTTGCTCAGGTAGGGCCGGGCATAGCGGGCAAGGCGGCGCATGATCTCGCCGTCCTCCATGTTGCGCTCAAAGCCCATGGCGGTCTTTTTGTCCTTGACGGCGGCATAAGCTGCCACCAGCAGGGCGGTGATCACGCCGATGACAGCGCCCACCAGAACCAACGGATTCAGATGCATCATGCGTTTTCGCCTCCCTTCGTCTCATCCTCCAGCCGCTGCAGATCGACCATCCGGCGGTACTCCGGGCAGGAAGCATACAGCTGATCGTGGGGCCCGACGGCTTCCACCCGGCCCTCGTTGAGGAATACGATCTTATCCAGCCGCTCCACCGTGGAAATGCGGTGGGCAATGAGCAGGGTGGTCTTGCCTGCCCGGCTGTTCTTGAGGTTGTCCAGAATGATCTTCTCGGTGCTGGTATCCACCGCCGAGACGGAGTCATCCAGGATCAGGATGGGCGCGTCCTTGAGCAGGGCGCGGGCGATGGAGATGCGCTGCTTCTGACCACCGGACACCGTCACGCCGCGCTCACCCAGAACGGTCTCGTAGCCGTCCTTGAAATCCACGATATTATCCCGCACATCGGCCATGCTTGCCGCCCGCTCGATGTCCTCGGGGGTGGCATCGTCCACACCAAAGGCAATGTTGTGGGCGATGGTGTCCGAGAACAGGAAATTATCCTGCGGAACGTAGGCACAGGCATTGCGCACCGAGTGGATGGAAAGGCTGTTCACATCCCTGCCGTCCACGAACAGGGTTCCGTCCGGCACATTATAGGTGCGCAGCAGCAGGTCCACCAGCGCGGTCTTGCCCGCACCGGTCTTGCCCACGATGCCCACGCTCTCGCCGGGCGCAATGGTAAAGGAGATATCCCGCAGCACATCGTACTCGCCGTCCGGGTAGCGGAAGTTCAGGTGGCGGAACTCGATTCCGCCTTTGGGGTCGGTCAGGTCGGCCACACCGGGGCGGTCGGCCACGTCGATGGGGGCATCCAGCAGCTCGGTGATGCGGTTCAGGGAGGCCTTGCCGCGGCTGGTCTTTTCGATCAGCATGGACACAGCCATGATGGGCCAGACGATGGCCTCAAAGTAGCCGATGTACTCCACCAGCTGGCCGGCGTTGAATCGGCTCTGATAGACCAGATAACCGCCGTAACCCAGAATGATGCAGACCACGGACTCCACGAACAGGGTCACCAGCACCTCCAGCAGGGTGGCGATCTTCGTGTAGGTCACGTTGATCTCCTCGTTTTCCTTGTTCAGCTTCCGGAAAGCCTGCAGTTCCTTGTATTCCTTGACAAAGGCCTTGATGACCGCAATGCCGGAAAAGTTCTCCTGCGCGAAATCGGAAAGGCCGGAGAAGGCCTCCTGCCGCTCCTCCCAGCGCCGGGTCATCACCTTGCTCATCTGGGTGCCGATGGCAAACATGATCAGGGCCGGGATCAGGGCCAGCAGGGTCAGCCGCACGTCCATGGTCCACATCTTATAAAGAGCCAGCAGACCCAGGGTCAGCGCGTCGAAGAACATCAGCACGCCGTCGCCGAAGCACTCCTGAATGGTGTCCAGATCGTTGGTGTACAGGCTCATCAGGTTGCCGACCTTGTTCACCTGATAGTACTGCTGGGACAGCCTGCGGCTGTGGTCGAACATCCGCTCCCGCAGGTCTGCCGCGACCCGCACCGCCGAGCCGAAGAAACAGATGCGCCACAAAAAGCGCCCAATGACCATCAGCACCACGATCCAGATCATGGGCAGGCAGATGTGCTGCAGCAGCACCTCTTTGGTAAAGAGCAGCGTCTCACCGTTCACCACCACCTGGCCAAGGTTCACCCCGTTGATGACCAGCCGGTAGAGCTGCGGGATCAAAAGCTGGATGTAATCCACCGTCAGCAGGGCGGCAAGGCCCAGCAGCAGTACGGGAGCATGCTTGAGGTAATATCGGTTGATGTACTTGCCGAATATCACTGCGTTTTTCCCTCCTTTTCTAATTCCAAAAAAGCTTTCAACGTACAAAAAAGCCGCTGCATCACACGACGAATCATGTTTTGCAGTGGCTTGTTTGTCTGGAGCGGCCGACGAGGCTCGAACTCGCTACCTCCACCTTGGCAAGGTGGCGCTC
>OHRF01000842.1_pt1 | contig 10506 bp, 8 predicted proteins | sample 1578291 | NCBI WGS metagenome assembly OHRF01 (sample SAMEA3879576, study PRJEB24766) | human gut metagenome | biome: human-associated habitat; feature: feces | place: USA | collected 1985/1987 | reverse complement strand
TTATCAGCCTTAACGCCTGCAAGTAAAAATACTATCAACGTAATAATTGGTACAGATATAATCAAAGCAAGAAAAAACGGTAACTTTTTCTTCATAACTGTATTCCTTTCGTTCTAAAGTCCCATTGTCAGAATCAAATCCTTAAGCCAGTAATCTTTATAAAAACCCGGCGTAAGGTGGAGTCCGTCAGCAGAAAATAATTCCTGATGTCCGGAAATATACTGGTTATTTGAATAATATTCTATATCAAGATTGATACACATCTTCAGTAATTCATAATTATACTGGTTAATATAAGCAAATGATAACTTATTATTATAAATAGTATCACTTACCGGAAATACTCCGCTTACAATTATTCTTGTATCCGGTACTTCAGCCTTAAGACGGCTTAAAAGCTCTGTATACTGGCTAATTCTCCTTTCACGTTCTTCTGCCGATGCTGACAAAGAATTAATACCATAATGTACAACAATGGCATCCTTTCCTGTTGCCTTTGCAACGATAAGTCTGAATTTTTCTTCCATATAGTCGGCAGATGCCCCTACAAGTGCTTCAACATTGCTCTGTTCAAGAATATTATATGAAATGAGGGCTGCAATCTGTGAATCTCCAGTAAATGCCACATTATCAAGTGCCTCAGCATACGAAAGATTACCATTCTCAATCTTGTCCACCTTGGCTACTGATTTATCCTTATTGGCTGCCTTATATTCGTATGTAGGTGCATACAGTCCGAGATACATCGGATTAACGGCTTCAACTTCTACAGAAGCTGTATTCTCACCGTAGGAAAAAACAATTTCATTATTTCCTTCCTTAAGTCTGTAATCTCCATCAAAAGCAGCACATTTGTAATCATTAATTTCTGCTTTTCTGCCGTTGTTTTCGGTAACTTCAACAACGAAGTCCGCCTTTCTAAGTCTTCCGCCCGCAAAAGCCTTATCTCCTTTGTATGTTACTGTTATTTTACTAACATCTTCAAGCTTGATATTGTCTTTTATTCCGGCATCTGCAACGGTCTGATTTTTAAAAATTATATTAGTTCTCAAAAGAATATATATAAATGCAAGACAACCTATAAGTGTAATACTAAGGCTTGTTACAGCTATGACTTTTACTGTTTTTCTCATTTTATCCTCATGTCTCCTAAATCAATCTCGTCTTCTTAATATACTGACAGAATTCCTTGTTATTGCGTGTCTTTGAGAACATGTCTATAATTCTCTCAACAGCTTCGTCAGAACGTATGCCATTAAGTGCTTTTCTCATAATATCAACAGCTTCCTGTTCTTCTTCGGAAAGAAGCAGATCTTCTCTTCTGGTTCCTGACTTAACAATATCTATTGCAGGAAAAATACGCTTCTCTGACAGTTTTCTGTCAAGAACAAGTTCCATATTACCTGTACCTTTAAATTCCTCGTATACAACATCATCCATCTTGCTTCCGGTATCTACAAGTGCTGTTGCAAGAATTGTAAGTGAACCACCCTCCCTCATATTTCTTGCCGCTCCGAAAAATCTCTTTGGCATATAAAGTGATGAAGGATCAAGACCTCCCGACAATGTTCTTCCACTTGGTGCAACCACAATATTATAGGCTCTTGTAAGTCTTGTAATACTGTCTAAAAGTATACATACATCCTGCTTATGCTCAACAAGTCTCTTGGCTCTTTCTATAACCATTTCGGAAACTCTCTTATGATGCTCAGGCAATTCGTCAAATGTTGAATATATTACCTCTACATTGTCACCCTGTATTGATTCCTTAATATCGGTTACTTCCTCAGGTCGTTCATCTATAAGAAGTATAATAAGGTGCATTTCTTTATTATTGGTGGTAATTGATTTGGCTATCTGCTTAAGCAATGTGGTCTTACCTGCCTTAGGCTGGGAAACAATCATTCCTCGCTGTCCCTTTCCTATTGGTGAAATCAGATCAACAATCCTCATAGCCGTACTGCTTGAAGATATTTCCATATGAAGACGTTCATTAGGAAATATAGGTGTAAGCTTCTCAAAAGAAGGTCTTCTCATCACCTCAGCAACGGAATAACCGTTGACTGATTTTATATAAAGAAGAGCACTGAACTTTTCTCCCTGGTTCTTAATCTTCTTATTACCTATAATAACGTCACCTGTCTTAAGTCCGAATCTCTTAATCTGAGCAGGTGACACATATACGTCATTTTCTCCCGGAAGATAATTGGCACATCTTATAAATCCATAACCTTCCGCAAGTACCTCAAGTATTCCGTTAGCTTCCGATGAAGTGTCCACAAGTTCGGGATCATATTCCTGTTTCACAGTATCATCGCTTGTACCGGTCTTAACTGTATGCTTATCGCTTCTGTCATTCCTGTCATTTCCTGACTCATTCTCAGGAAGTGCAAGCAATGCTTCAATAAGTTCTGCCTTCTTCATCGTGCTGGTCCCCTTAATATTCTTATCTTTAGCAATTTCCCTCAATGTTGTAAGTGGTAAAGTCTGAAGCTTTTCTTTCATTATCATCAAATAATCAGTATGTACATATTATCCATAAATATGTATCATGCCATTCCTTTCCATTATTGTCATTACCCTATAATATTCATCTTAATTGTTGGGGGTATTCAGAATAATCAGATCATCCAGATAGAAATGATTATACAACCAGATAAACATCAATGTAAAGTCTTTATTTACTTAAAAAAAATTGCGTGATACAATAAGTTATAAATTGATTAAAATGTAATAAGAAAAGGATGAATAAAATGACAAACAATGAAAAAGCTCTTATGCTTCACGAAAAATGGCATGGCAAACTCGAAACAGTAAGCAAGTGTGCAATCCGCACAAGGGAAGATCTTGCCCTTGCATATACTCCGGGTGTTGCAGAACCATGTAAAGTCATAGCAAAAGATAAAGAACAGGCATATAAATACACAATCAAATCTAACACCGTTGCCGTTGTTTCAGATGGAAGTGCCGTACTGGGGCTCGGTAATATAGGACCATACGCAGCCATGCCTGTTATGGAGGGCAAGGCAGTTCTTTTTAAAGAATTCGGTAATGTAAACGCAGTTCCAATCTGCCTTGATACTCAGGACACGGAAGAAATTATCAAAACAGTTATCAATATAGCGCCTGCATTCGGCGGCATTAACCTTGAGGATATTTCAGCTCCAAGGTGTTTTGAAATTGAGGAAAGACTTAAAGCATTACTTGATATACCTGTTTTCCATGATGACCAGCACGGTACCGCAATTGTTGTTCTGGCAGGTATCATTAATGCCCTTAAAGTTACAGGCAAGAAAAAAGAAGAATGTAAAGTCGTTGTCAATGGTGCAGGTTCCGCAGGCGTTGCAATCACAAAGCTTCTGCTTACATATGGTTTTAAACATATTACCATGTGTGACAAATCAGGTATTCTTTCCTCTGACTCTGAAGGTCTTAACTGGATGCAGAAAAAAATGACAGAGGTTACCAACCTTGAAAAGAAACACGGTTCCCTTGCTGATGCACTTAAAGGTGCAGATATTTTTGTTGGTGTTTCCGCACCTAACATTGTTACGGAAGAAATGGTTGCTTCCATGAATAAGGATTCCATTCTTTTTGCCATGGCTAACCCTGTTCCTGAAATCATGCCTGACAAAGCTAAGGCTGCCGGTGCTAAAATCGTCGGAACAGGCAGAAGTGATTTTCCTAACCAGGTTAATAACGTTGTTGCTTTTCCGGGAATCTTTAAAGGTGCTTTGGAAGGAAGAGCTGCACAGATAACAGAAGATATGAAGTTAGCTGCCGCTAACGCCATCGCAAGTCTTGTTGATGAAAAAGACCTTAATGAGAACAACATTCTCCCTGAGGCATTTGACCCAAGAGTCGCAGACGTTGTAAGCAAAGCAGTAAAAGACAATATCCGCTAAAATGAACGGCTATTATTATTCAGTCAATGATTATTACAAAGAATTATTTGGCCATAAAGTATACAAAATATCCCTCAATGCCGGTATGTCCTGTCCTAACAGGGACGGGCGTATCGGCACCGGAGGATGCATTTTTTGCAGTGAAGGAGGCTCCGGTGATTTCGCCTCCTCTTCTTTGCTGTCTGTTAAAAATCAGATAGATTATGGAATTGAAAAGATTTCAAAAAAATACGCAGGAGACAGTTATATCGCATATTTTCAAGCCTTTACCAATACGTATGCTCCCGTTGACAGACTAAAAAAAATATTTACGGAAGCCATACAGGATAACAGAATATGTGGTTTATCCATTGCAACAAGACCTGACTGTCTTGAAGATGATAAAATTGAACTGTTAGCAGAACTTAACCGCATAAAGCCGGTATGGATTGAGCTTGGTCTTCAGACAATTAACGAAACCACTGCCCGATATATAAGGCGGGGTTACCCGCTTGCTGTTTTTGAGGATGCCGTTGCAAGGCTTAACGCCGTGGATATTCCTGTTGTAGTCCATGTTATAGTGGGACTGCCGGGTGAAAATGCGAACGATAACCTTGCCTGTGCAAAATATCTTTCCCACCTTAATATTAATGGTGTTAAGATACAGCTTCTACATATATTAAAAAATACTGACCTTGCAGATGATTATTATTCTTCAAAGTTCAAAGAGCTGTCTTTGGCGGAATATGTAAAGACCGTTGTTGATATGATTGAAATACTTCCACCCCATTTTGTTATCCACAGAGTCACAGGTGACGGTCCCAAAAATCTGCTTATTGCTCCGACGTGGAGTGCTGATAAAAAAAATGTTCTTAATAATATATCCCATGAATTCAAGAACAGAAATACATACCAAGGAAAGGAATACAGACATGGCAGTTGAAGCAGCTATATTATACAAATTAATGACTTTATATATGTTGAATAAGGTAGATTTTTCTTTAACAAATGCCACAATAATGGATTTTTTTACCAATAATGGTTATAATGTCAGGGTTGCAAGAAGTGCATATCAGGCAAAGGAGATATTAGATAATGCAAAGGACACTGAAAAATATAGAACTTTAATTGGAGCTGGTGATGTATGGAATATAGATATTGTCATACTTGATGTAATGCTTCCTGATGGGGATGTCTTTTCGCTTTGCAGAAAGATTAAAGCTGATGATATAGCCCCTGTCATATTTCTTACAGCTAAAGATGAGGAGAAAGATGTTGTAATGGGGTTGGAGTTAGGTGCAGATGATTATGTTATAAAGCCATTCCGCAATATGGAACTTCTATCGAGAATTAAGAATGTGCTAAGAAGAAACCGGAGCGGCAATGAGCTTACATATGCTAATTTAAAGATGAATGTTGATATAAGAAAATTGTACAAGGAAGACAATGAAATTAAGCTTACAAAGCTTGAATTTGAGATATTAAAAATTTTGTTACAAAATCCTAAAAAAGTATTTACAAGGGAAGAAATACTATCACATATATGGGATTCAGCAGGTAACTTTGTAAATGATAATACACTTACAGTTACAATCAAAAGGCTTCGTGAGAAGATAGGCGATAAAGAAGGAAATATTATTGTGACGGTGAGGGGTGTAGGTTACAGATTGTCAGATTAGAGCAATCTGCAATATATTATATCAGCAGAATGGACAGAATATTATAATGTGTTAGAAAGAATATGAAAATATAATAACAGATTAGAATGAATATAATAACAGATTGGAGAAAATATGGGTGCATATAAGAATAAGCAGGCTGTTAAAAGTCTGTTATTAACAGGTGTAGTGCTGGTTGTCGGCGTAGTGGTATATATGTCATGGATAGGCTGGTATACTAATAAGTACAAGAATATGGAGAATACATATATAAGATGTATTATTGAAAATGTAATCAGCCAGTATCCGGACTTTGATATGGAAGAAATTGCGATTATATTAAATAAGTCCTACGGTGAACTTGAAAGCAGTACAACATCAGAAGAATTTTACAACATATTAAGAAAAAATGGAATAACAGATAATACATTTTATATTAAAGATATGAGTGACATAAGAAATGTCAATATAATAGTCAGCACTTTAATTATTGGTGTAATGTCGGTATTGTTTATTATATGTTTTTACATATATTTGAGGAGAAGAAAGAATGCCATCGTCCAATTGCAGGATTATATGGATAAAATATCACGCGGTAATTATGAGCTGGAAATAAATGATAATTCAGAAGATGAGCTTAGCAGTCTTAAGAATTCGTTATATAAAATTATGGTATATATGAAGGAACAGGCAGACTCAGCCAGAATAAAAAAGGTTATGTTAGCACAGTCGGTATCTGACATATCACACCAGTTAAAGACACCACTTACCTCAACTCAGATTCTATTGGATAATCTTAATGATAATCCTGATATGGAATATGCTACAAGGAAGAAATTCATATATGAAGCTTTAAATCAGGTTAATGGAATGAGCTGGATGATTGTGACTATGCTTAAGTTGTCAAGAATTGATGCGGGTGTAGTTGAGTTCAATAATGAGAACATTTCTATTAATAAGATTATAGAAGAAGCTGTCGGTAATCTTGAGGTTATAGCAGAAATTAAAAATGTAAATATAGAAAAGAATATCGATAATCGCAATGAAGATGAATTGAATAAATCGGATATATATATAAAGGGAGATTATAACTGGAACAGGGAAGCATTGCAGAATATTATTAAAAATGCAATTGAACATAGTAATGATAAAGGTACTGTAAAGATAAATATAACAGATAATGATGTGTATACAGCAGTGTATATAACTAACAGAGGTGAGAAACTGAGTGATAAACAGCAGAAGCAGATATTTGAACGCTATTACAGTGAAGCTAAATACGAAGATAACAGTATGGGAATAGGACTTCCGCTTGCTAAGGCAGTAATTGAGAAGCAGGGAGGATATATAAGCGTGGAGTCTGATGATGAAGAAACAGTGTTTATAGTTAAATATATAAAATAAATGTCACCGAAATGTCATTTTGCTTGTGTATATTGAGATATGTAATAAAGCAACGCATATTTATAATCTATATTTACGACAGAAAGAGAGGCAGTATATGGAGATATTAAAGGTAGAACATCTTGTTAAACAATATGGCAAAGGTGACAATGCTGTACTTGCAGTAAATGACATTTCATTCAGCGTGGAACAAGGCGAGTTCGTAGCTATAGTGGGAAGTTCAGGAAGTGGTAAATCAACACTTCTTCACTTGCTTGGTGGTGTGGACAGACCTACAAGTGGAAAGGTATATATACAGGGTGAGGATATATATTCATTGAATAGTGATAAGATAGCAATATTTAGAAGAAGACAGGTAGGGCTTATATATCAGTTCTATAACCTTATACCAATTCTTAATGTTAAAGAAAATATTACTTTACCTTGTGAGCTTGATGGCAGGACACCAGACAAAAGCGAACTTGATGAGCTTATCAACACTCTTGGTTTAAAGGACAGGGTGACACATCTGCCTAATGAGTTATCAGGTGGACAACAGCAGAGAGTATCAATTGGCAGGGCATTGATTAATCACCCAGCAATACTTCTTGCTGATGAGCCGACAGGAAATCTTGATTCACGCTCAAGTGATGAAATTGTAGAATTATTAAAACTCTCTAATCAGAAATATAAGCAGACAATTGTAATGATTACCCACAATCTTGAAATTGCAAAGATTGCAGACAGAATATTACGAATTGAAGATGGCAGGCTTGTATAAAGATTATGAACAGGCACGAGCCTTATATAAATAGTTTCATAATTTTATAAGATTTTATAAGATATAGAATTATGTAAATTCATGAAACGGGCTGGAAAGGAGAGTTTATATGCAGATACTTAACAGGTTGACAATAAGGAATCTAAAGCTTAATAAAAGAAGAACAATTGTTACAATTATTGGTATTATACTTGCAACAGCACTTCTTACTGCAGTTGCAACTATGGCGGTAAGTTTAAAAGAAAGCGTAACATTAAGATCAAAGAAGGTAGATGGAGATTTTCATCTTCTTTTATATGATATGACTGATAAGGAGAAGGAGTCAGTTATTAATAACAGGCAGGTGGAGAGCTATTATGAAACACACGAAGTTGGCTATGGAGTGCTTGACGGATGTGTTAATGACAGCAAACCATATGTTTATATAGAAGCACTTGATAGTGATACATTTGAAAAGGCAGAAATAAATGTAACATCAGGAAGGCTTCCGGAAGATGACAGTGAAATAGTTATATCAAGTCATATTAAGACCAATGGTGGTGTTAAATATAATCTTGGAGATAAGATTACATTTGATATAGGCGACAGGACATATAATGGCAAAAAGCTTTATCAGAATGATACTTATCGAGAAGATGAACAGCTGGAAGCTAAGCAGACTAAGACGTATAAAGTTGTTGGAATATGTGACAGGCTTCCATATGGTGAAGAGCCAAGAACTGCACCGGGTTATTCAGTCATTACATTTGCAAATAAGTCAGATACATCTTTGAATAAATCGGACATATATATCAGGTTTCATAAAAAGGTACTTAAAGACAGATATAATATAACTGCGGATATATTAGGTGTCGATAGAATTTTATTTAACAAGCAGTATTCAGGCAGCCCAACAGATGAAGAGGCAGAGATATTAAAGAACCAGCTTGATAAGGCACATTCATATTACATTAATAACAGTCTTATAAAGTATGAAGTGTTTTATGATTCAAGTGTTGCATTTGTATATAATATGGCAGCTGTTGTTATGGTTATAATTATTATAACTTCAGCGGTATGTATAAGTAACAGCTTTGCTATATCTATTAACCAGAAGACTAAGCAGTACGGAATGTTAGCTTCTATCGGTGCTACGCCACGCCAGATTAGAAAAAATGTATTTTTTGAAGCTGCGTTTATGGGTGTAATAGGTATTGTAGCAGGCATAGGCGGGGGTCTGTCAGCAAGTTATATACTTGTCGTATTAAGTAACAAAATGCTTATTGATACATTTGAAATGAGCATTGTGTATGCACCTTCTTTATTAGGAGTGCTTTTATCAATTGTACTTGCGATAGTTACGATTGTATTGTCGGCATTAGTACCAGCAATTAGGGCTTCGCGAATGTCACCAATAATGGCTATCAATCATAGTGAAGATATTAAGATAAAGTCTAAGTCATTAAAGACACCTAAATTAATCGGTAAAGTATGGGGAGAAGGTGGCGTTCTGGCATATAAGAATATGAAGCGTAACAAGAGAAAATACAGGGTAATTACTATATCTATTGCTTTAAGTGTATCAACATTTATTGCTTTATATGGTTTTATGAGTTTATTAACAGAATCAGTTAATAGATATGCCAATGATAAGATAGATTTAAGGGTGTATATGTCTTCATATAAAAGTATGTCTGTGGATGAGGCCAATAAAAAAGTAAGCAATATAGTGAACAGGATAAATAATGAAACGAATATAACTGATTTTACATTTGCAAGAGGCTTTTATGCTTCATTAAAAGATGAACCAAAGTATAGTAGTGATTATAAGGAAGTAAATAAATATGAGGCAGGTTTAGCAGAAAATAATGGTTACTATATAAGTATTATTTCATTAGGTAATGAAGAATATGGAAAGTATATTAAAAAGCTTGGCATCAGCAAGGAAACTGCACAGAGCGGAGGCATACTTGTAGATAATACATATCAGTATATTAACAATGGTAATGATATAAAATATTTTAATATATACGATGGCTATAAAGCCGGTGATGTATTAACTTATAGAATTGATACTTCAAACAGCAGTAAATCATTGGATAATAGTAAATCGTCAGATGATACAACATTATACGATATAAGGATTGTGGCACTCAGCAATGAAAGACCATTTGGATATGACAATGCTTATACTTCTTATGGATACCTTATTGTGAGTGACGATTATATGAACAGAATTGATACTAAGAATACAGATAGCACACTTCTTAATATTAACTGTGACGATCCTGATAAAGCACAGGATATACTTGTCAATGAATTTAATATTGGGCAGAATTACATATTTAATGCCGCACAGGAAAGAAGAAACGATGAAAAACTTATTCTGACAATGAAGATATTCTTATATGGATTTATTGCTATTGTTTCATTGATTGGCATAACCAATATATTTAATACTGTTACAACGGGAATGGAATTAAGAGGTAAAGAGTTTGCAATGCTTCAGTCGATAGGTATGACAAAGAAGGAATTTGATAAAATGATAAGGCTGGAAAGTGTATTTTATGGAAGTAAGGCTCTTATAATCGGTGTAGTGTCAGGAACAATACTTTCTTATGTCATATATATTTCGGCAGGAGAATCTCAGTTAAAATACACTTTACCATTACTAGCTATAGTTATGTCGGTTATTGTTGTAATTATACTGCTTCTTGGAATTATGAAATATTCGATAGCACAGATAAGAAAGCAGAATATTATAGAAACAATAAGAAATGAGAATATATAAATAAATGTATTGATGTAAATATAAAAATAC
>OHRF01000841.1_pt1 | contig 10507 bp, 7 predicted proteins | sample 1578291 | NCBI WGS metagenome assembly OHRF01 (sample SAMEA3879576, study PRJEB24766) | human gut metagenome | biome: human-associated habitat; feature: feces | place: USA | collected 1985/1987 | reverse complement strand
TAAAAAGTCAATACATTTCTGTTGTTTTATGTTGTTTTTGCGGGTTTTATTGTGTTGTTTTTATTTGTTTTTTTCTTTTTTTTCTTATTTCTGACACTTTTTACGGGATTACTGCTCCCGCTATCAAATATAATCTCATCATCGAAATCTTTATACTTAGCCATAATAATTTAATTTCCTCCATGCCTAGTAGGCATTCTTATTAATAAATCCTTTGAAAACCGTAAAGAATAAAATTTTTATGTCAAACAAAACGGTCCAGTTTTCAATATAATAAAGGTCGCATTCAATTCTCTTGTAAATAGAAGTGTCACCTCTGTATCCGTTAACCTGTGCGCACCAGGTAACGGGGAATTTCTTCCTTAAACTTGTCCACATAATAAGGTCTTTCCGGTCTTGGTCCCACAATGCTCATGTCACCTTTTATGACATTAACAAACTGTGGTAATTCATCCAGACTTGTTTTTCTGATGAATTTACCTACTTTGGTTACCCTCGGATCATCCTGCGTGGTCCATTTTTTCTTATCACTGCCATCACAGCTGTCAATCATCGACCTGAATTTATACATCTTAAATGTCTTATTGTGAAGTCCTACTCTTTCCTGTTTATATATAACAGGTCCTTTTGAAGTTGTCTTTACAAGCACAGCTACAATTAACATTATAGGAGAAAAAACAATAAGTGCAAGTACCGCTAATACAATATCCGCAAATCTTTTTATAAATCTGTTGAAAAGTCCGCTTAAAGGTACTCTTCTTATATTGATAACAGGAAGTCCCTGAACATCCTCAATATATGCTCTTGTAGGTATTATGTTGTTGTAATCCGGTATAAACTTGGTGTGAATACCGCATTTTTCACATTTTGCCACTATTTTTTCAAGTTTGCCATACTCTTCGATACTGAGGGTAATTACAATCTCATCAAGGTCATTTGCATCAATAATCCTTTCCAGCTCTTCTATTTTACCAATCACCTCAATACCACGGTATTTTGTTCCTGCTTCCACGTTGTCATCAAGAATACCTACTACATGATATCCCCATTGAGGATATGCTTTAATTCTGTCAATGTATCCTTCCGCAGCCCTGCTGTATCCAATCATAAGGACATGTTTCTGATTAAAGCCTTTCTTCCTTATGTGGCGTAAAAACATTCTTAAGCCTACTCTTGCAAGCAGTTCAAGAAAAATATTTATCCCTAAGAATATAAATATCATTTCTCTTGAAAAATGTTCAAGATGTGCCATGTATAAAATTAATATCCACGATACAACGCCCACCGTATTGGCCTTGAAAATATTAAACATTTCATATTTCTGTCCATGCATCCTCTTAGGCGTATATAACCCGAACATGCTGTACAGAATGAGAAAAGACGGAACTATTACAATCAGTGCAACAACATACACTCCATACATGGAATGGTCACTGCTGTTAAGAAAAGCCTCACCAAATTTAATAGCCCACGCAGCAAAATAAGCCACAATCATTATTATGGCATCCATTACTACATGTAAAATATTCAGTTGACGCTGATTACTTTTTATCACAATATCACTCTTCCAGACTTTCCCAATATTCTTTATTTGATGTAAGTTTTAAAATTATTTTTTTGCCAAGATGCTTATACATTTTACCCAGTCTGTAACCTGTATACTTGGCCGCACTGTTAATAAACAGATGGGGTATGTCATACCAGTGTCCGTTATCCATCATATATTCTGCCGCAGACACTACCATCTTAATTCCTTCGTTTTCCGACTTTATCCCGGAAAAAACCTCTTCATAATCCTTCTGGGATACGCCCATATCAAAATTACGTCTGAACTGCTCCCTGAAACTGTAATTATGGGAATGATATACTCTTGCCTTAGCACAGTATTCGACTGCATATCCGTTTTTCATTGCTTTTGAGGCATATACCATATCCTCATTAAAGATGATTTTCTCAGGAAAACCACCGTTACTAAAATATGCCGTCCTGTCATACATGGCACATACATCCGAACAGAAGTAAGTCTTAATCCCAAGCTCTTTAATGTCATCAATCGTCTTAATTCTTCCCTGTGGAGGGTAATTATAATTTCTTGTATATTTTTCTTCAAACGAAGCCTTCTTTGAAGCAAGCTGCCTGCCATAAGCCACAGCAACAGGTTCTCCTTTGCTGCCCCTATGTTCAAAGCACTTTACAAGGCTTGAAATAAGGTGTGTGTCAGCTGGTATGGCATCCATTGTAAGGAATAAGACATAATCCGCATCGGATAATTCCATACCCATATTCCTTGTTGCACCATGGTCAAATTCAGGCTTTGTAATATGGTGCACCTCTATTACCGGATCAAAAAGAAGTTCTTCATTAAAATATTCTTTTTTTGTATTAATCAGTATTATTCTGTTAATTTCATAATCCTGTTTTAAAAGACGTCTTAAAAGTATTCCTGTTCCGGCATCCGGTCTGTATAACGGAATAACCACATCAACCATAATTATTCTCCTAAATTTTCCTCTATAAGTGCCGCAAGTTTCTCTGCTTCCTTACTGATAAGTTCAATATCTTTGCCTTCAATCATAACTCTTATAAGAGGTTCTGTTCCCGAAGGCCTTATAAGTACCCTGCCTTCGCCTGAAAATTTATTTTCAAATGCTTTAATGGCATCTGCAATAATTTTATTATCAAGATAATATTCTTTCTTTCTGTTGGCTACCTTTGCATTAACAAGTGCCTGTGGAAGAACGGTCATTACAGAAGCAAGTTCTGAAAGTTTCTTACCGGTATTAACCATTACTTCTAAAAGGTGTAAAGCACTGATAAGTCCGTCCCCGGTTGTGTTTTCATCAAGGAAAATAATATGTCCCGACTGTTCTCCTCCGAGATTATAACCTTCTTTAAGCATACGCTCAAGAACATATCTGTCGCCCACCTTGGTCTGCTCTATGTTAATATTCTCTCGTTCACCCATCTGGAAAAATCCAAGATTGCTCATAACCGTAGCCGTAATTGTATTCTTTTTAAGTGTTCCCTTATTTTTCATATATAATCCGCATATTGCCATTACCTGATCGCCATCTACCACATTGCCTTTTTCATCAACAGCTAACATTCTGTCGGCATCGCCGTCAAATGCAAAGCCTGCATCAAGATGTTCCCTCTTAACAAGATCCTGTAAGCCTTCTATATGTGTAGAACCACAGTTAGTATTAATATTAGTACCATCTGGACTGGCATTAATCACATAAGTCTTAGCCCCAAGTGCGTCAAATACTGCTTTTGCAAGTGTCCAGGCACTTCCGTTAGCCGCATCAAGACCTATTCTCATACCCTTAAATGAATATATTGCAAGGCTCATAAGATAACCCATATACCTGTTACGTCCAGCAGTATGGTCTACTGTACAGCCTATATTTTCTTTAGTGGCATAAGGTATGTTCTCCGGTTCGCCATCAAGATACTTCTCAATCTCACTTATGACATCTTCTCTCATCTTCTCACCCTTGCTGTTGATGAGTTTTATTCCGTTATCATAAAATGGATTGTGGCTTGCAGATATCATAATTCCGCAGTCAAAATCTTCTGTTCTTGCTATATAAGATACGCTTGGTGTTGTTGTAACGTGCAAAAGATAAACATCAGCTCCTGAGGCTGTAAGACCTGCAACTAATGAATACTCAAACATATAGCTGCTTCTTCTTGTATCCTTACCAATAACAATCTTAGCTTTACCGTCCTCATGATTCTTGCCATAATACCATCCTAAGAATCTTCCTACTTTAAATGCATGATCAACAGTAAGAGTCACATTAGCTTCTCCTCTGAACCCATCAGTTCCAAAATACTTACCCATAATATTATCCTCTTCCAAACATACGCACAATTATTATGCCATCATTCTCTCAGTTGACCATACTTCAACTTCATACTTATTGCTCTTGTTGTATCTCTTTCTAAGATCCTTAAGCTGCTTTAAATATTCCATTGTAACCTTACCTGAAAGCTTAGATTCGCCCTCTGTTCTCTGCTGGAACTTATATGGAATTTCAACTACCTTCTTATATGAACCCATTGCAAGAACTTCGACCATAATCTTCCATCCAATTGGCTGAAGGTCTGCTCCTTCAATCACTTCACGTCTGAACATAAAAAGACCACTTGTTGGGTCAGATATCTTTCTAAGACAAGGAAGCATCCACTGTCCTATCTTTCTTGCTGTGCCAGATACGAACTTTCTGTACCAGTTAAGTCCACCGTCATCTCCACCAGGTATAAGACGGCTTGGTATACAGAAATCAGCACCGCTTTCCATAGCCTTATACATATATTTAAGTACAATTGGTGGGTGCTGTAAATCAGCATCCATACAAGCCATATACTCACCCTTGGCAAGTTCAAATCCCTTAAGAACTGCTGTTGCAAGACCTGTTTCACCTGTTCTGTGTTCAAGTCTTATCTGTGGAAAATCCTTAGCTACTTCCCTGATTACATCAGGTGTATTATCTTTACTATCATCTACGAATAATATTTCATAATCAATTCCCTTAAGTGCATCATCTATCTGTGTCACCAGATTTCTAATATTCTTTCCCTCATTAAATGTAGGTACAACTACTGATAACATATATTTTCTCCTTTTAATATTCTTATACCAGATTAACTCCAGTATATATAATTGTAATTTAAAAAGCGTGTTAATTATAATACCAATATATAAAGATAGCAAGTCTTTTCACATAAGCAGACCATCCCAGAAGTACCATGCCGATATTACAACAATCTCAACTATAGACAACAACGTAATTATTCCATACCGTACATACCTGTTACAGCCTGCGATTATCTCTGCCACTCCTATATATATTACAAATGAACCCATTATAAATCTCAATGTACTCATAACGCTTGATGTAAGCGGAATAAGAAGTACTATTATTCCAAATATTCCAAGTGCATAATGCTTCTTTCTTATCATCGCTGCATAAAGCATAAGTGTTATAACGCAGAGCCAGCCAAGTATTATTCCATTGAGTGTCTTAACTCCTGATGCCGCTGAGAGCTGCCCTGTACACGACTTAAACAACACTCCGATTACCGGAAACATTTTCTGTGTCCTCCACGCTCTCTGGACGTGGTAAAATGCCCACGAATCACCACAAAAGTATCTCAGATAATTCATATATATGAATATGCCAAGAGGGCTTATCATAATAGCCACAAGCTTCTTTGGTTCTTTTATGACATTTTTAATAAAAGTTCTTATAACACTGGCTAAGCTTATATTTCCAGCTATCAGAATACCAGCTTCTTCTGTAAGCATACACTTATCTATTATACCAGCTTCTTTATTATCTTTCATTTCTGAATTATGCTTAGCCCTGCACTCTGCACAGGTCTCCATAAACATATATGTTATAAGCACAAACACAAGCATACAGCCAACAATTCGTGTTGCACTTGCCATCGCCGCCGCTATTCCTGCCGCCATATAATTATGTCTGGCAGAGTTATAGAAGCACAGTATAACACACAATATGAATAGTGCTTCTGTATACATAGCACCATAGTACACGGCAAATGGTCCTGCAAGCATAAGAAATATAATAATATCCTCAACTGTCTTTTTATTATATTTCTTCATATCAAGCTCTATATCTGCATACTTAACCGCATAATACACTGCTATAATTATACATATGTTGGAAACTGTCATTCCAACGGCATATGTATCTATACTTCCCATTGTGACAAGTCTTACTGCCATACACACAAGAGGGTATAGCGGGAAAAAAGCCCAGCTTGCCATACCTGATGACTTAGGAGGCTGGTAACCATTCTCCACAATCCCTTTATACCACTCTGCATCCCACGGATTCATATAATACAGCCATTGGTGCGGCTCATCAGCAATAAGATTCATCACCGGAACCATTAGAAGCATAACTGCCCTTGAAATAAGCCATACTGCTATTATCTTCACCAAAAGCCTTAACCGTTCATTATCTTTATAGTATCCTGCTACTGCTTTAAACATTCACAACCCCAATATCTGTTATTACAATATATACTGTATATTCGCAATCACGCTGGCAACAAGTGGAATTGCAAACATAACAACTGCAAGCACTGCAATTATTGCAAGATATACACCACTTGCACACATTCCTAACCACTGAGGAACATTTATCCCTCTCTTATGGTCAATAACCATAAGAACTATCATAACAATAAGAATAATCAAAGATATAATTATTCCTGCGTTTCTTCCTGATGGTTTAAATGTAAATACAATCTCATTACTTCCATCATTAATATTAACTCCTGTAAATATTCCAGCAATCTCGTCTGTATCACACTTTACTCCATTAACTGTAACTGTCCAGTTATCACTCTTAATGATTGGAATTATTGCATAATTATCATTACCGCTTCCGTCAACCTTTATAGTAACTGAGTTATTAGTATATGTTACATCACTCTGCTTATCAGCGTATTTATCGCACAGTGACTGCATTTTATTAAGGTCAATTCCTGCGATTGTGACAATCGACTTATCCGTGATTGCATTACCTGCTGAATCATATGGTCTTGTATATTCTACCTGAACCTCAATATCTTCATCATAAAATGTTCCAAGATATATAAGTCCGTTATTATAATCCGTTGTGTAATACTTATTTTTTACATTCCCTATTGTCGGTATTGCAATCTCTTTACCATTAACAGTTATCTTTACACTTCTGAAAAGATTAGATACATTGGCATCCGAGTCGCCTATATTACGGTCAGTTACACTCATATATACAGCCTTTGTTCCTGTTACAGAATCCTTATAAGTCTGTATGATATGCTTATTCTGCGTTGTTCTGTAATCTTCCAGATTATCAGAAGCTATATTATCTTCTGCAACATGATTATTATTTACAGTAATCTCTTTAGTATCTGTAAGAGTACCATATTCCGTAACAATACCACTTGAATCATGGCTTAATGCACTATACATAATATTGTGCATATATATCCAGTCCTTTGAGCAGTTATTATCATTATAATCTTCTGACTCTACAGACATTGTTGCTTCATTCTTAGTAAAATCTTTGTTAAAATCTACATTTTTTACAGATGAGTCTGTAACCATTGCAAATGGCAGCTGGTAATTAGCTGTATAAAGCTTATACTGACAGCCATCAGTTCCAACCTTCTTAAGTGTATACAATGAACTGTCTAATCTGTTGACATTAACAGCCTCCGTAATGTGTATAAGAGCATCGCTGAATACCGTATTACCTGAATCAAGCATCCAGAGGAAATACTTTGAATGTCCCCATCTTACTGTCTGCTTCTGGCTGTCCTTCTGAAGAGCTGCCGTAAAGCTTGACATTGCACCTCTCTTCATAACAAGAGGGTAGTTGGCATTAAAGCTTAAATCCGGATTAGTTATTCTGTCTACCGGTGATGAGGCTATTTCAAGATTATTAGCCGCTTCCACTGCAAGCTGTACATAATCTCCATACTGATATGGCGTATAAGTATAGAACTTAGGTGGACCTGTCATAGCGATGGCACCTATAATTATCTCAACAGCCATTAATCTTATAATACTGTTAATTCCATATCCGTCTTTTCTAACTATTACATTAATTATATGCACAACAAGCATAATTGCGAATACTGCTATAAAAAATGCAAATGCCCTCTCGTAGGAATTAACTGGAATATACTTATATCCAAGTGCAAATGCAACGCATACTACCACACACACTGCACTTAATATTATATTCTTCTTTTTATCTTCTTTGCTATCTGCAACTATAGTATCTGCATACATTGCTGCAAGACATATGAATGTAAATGCTATAATAAATCCATTTCTTAATGTATATCCATTATATGAACCAAAATGCCACATAATGTTAGTACCCTCTGCAACTGCCTGAATAACCATTATTGCAAAGAGTGATACTGCATACCAGTTACGCTTTCTTAAATCTATATCCATCTTATACCGCGGTAACTTTCTGCTTCTATGTATGCCTGTAAATATAAGCACAAGGAATATTCCCATACCATAGAACATCATTATTCTTTCAAATTCGCCAAGACTGAAGCTTCTGAATGTCGGATTAGAAATCCATGACATATACTGCTGTACAAGGCTTAATGAGTTACCGGTTCTCTGTGACTGTGAAAGCTGCGAGAATACCGGAAGAAGCACAAAGGCTGAAAGTCCAATTCCCGTAAATGTACCTATCCCTAAGTTCCACGCACATTTTCTTCTCTCTTCTTTGTCACATCTGAATATAATATACATTCCACCGGCAAGGAGTATGTATACAACTGACATTGCACTGATATAATAGTTAATAACAAATAACAATGCCAGCATAAGAATATAGAAAAACTTCTTTCCTGTCTTTTCCATAACATCTAAAGACATCATAAGAAGTGGAAATAAAGCAACTATATCCATCCAAGGTGTAAAACATGAAGCGTATAAAAGCACATAACCACAAAATGTGTATGCAAGTGCAAATATAACTTTAGTCTTATATGTTAATTTCTTATATCTTCTATTAAGAAATGCATACATTGTAACTGACATAACAAACATCTTAACAAGTGTAAGAATTGATATGAATTCCAATATATAATCTCTTGGACATAGATATAAAAGCAGGTTAAATGGACTGAACATTGAGAACGCTGATATACTCATACTCACATTAGTTCCGAGTCCTGTATACCAGTCAAACCACACACTTGCATCACCATGCATAGCATCCCACAAATGTGCATACAGTGGAGCAACCTGCTGCATATTATCAAATAAATCTATTCTGTTACTTCCAAAAGGCCATATTCCCTTTACAATAAGAACAAATATCATAACAAGTAGTGTTATAATTCCAGGAATAAGATATGAAGCTATCTTTCTTCCCTTTTTATCAGAACTGTTATTCATTCAAATCCTCCGTTCCCATCTGATTATACATGTGTAATTATACAGGTTGATCTGCCATTTACGACAACATTTCTCTTGCCTGCATTAATAAAGAAGCTTTCTCCAGCCTTAAACTTAAGTTCCTTGTCATTGTCATCTGTCATAATTGTTCCTTCACCGTCAATTACAATTACTGACAGAAAAGAAGCTTCATCAACTGGTATCTTGGCTTCATCTTCTATTTCATACTTGATAACCTCAAAGTATTTGCACTGTACAAGACGCTTTGACATATAATGCTCGTTATGTGTAAGCATAACATTGCATTTGTTATCTTTCTCATACTTAACTGGATTAACAACATCTAATGACTTGGCAATGTGAAGCTCACGCGGATTACCGAATTTGTCACGTCTGTCATAATCATACATACGGTATGTGCAGTTAGAATTCTGCTGTATTTCACATATAAATATACCTGCACCTATCGCGTGGATGGTGCCAGCCTTTACCATAACAACATCACCCTTTTTAACCTCTATCTTGTTAAGGATTTCTGTTATTGTATTGTTCTTTATACGTTCTTCTATCTCTTCTTTAGAAGAAGCTCTTGAAAGTCCGCAATACAGATATGCACCAGGTTCTGCATCAAGCACATACCACATTTCGTTCTTTCCATATTCATTCTCGTTCTCCAGTGCATACTCATCATCCGGATGTATCTGTATTGATAATGCCTGCTTGGCATCAATAAACTTTATAAGTACTGGGAATCTGTCCTGTGCCTGACATTTCCAGCCTAATGCTTCCTTGCCAATTATTGAAAGATAATCATTAAAGAGCATACCCTTATAATATCCTTCTGCAATACGGCTCTGTCCGTCTGGGTGTGCAGAAAGCTCCCAGCTTTCTCCTATGACATCATAATCACATTTCTTGCCGTATACATCTCTTATCTTAGTACCGCCCCAGAGGTTATCCTTGAATGCCGGGTCAAGCTTGACAATCGGACAATTATCTTTTCTTACATAATTGCCGCCATTATCTGATGAATCCTGTCCATATATCTTAACCATATCATTATCAAGGATTGAATCACCAATTCCAACCTCTATAATGACAACATTAGAGTCTGTCTTGTTAGCAACCTTATGCTTAACACCGATTGGCACGAATACGCTATCATACTTATGGTAATCTTTAGTTTCTGTACCTATTGTAATAGTAGCTGTACCTTCAACAACTGACCAGTATTCTGCCCTTAATTCATGCTGGTGAAGATTCATCATCATTCCTGGAAATACTGTAACCTTCTTAACCTTATAACCATTAGAATAATTAAGAAGCTCGTGTATACCCCATTCCCTATAGGAGATACGATTATAATCAAAGTATGTTTCATATTGGTCAAGATTGTCTTTAATAATCTCTTTAATATTATCAGCAGATTTCTTTGATGAAATGTATACAGCATCTTCTGTATTGACAACTACCATATCTCTTAAGTCATTAGCAACTACAAGCTGTCTTTGCGCGTTGTTAATTACTGATATATTACTACAGTCATTCTTA
>OHRF01000833.1_pt1 | contig 10613 bp, 10 predicted proteins | sample 1578291 | NCBI WGS metagenome assembly OHRF01 (sample SAMEA3879576, study PRJEB24766) | human gut metagenome | biome: human-associated habitat; feature: feces | place: USA | collected 1985/1987 | reverse complement strand
TGCACACCTGCCTCGAGAAGCTGCTTCATAGAAACGACTGCCATAATAAAATACCTCCAGATATTGTTTTGCCTCCGCACACCGTGATCTGCACGGTACATCGGGTACCGGCGGACTGCCCTCAACCCAAAAGGGCACAAAAAGGCATAGTGATGCGTGTGTAATGCTTTGTTATAATAGCACAAAAAGAATGCGGTTGCAAGTGGTTTTCTCTGTTTTGTATAAAGAAATGCTTACTTTTTCTCTTATTTGCCCGTATTCATCCCGCTCAAACCTGCAACACCCATACGGTTGAGGGCGTATCCCTTGCCGAACATCAGGTCGTATTGCAGCATCCAGTGCTCGTTTGTCCAGCGCTGCTGGAACTCCGTGGGCTGCTGGGTGGTGGTGCCATCCAGATTCATGGTGGTGCCGCGGGTGCAGCTGCGGCTGGCGACCCGCAACTGCCGGTTGAGGAACTGGAAGTACAGCGGCTGCTCCAGCCCGAACAGTTCCATCATCACCGGGGAGATATCGTAGGCGGCAATGGTGCCAAAGTCCACCTGCTGCTGGCTGTAATTCGACCACATCAGCAGCGTGGTCTGGTGCAGACGGGGGTCGGTGCTGGAGCCGCTTGCGTAGCCGGTGGTGGTGTAGACATCGTAGTTGGAATCAATGGGGTTATAGTGGTCGCCCCAGAATACCAGAATGACCGGCTCGTCCACCTGAGAGAAATACGCTGTCAGCTTGCCCAGCATGGCGTCTGCATCCCGGATGCCGGTAGCAAAATCTTCCAGCGCGCCCACGGTGCTGCTCTTGAGCCCCACCGGATGAGATACAACGTGTACCCGCTCGTCGTCCGGGTAGTTATCCCTATTATAATTGGTATGGTTCTGCATGGTGACCGCGTGCAGGAAGATGGGCTTATCAGAGGAAGTGCTCATCTTTTCGTACTGCTGAATGATCTGGTCGGCCATGGAGTCATCGGTCACAAGGCCGCTGGTCCAGTAGTGCTTGCGCACCTTGGTCACACCGTGCATATCCTCCAGACTGATAAAATCGCTGAAGCCGAGGTTGGGGTAGGCCTTATCGCGGCTCCAGTATTTTGCCCAGAAGCAGTGCACCGCAGCGGTCTGGTAGCCCTTGAGCTTGAGGTAATTGGGCAGGGCGAACATGGGCTTTGTGACGTGCTGCTGGTAGGGTTTGCTGCCGCTGGGCAGGAAGGACACGGAGTAGCCGGTCAGAGCTTCAAACTCCACATCACAGGTGCCGCCGCCAAAGCTGGGGCTGTACGCCCTGCCGTAAGCGCTGGTCTGCTGCAGAGCGTGAAGGTTCTGCGATACATCGGTATCAAAGGTAATGCCGCACTGCTCCAGCTCCGAAACATCCCAGTAGGATTCATCCATTACATAAATAATGGTAGGCTGCTTTGCCTGCTCCTCCTTGGGGGTAGTGGCGGCATAGCTGCCTGCATACATGGGGCCGGTGGAGAATTTCTCACTCTCGGCCACGTTATCCAGAATATCGTCCACTGCCTGCTCCGAGTAGCCCTCGGGCTTGGCGATCTCCAAATTGGTGAGGTTGGTCATAAAACCGGTAAGCACACCGTAGTAACGGTAGTAGCGGTCCTGCATCCACGCATCCGGCGTGATGCCCAAAACCTGCGTGACTGCAGGCTGTAAATAAACGCCGAAGATCAGCAGACACAGCGCCGCTGCCGAGGCACCGGTGCCCGCAAGCCTTGGCAGCCAGCGCTGGCGCAGCCGCCCGCGGTAAACAAAGAAGCTTGCCACCGTCAGTGCCAGCACCAGCACAATGGAGACCACCATGCTGGTCTGCAGCTTGAGCCCGGCAGCAGAGGCCACACCGGCGGCTTCGGACACCTGCATCAGGTCCCACGGCAGAAAGGGCTCACCCCGCAGCTGCATGGTATAGAAGTTTACTGCGCAGGGCGCACAGCCCAAAACGGCCATGCCCAGCGTAGCAAGCGGCGGGATGCGCAGCACCCAGTCCAGCAGCTCCCACACCAGAAACAGCAGCAGCCATGCCAGCAGATACGCCCCGAAATGGGGGAAAATAAAGCTGATAAAGGTATCAGCGGTCAGTGACCCGCGCGCGATCCACTCACCCAGCAGCAGCACAATAAAGGAAGCTGCCGCCGGGAAGAGCATCCGCAGGGTCAACAGCGGTTTGGATGTTTTCATAGTCGATATCCCTTTCCACGTCCCGAACCCTATTTCCAAAGTGGCTTTGCTATTTGCACAAGCCTTTCGTGCCTATTATAGTCATTTCGCCGAAAATGTCCATTCATGATTTTACAAAAATTACAGTTTTATTTTTCAAAATATTCCCCTATTTTTCACAGACCAAGCTTTGCCCGCAGCTGCTGCCAGAAGCCGTGAGGTGCTGCCGGTGCTTTTGGCACAGCAGTATGCACCAGAATTGCGTCTGTGCCGATGGTCTCGATCTCCTGCCACGGGATGGTCAGGCTCTCGTCCCGGCCCAGCAGGCCAAAAAGCCGCGGTCTGCCCAGCAAAATCAAGCTTTGCAGCTGCGCCGTTGCGGGGTCAAGCTCCAGATCGTCCGCGCGGCCAAGGCACATCCCCTGCTCCAGCTGAACGACCTCCTTCTCACAAAGTTCCCGGATCGTCATGGCGCTCTCCCCTTTCTGTCACAGCATACGCCGGGGCGGCATTTTCTATGCCAAAGGGGTGGAAAGCACCCGCCCGGTTGTGGTATACTATGGAAAATATCTGGAAAACATCCAATACAAGCGAGGCAGTATTTATGTATAAAAGCATTATTTTTGATATCGGCGGTGTACTGGTGGATTTTGACCCCAAGGCATACCTTGTAGACCGGCTGTGCAACGCCGAAATGGAAGAGAAAGTTTACGACCTGACCTTTGGCAGCGAGGAGTGGCAGTTGCTGGACGCAGGCAAACTTTCCCGCTATGACGGCAACCAGCGAATGCTGGAGCACGCCCGTGCCGAGGGCTGTGCCTTTGAGGTGCAGGGCGTTCTGGACGACTGGATGCACATTCTGCGCCCGCGTCTGCGGATGCTGGAGCTGGTGCGGCGGCTGAAGAACCACGGCTATTGCGTGTATTACCTGAGCAACATCCCGCAGGATGTGCTGGAGCTGCTGACCGAGCGCGGCGTACTGGCTCAGTTTGACGGCGGTGTAGCCTCCTGCGAGGTACAGGTGAATAAGCCTGACCCGCAGATCTACAAGGCTTTGTTGAAAAAGTATCAGCTGAAGGCCAGCGAATGCATATTTATCGACGACAGACTGGAAAACGTGCAGGCCGCCTTTGCGCTGGGCTTTGCCGGCATCCAGATGAAGGACAGCGTTGGTACGCTGATCCGCAGCCTTGCCACCTGTAACGTGGCGCTGCGCTGAATGTTCATATAACAAACAGCAGCCCCTGCCGGAAAGGTTTCTCCGGCAGGGGCTGCTGTGCGTTGGTGGGGAACTTACTTTTCCTCGTAGCTCTGGCAGTAGTGCGGGGTCTCCACCTGCTGGGTGGTGCAGCTGCACTGCTCCGTCACCTTGATCTGCGGCAGATCACATTTGCAGCCGTCCACGTTGTGGCAGCACGCGCAGACATCACAGGTCACGCCGATGTTTTCCATGTTTATCACCTCTTTGTCCATAGGTTGCCCTATGGAGCAAGAGTTTATACATGGGTTTTACCAAGCAGCCAGATCTGCGCCCAGCTTACGGCAGGCGGCCTGCACATCATCATCGGGCGTTTCGTTGCAGATGAGGCCTTCCTCGCTGAACAGCTGTGCGCCGTCGTCCTGTGCGCGCTGCGCCCAATCGCGCATCCACTGACCGTCACCCCAGCCGTAGGAGCCGAACAGTGCGATCTTTTTGCCGTTCAGAGAGCCTTCCAGCGCAGCAAACATAGGCTCGAACTCGCTCTCCTCCAGCTGCTCTGCACCCATAGCCGGGCAGCCAAAGGCCACAACGTCAAACTCTGCCAACTTTGCGGGGGTCATCTCGGCGCAGGGTACGATGGTGCCGTTGGCGCCTGCGCCCTCGGCGATGCAGTTTGCCATGGTCTCGGTGTTGCCGGTGGCGCTCCAGAATACGATTGCTACTTTGCTCATAAAACTCTACCTCTTTCTCTGCGTAGTTAGTTTAGAATAACTTCATGTTCTGTAAAAATGCGTCCGTGTTTCATGACGCATTTTGCGGTTAGTATCTTCTAACCGTCAACAGGATACCACAGCCCTGCCCTGCTTGTCAAGACGTTCGTGCAATGTTTGCACGGTGCAACAATCCCGCCTTTCTCAAAAGTGCATGAAGCGTGTATTTCAGCCGCCTAATACGCGGAAAACTACCAACAGCACCCCGTAGATGACCGGCTGGTGCAGCAGATACAACAGCAGCGAGTGCCGCCCAAGCCAGCCAAGCGGCGGGCAGACCGAGCGGCGCAAGGGCTCCATGCGCTGCCGCCCTACAACGTCGTAGAGAAAGTACCCCGCCCAGAACAGAAACAGCCACGGCAGAAGGGCAAAATAATCCGTAGAATAGAACCACCACGGATAAAAGCCAAAGTACGCTGTAACGCAGTTTGCATACAGTGTCTGCGGCAGCCAAAGGCGCAGGCTTCCAAAACCCAGATAGCCTGCCGAGACATTGCGGGTAAGAGCAAACAACACTGCGGAGATAGCAAACCCTGCTGCGGGTGGAATGTGCCGCAGTGGCTTTTCCAAAAGGCCGGTCAGCAGCATAGCGCTGCCCAGCAGGGTCAGCACACCAAAGATAACTCTGTCCTCCGGCATAAAAAGCAGCGTGACTGCCGTGACAAGCGCCCCTGCCCCAAACACCTGTGCGCCCCGGCGCAAGGTATGATGCCCCAGTTGCACACAGAAGCCGGACAACAGAATAAACACCCAACAGATGCTCTGCTGCCACAGATGCCCGGGCAGACCATAATACCAGTCGGCCTGAATACCGAAGAGATTGACCAGATCCCAGCAGCCGTGATAGAGCATCATACTGACCAGATCCAACCCGCGCAGTTCGTCCAGAAGGGCGTAGCGGCCAGAAGTGTCACTATACTTCACGTCGGATTCCTTCTTTTTTGTCACGCTGTTACACCGTTTTCCGGCGCAGCAGGCTCATGGGCGGCAGCTCCGGGGTGGGCATGGTGTATTTTTCCATGGCGTGAGGAGTGCTTTCCACCCGCTCCCCTGTTTCGTTTTCGATCCATTCCGGGGTAAGCGGGATGCTGCGTCCGTCCGGGCACAGTGCCTCCAGCGTATCCCCAAGGCTCCATTTGCCGCGCTGCTGGCAGTGGGCGATGCCATTTTCCCAGCTGTCCACCGTACCCACGAACTCCCACTCGCGGATATAGGTAGCGCTGTCGGTGGCCTGTTTGGCCTGCTCGCGGCCGAAATAGAAGCCCGGAGAGTAGTGCCGGTGGCTGGTGCGGGTAAGCTCTGCGTACACCTCCGGCGGCAGTTCAAAGTTATCGTTTGCCGGGTCGGCCAGATAGGCGTCCAGTGCCTTGCGGTAGGCAACGGTAACACTGGCCACATAGTAGAAGGTCTTGGCACGGCCTTCGATCTTCAGGCTGTCCACGCCCGCCTTGCAGATCAGGTCAATGAAGGGCGCGGTGCACAGATCGTTGGCGTTAAGGATGTAGCTGCCGTTCTCGTTTTCGCCGATCTCGTACAGCTGGCCGGGGCGGGTCTCCTCGCTCAGGTAATACTTCCAGCGGCAGGGCTGGGCGCACTGGCCGCGGTTGGCGTCGCGCCCGGCCATATAGTTGGACAACAGACACCGGCCGGACACGCTCATGCACATCGCACCGTGCACAAAGGCCTCGATCTCCAATTCCGGTGGAGTCTTATCGCGCAGGATGGCAATATCCTGCAAGGTCATCTCCCGGGCCAGCACCACCCGCTTTGCGCCCATTTTGTAGGCGGCGCGGGCGGCTGCCCAGTTGGTGATGCCGGTCTGGGTGGAAAGATGCACGTCAATGTCCGGGGCAAAGGTCTTGCAGGCATCCAGCACACCAAGGTCTGCCACAATAAAGGCATCCACACCGGCCTTGGCAGCCTCCTTGATGGCCTCCGGCAGACGGTCGGCCTCCTCGTTGGTGGGCAGGGTGTTCATGGTCAGGTAGACCTTGCGGCCGCGGGCATGGGCGTAGATGACGCTTTCCGTCAGCTGCTCCGGGGTGAAATTGGCCGGAGCCGAGCGCATACCGAACTCCGGCAGGCCGCAGTAAACGGCATCGGCACCGTAGTTGATGGCATAACGCAGACGTTCCGCATCGCCCGCCGGGGCAAGCAGTTCCGGGATCTGTAACATTTGTAGGTTCCTCTCTTATGTATCACAGTTTTAGCCGGAAAGGGGCCGCCGCACAAAAAACGGTGCAGCGGCCTTTCCTCAGTTTTTCAGGCTTTTGTTCACAGCTGCGGCAGTTTTGCAGTTGGCATTGTGCTCTGCCAGCGTGTGGGCGTAGTAGTAATTGCCCTTGAGGTCGGTCACAAAGAAGTAAGCGTCCTTGGCTTCCTCATCGGGCTGCGGCTCCAGCGCTGCCTTGATGGCGGCAAGGCCGGGGTTCGAGATGGGGCCTGCGGGCAGGCCGATACAGCTGTAAGTGTCGTAGGCTGTAAGGATATTTTCCGGGATATTGTCCCAGCCGTCGTAGTAGGGCGCGACCCAGTTCCAGAGATAGTTGTTGTCGGCGTCGCTCTGGATATGGCTGGAGGTGTTGCTTTGCAGCCGGGGGTAGGGCGAGCCCTCTGCCAGACGATTGCGGAACACCTGCGCCACGTTGGAGTCCTGACTGTTGCCCGCTTCCTCCTGCACAAAGGAGGCAAGGGTGACAAGCTCCGGCAGGGTCATTCCCTGCTTTTTGAGCGCTGCGTACATTTCCTTGGTAAATTGTGCATCGAACTGGGCGTAGAAGGTAGCTACATAGTTATGCACCGTATCATCCTTCAAAAACTCGTAGGTCTCCGGGAAAAGATAGCCCTCACACTTCATAAAGCGGTTCGGGGCCTCCTTATCCTCCGGGACATACTGCCAGAAGGTATAAGCGCTGAAATCGCCCTCGTTGGCTTCCTTCAAAAACTCCTCGGCGGTGCACAGACCGGCGGATTCCATCTTTTGGGCGATGGCAATGGCCGTGGTGCCCTCCGGGATGGTCACCCGCACCGTTTCTGCCTTGGCGTACTGGGAAAGGGTGGCAATGATCGCGTCGTAGGAAATCGCACTGGTCTGCAAGACAAAATCGCCGTACTGCAGCTTTGCGGCAGCGCCCTTTTGTCCCACATACCAGCGAAACAGGTAGGCAGAGCGGATGACGCCCGCCTCCTTCAGCTTGTTGGCGATCGCCGCTACGCCGCTGCCCTGCGGGATGCTTACGGTCACCTCTGTGCTGCCGGGTGCACCATTGCCGTGGATCTCATTGTAGGCAAAGTGCACCGCTGCACCTACTGCCAGAAGGAGCAGCAGAAGCACCACCAGCAGAATTTTGCCTGCGCCGCCCTTTTTGCGGGCTGCGTGTGTATCGTTGTGTGCCATACGCACCTTCCTTTTTTCAGTTTTCCAGCATCAGACGCAGATAGCTTTCGCTTACGTCAAAAGGCTCTGCGTCAAAGCGGATCATGCCGTATTCCTGCCGGGTGCCCTCGCCCAGAAACAGCGGCTGGGCAGCGCCTACCGTGATGACCGCCTTTTCCACGATGACTTCCTTCTCGCGGGCGGCTTCCATCAGGATCTCGGCGGCGCGGTCGCTGTCGGCCATCATCTCCACAAAATACAGGGTATCCTCCTTGCGGAAGTAGATGCCGTAGCCATGTTCGTTGGACACGATGGTAGCGCCCCGGGCGTACAGCTCCTGCAGCACCACCGCCATGCGCTCCGGGCTCAGCTGCACGGTATCCTTCCAGAACTGTTCCCGCAGCTCGCACAGCTTTTTGGCCGTCACCGTGTCAAATTCCGCCTGGCTCCACAGGTTGCGGCTCACCTCACGAGGCAGGCAACGCAGGGCAAAAGCCTTTGCAAAGCCTTTATCCTGCAGCAGAGCGGCCTGTGCTGCATCTGCCGGGACTGTCACGGTAAAGCCTGCGCCCCGCAGCTTTTGGTGGGCGCACAGGGTATCCAGCAGACCCGCCAGCAGCAGACTGCCCTCGCCGCACAGGCACAGGTAATTGCCCGTGCGCCCCTGCAGGGTGACCGGCACAGCCAGCGCAGCCGCCACGATGGCGTCGTTTTCGTCGGCCACATAAATGTTCTGCACACCGGCAAAGCGTTCCAGTACCATTTTTGCAAAATCTTCGGTATCATGATGCTGGCTCTGCCACAAAGCCAGCACTGCCGCCTCGTCAGACGGCTGCATCAGACGATACATCGTTCAGGATGCCCCCTCTTATCATATTTTATCGTTCAGCCCAGTGTTTTCCGAGCAAGCTGCTGTACCTCTTGCTGGATATCTTCAATGCTGCGCATGGCGTCCCCGCTGGTGCAGTGCACGGTATCCCAGCCAAGATGCCGGGCACAGAACTCGGCAGCAGCGCGGCTGCGCGCCAGATAGGCGGTATCCTTCTCGTGCACGTCCTTTTTGCTTTCGTCGCCGTGGTAGCGCTGGGTCATCAGCCGCTGGCTGACCGCCGGGTCTACCTGTAAATAGATGACCCTGTCCGGTGCGGGAAGTCCCAGCAGACGGAACTCGTAATCAAACAGCCAGTGCAGATATTCCTCCCACTGCTCCTGCGGAAGCTTCGAGCACTGGTGCACCGCGTTGGAGGTGGTGTAGCGGTCGGCGATGATCACACCGCCCTGCTCATAAAAGCTGCCCCAGCTGGTTTTATAGCTGGCATAGCGGTCCACCGCGTAAAAGCTGGAAGCCGCATAGGCGTTTACATCGTCCGGGTGCTGGCCGAACTGCCCGGCCAGATACATCTTGACCAGTGCGCTGGAATCACTGGCATAGTCCGGGAAGGTGATCTTTTGTACCGGCACACCCTGCGCGGCGAGATGCTCTGCCAGCAGCTTTGCCTGTGTGGCCTTGCCGCTTCCGTCCAGCCCTTCCAGCACAATCAGTTTGCCCTTGCTCATACGGCGGCACCTTCTTTAATGGCGGCATATTTTGCGCGCACCTCGGCGGTCTTGCCGCAGCACATCTTGCCCTCCGGGCAGGGGCCGCACAGGCAGGCGGGGCCGGCCTTGGCAAAGATATGGGGTGCCACCGGGTACACCAGCGCGAACATCTTTTCGGCCAGTTCCCGGATCTCCCACTGGGCGCGGCTGCAGCAGCGCAGGTGGAAGAAGTTCTGCAGGCTGCGGGCGTTCATGGTGACCACCATCTTGGTCTCGCAGGCGTTGGGCAGCACAAAGCGGGCGTCCTCGTTGGCCTGTTTGGACGCCTTGGCACGGGCGGCCTTTTCATCGAGACCATCCGCCATAAACCGCGCTGTGTGGGCATTTTCGAGCGTCTGCACCAACTCAAGATACTTCTTCGCGTCGTCGTTCATCGACGCAATGAACTGGGCTCTAGCCTCGGGGATGGCCTTGATCTCCGGCGGGATGACGTAGCGGAAATCGTCCAGACGGACGTACCGCTGACTCTGGACGCTGAAGGACGCGATGCGGTGGCGGGTGATCTGGGCCAGCAGGGTACGGCTGACGCCCTCGATGCCGAAGGTGAAGCTTGCGTGCTCGATGGGGCTGGCGTGGCCCAAATCGCTGAGCATGGTCAGGAACTTGGCCGTTTTCTCCTCAGTCAGGCCGTCCAGCAGGTCGGTGATATGGGCATCGGAGTAGCAGAGCTTGGCCGCTGCCGCCACCACCTTTTCCGGTTCCGGGGTATGTGCGATCAATCGAACGGTCATCATAGTTTTCTCATTCCTCCGTAATTTTCGTCAGCGGCGCAAAATTTGCCATGGTTTTCTTCACGCCGACCTTTTCAAAGTTGATCTCCACGATCTGGTCTCCGGCAGCGGCCTTGACCGCCAGCACCCTGCCCCGGCCAAAGACCTTGTGCTCCACAATGTCGCCCACCTCGTAATGCTTTGGGCCGGTGGATGCCGGGCGGGAAGCTGCCGGGCTCCCCGGAAAGCTCACGGGTTTGGATGCTGCCTTGGGGGCCGCGGGGCGGCCATAGCCCACACCAAAACCAGAGGAGCCGGACGCGCGCGGGGCGCTGCTTCCGCTGCCAAACCCGGAAGCACTGCTGCCACGGCCTGCATAACCGGAGCCGAAGCCGCCGCGCTCAGAGGCATTGTATTCACGGTTGAGGTAGCTGCCGCCGGTGCGGCCGCCGAAGCTGCTGGAATTGCGGCCCCAGCCGGACGCGCCGGAGTAGCCCGAGGCCCCGCCGGGAACGGTATCACTGTAACTGGAACCCCATCCCATGGAAGAACGGCGCTCCAACGCCGGGCTGCGGGTCTCTTCTATATACTCAGGCTCGATCTCGCGCAGGAAGCGGCTGGGCTCGTTGCGCTGGGTGCGGCCGTAGAGCATCCGGGAGACGCTGTTGGAGATATACAGCTCCTTCTTGGCGCGGGTGATGCCGACATAGGCCAGACGGCGCTCTTCCTCCAGATCTGCCTCGGAGTATTTGCTCATCTCGCTGGGGAACACCCCCTCCTCCATGCCAATGAGGA
>OHRF01000832.1_pt1 | contig 10622 bp, 11 predicted proteins | sample 1578291 | NCBI WGS metagenome assembly OHRF01 (sample SAMEA3879576, study PRJEB24766) | human gut metagenome | biome: human-associated habitat; feature: feces | place: USA | collected 1985/1987 | reverse complement strand
TCCGTCGGGTCAGAACGCCGCACTGCCTTTCTTGGTAAAGGTACTGCAAAACGTCTCATCCTTGCAGGAACAGGTGCCCTGCGTGTTTTTGACCTGAATGTGGTCTGCGTGGCAGCGCTTGCCGTCCGCATTGTAGGCGCAGTTGCTCACATCGCACGCGACATTGTGCTCACAGCAGTCTTTGGTATGGTCGCTCATGATCGTGCCTCCAGATCAGATTCCGGCCTTGCCGGTCAGATCTATTGTGTGCGGCGGGGCGCGAAATATACGGAGGAACGCAAATGGCATTGTATGCGATCGGCGACCTGCATCTGTCGCTGGGCGCAGATAAGCCCATGGACGTATTTGGCGGACCGTGGGAAAATTATGTAGAAAAAATCAGACTTGGTTTTTCGCCTCTGCATGCCGATGACGTCTGCGTGCTCTGCGGCGACCTTGCCTGGGGCATGACCATGGAGCAGGCGCTGCCGGACTTTCAGTTCATCGAGGCTTTGCCCGGGAAAAAGATCCTGCTCAAGGGCAACCATGATTTCTGGTGGAGCACCGCGAAAAAGGCCTACAGCTTTTTTGAAGCGCACGACATGCACACCATGGATATCCTCAATAATAACTGCTACTTCTATGAGGACTACGCCATCTGCGGCACGCGCGGCTGGTTTTATGAGGAGGCCAGGGGCGAGGCGCACGACCGGAAGATCATGCTGCGCGAGGTCGGCCGGCTCGAGGCGTCGCTCAAGGCGGCGGGGGACAAGACCAAGCTCGTCTTTCTGCACTACCCGCCGAAGTACCTCGGCTATGAGTGCCCGGAGATTTTGGACCTGCTCAATGCGTATCATGTGCCGCTGTGCTGCTATGGACATATCCACAGCCGCGGCTGCCGCAGCGCCTTTCAGGGTATGTATCACGACACGGAGTTCCGGCTGCTGTCGGCGGATTATATTTCGTTTTGCCCGCGCAGGATTCTCCCGTGAAACAGGTGTTGATTTTAGGGCATAAATCTGTTATAGTATTTAGGCATGTTCTTTCATACCAATTTTTATGTACACAAGATACCCGGCGATAAATGATTTGAGGAGGAAATCCAATGAACATCCAGAACATCGAAAAGAAAGAAAAGAATATGGCGACCTTTGAGGTGAAGGTTCCGGCCGACGTGTTTGATAACGCGGTCAACGAAGTATATAAAAAGAACAAGAACCATCTCTACGTGGCTGGTTTCCGCAAGGGCAAGGCCCCGCGCGCTGTCATCGAGGGCATGTATGGCAAGGAAGTGTTTTATCCCGACGCTATCGAGGCGCTGGCACAGGATGCGTTCGAGGCCGGCCGTGCCGACTGTGGCTTTGAGTGCGTCGGCGCGCCGAGCCTGATCGACCAGAAGGTCACCGAGGACAAAGAGCTGATCTATACCTTCGAGGTCGGTATGTACCCGGAAGTGCAGCTCGGCCAGTACAAGGGCCTCGAGGTCCCGCAGAACCACGAAGCGTTTGACGAGAGCAAGGTCGACGAAGAGATGCATAACGTTCAGAAGCGCAACGCCCGCCTGCTCGATGTTGAGCGCGAGGCGAAGATGGGCGACCACGTGACGATCGACTTCGCCGGCTTCATCGACGGCGAGCAGTTTGACGGCGGCACGGCCGAGGACTATGACCTCGAGCTCGGCTCCAACACGTTCGTGCCCGGCTTTGAGGAGCAGATCGTCGGCATGAAGGCCGGCGACGAGCGTGACGTTGTTGTCACCTTCCCCGAGAACTACGTTGAGGCGCTGGCCGGCAAAGAGGCCACCTTCAAAGTCACCGTCAAGAGCGTCAAGGAGCCCGAGCTTCCGGCGCTGGACGATGAGCTGGCCAAGGACATCTCCGACTACGAGACCATCGCCGAGTACCGTGACCACGTCCGTGAAGATCTGGAGAAGGAATTCACCGAGCAGCAGGAGTCCGATTATGCGACGCGCCTCATGAAGGCCGCTGTCGACAACATGACCGTCGAGATCCCCGAGCCTATGATCCTGGACAAGCTCGACGAGCAGCTGCGCAACTACATCTCCACCATGGGCATCAGCCCCGAGCTCACCCGTGAGCAGGTGCTCGCCTCCATGGGCCTGGACGAGAAGACCTTCCAGGAGATCATGCGTCCGCAGGCCGTGTTTGAGCTGCAGACCGATCTGCTGCTCGACGCGATCGTCAAGGCCGAGAACATCGAGCTCGATGAGGGCGAACTCGACGAGACCTACAACAAGATGGCTGAAGAGTACAAGATGGAAGTCGACAAGATCAAGCAGTACGTCGACGAGAAGATCATCGTTCTGGATATGAAGCGCCGCAAGGCTGCCCAGCTCATCCGCGACACCGCAGTGGACAAGGAGCCCGAGGCCAAGGAAGAGGCAGCCGAGTAATTCCCCGAAAGCTGTTTGGATTCCGGGCAGAACGGTTATGCTCTCTTGGATAAGCGAAACATCGAAAGGAGCGTACCATGAGTTTAGTACCATACGTTGTCGAGCAGACCTCCCGCGGGGAGCGCTCGTACGACATTTTTTCCCGCCTGCTCAATGACCGCATCATCATGCTGTCCGAGGAGGTCAATGACACCACCGCCAGCCTGATCGTGGCGCAGCTGCTGTATCTCGAAGCACAGGATCCCGATAAGGACATTCAGTTTTATATCAACAGCCCCGGCGGCAGCGTGACCGCAGGTCTCGCCATCTATGATACCATGCAGTACATTAAGGCGGATGTTTCCACCATTTGCGTCGGCCTGGCTGCATCGATGGGTGCGTTCCTGCTCTCGTCCGGCGCCAAGGGCAAGCGTCTGGCCCTGCCGAATTCGGAGATCATGATCCATCAGCCCTCCGGCGGCAGCCAGGGCCAGTGCACGGACATTCAGATCCAGGCACGGCAGATCCTGCGCATCAAGGATCGCCTCAATCACATCCTCGCAGAAAACACCGGCAAGCCGGTCGAGACCATCGCTGAGGACTGTGAACGCGATAACTTCATGACCGCGGAGGAAGCACAGGCTTACGGTCTGGTGGACAAGGTCATCTATAAGCGATAATCTGTCAGGGGAGGGAACCGCCGTTCCCTCCCTGTTTCAAATGTAGAAAATGTGAGGTTTTTATGGCCAGAAATGACGAGAAAAAGAGCGTGCGCTGCTCTTTTTGCGGCAAGCCGCAGTCGCTGGTAAACCGGCTCGTTGCCGGCAACGGCGTCTATATCTGCGATGAGTGCGTGCGCCTGTGCATGAGCATCATCGACGAGGGCTATCAGCCCGAGAGCGTCTCCACGGCGGAGATCACCCTCCGGCGCGACCAGCTGCCGAAGCCGGCCGAGATGCGCGCCACGCTCGACGACTATATCATCGGCCAGGACCGTGCCAAGGTGGTGCTGTCCGTGGCGGTGTACAACCACTATAAGCGCATTCTGCGCGGCGATCAGGACAATGACGTCGAGCTGCAGAAGAGCAACGTCCTGCTCATCGGCCCGACCGGCAGCGGTAAGACGCTCTTCGCCCAGACGCTGGCCAAGATGCTCGACGTGCCGTTTGCCATCGCGGATGCGACCACGCTCACCGAGGCCGGCTATGTCGGCGAGGATGTGGAGAACATCCTGCTCAAGCTGCTGCAGGCGGCGGATTTTGATGTGGAGCGCGCGCAGCGCGGCATCATTTACATCGACGAGATCGATAAGATCGCCCGCAAGAGCGAGAATACGTCCATCACGCGCGACGTCTCCGGTGAGGGCGTGCAGCAGGCGCTGCTCAAGCTCCTCGAGGGCACGATCGCGAACGTCCCGCCCCAGGGCGGACGCAAGCACCCGCAGCAGGAGTTTATCCAGGTGGATACGACGAACATCCTCTTCATCTGCGGCGGCGCGTTCGACGGCGTGGACAAGATCATCGAGCGCCGCATGGACAAGAAGTCCATGGGCTTCGGCGCCGAGATCCAGAGCGCCAAGGAACGCGACCTGACCGAGATCATGAAAAACGTGCAGCAGCACGACCTGCTGAAGTTCGGTATCATCCCGGAGCTGATCGGCCGCATGCCGGTCATCACGGCGCTGGCCAGCCTGAGCCGCGAGGACATGGTGCGCATCCTCAAGGAGCCCAAAAACGCCTTGACCAAGCAGTATCAGGCGCTGATGCAGTTTGATAACGTCGAACTGGAATTTGAAGACGAAGCGCTGGGCAAAATTGCGGATAAGGCGATCGCGATGGAGATCGGTGCCCGCGGTCTGCGCAGTGTCATGGAGGGCGTCATGACGGACCTGATGTACTCCGTGCCGTCGGACCCGACGATCGCCAAGATCACCATCACCGCGGCGAGCGTGGACGGCACCGAGCCGCCGCGCATTGAGCATCGGGAGCAGTGACCCATCGCGCCTGCCCCCGCGACCCCCTGAGCGAAAGAGGAATCTGAATGGATAACACAACTTCTATGGACCATGTGGAATTCACCGCCAGGCGCAGCCTGCCCATGATGGCGCTGCGCGGCCTGACCGTGTTTCCGGGCATGATGCTGACCTTTGAGGTCGAGCGCAGCATGTCCATCGCGGCGCTGAACATGGCCATGAGCGATGATCAGATCATCTATCTGGTCCCGCAGAAAGACATTGCGACCGACATCCCCACACCGGACGATGTGTACGGCGTAGGCACGGTCTGCCGCATCAAGCAGATGATGAAGCAGCCCGGCACCAAGACCATCCGCGTTATGGCTGAGGGCATCGAGCGCGGCCGGACGCTGGCCGTGCGAACGGACACGCCCTGCTTCGTGGCCGAGGTCGAGCCGCTTCCGGACGTGGCCGAGCGCAAAACGGCGCGCACCGAGGCGCTCATCCGCCACTGCTGCAATCTGTTTGACGCGTACGTCACCGCGTCCGGCAACATGGCGCCGGAGGCGGTCATCAGTGTGCTTGGCAGCACGAATGCGGCGTTCGTGTCGAACTTCATCTCCCAGCATGTGTTCCTGCGTCCGGAAGAGAAGCAGGAGCTGCTGGAGGAGACGCGCCCGAGCCGGAGACTGTCCAAGCTCTCGAAAATGCTGCTGCATGAGACAAGCGTGCTCGGCCTGCAGCATCAGCTCGAGGAGGCGGCGCAGGACCGCCTGAACCAGACGCAGCAGGAGTATCTGCTGCGCGAGCAGATGAAGATCATCCAGGCGGAGCTCGGCGAGTCCGATGATCCGGACTCTGAGAGCGCGGCCTATCGCGAGAAAATTCTTGCCCTGCACCTGCCGGAGGACTCCGAGCAGCGCCTGCTCAAAGAGGTTGACCGGCTCAAAAAGCAGCCGTTCGGCTCGTCGGAGGCGTCCGTCATCCGCAATTATCTGGACATTTGTCTCGATCTGCCGTGGAACACGCGCACGAAAGAAACGCTCGACGTGCGCGCCGCGCGCGAGGTGCTTGACAAAGAGCACTTCGGGCTTGAGAAGGTCAAGGACCGGATCACAGAGTATCTGGCCGTGCGCCAGCTCGCGCCCGATGTCAAGGGCGGCGTGCTGTGCCTCGTCGGCCCTCCGGGCACCGGCAAGACGAGCATCGCCATGAGCATCGCCCATGCTACGAACCGCAAGCTCGCGCGCATCTCCCTCGGCGGCGTGCACGACGAGGCAGAGATCCGTGGCCACCGCAAGACGTATGTCGGCGCTATGCCCGGCCGCATCATCAACGGTCTGACCATCGCCGGCAGCATGAACCCGGTCATGGTGCTCGATGAGATCGACAAGCTCGGCAGCGACTACCGCGGCGACCCGTCCTCGGCGCTGCTCGAGGTGCTCGACGCGGAGCAGAACGGCCACTTCCGGGATAACTTCATGGAGATCCCAGTCGACCTGTCGGATGTGTTTTTCATCCTGACGGCCAACACCCTCGATACCATCCCGCGCCCGCTGCTCGACCGCATGGAGGTCATTGAGCTCTCGAGCTATACCGATGAGGAAAAGCTCCAGATCGCAAAGCAGCATCTGCTGCCGAAGCAGCGCAAAAAGCACGGCCTCAAGCAGGCGCAGCTGCGCGTGAGCGACGATGCCATCCGTGAGATCATCACGCTCTATACGCGGGAGTCCGGCGTGCGTGTGCTTGAACGTAACCTTGCCGCCGTCTGCCGCAAGACCGCCAAGCGCATCGCGCTCGGCGAGTGCAAGAGCGTGCAGCTGCGCGCCGGCAGCGTGGCCAATTATCTCGGCCCCGCGCGCTTTGAACCGGAGCACGTTTACGCGCAGGACGAGGTCGGTCTCGTGCGCGGCCTTGCGTGGACGTCCGTCGGCGGGGAAGTGCTCGACGTCGAAGTCGCCGTGCTCGACGGCACGGGCAAGCTCGAGCTGACCGGCAACCTCGGCAACGTCATGAAGGAGTCGGCGCAGGCCGCCGTCACCTATATCCGCAGCCGTGCGCAGCTGCTCGGCATCGACCCGGAGTTTTATAAGAACAAGGATATCCACATCCACTTCCCGGAGGGTGCCGTGCCGAAGGACGGTCCGTCGGCCGGCATCACGATCTGCATCGCGGTCATCTCCGCGCTCACGAACACGCCCGTGCGCCGCGACCTCGCCATGACGGGTGAGATCACGCTGCGCGGCCGCATCCTGCCGATCGGCGGCCTGAAGGAAAAGACTATGGCCGCCATGCGCATCGGCATCACGACGGTCATCATCCCGCGCGAGAACGAAAAGGATCTCGAGGAGATCGACCCGACCGTGCGCAGCGCGCTCAAGTTCGTCACGACCGACCATGTGGATAAGATCCTCGACGTCGCGTTCGGCCGCCGTTTTGCCGCGGCCGTCAAGGCGGCGCACAAGGACGCGCACGGCGACGCGGCGAATGTGAACCTGCGCCAGTGAGGAGACTGCCATGGCGACATTGAACCTGAATAAGGCGGAGTTTCTCAAGTCCGCCGTCAGCCCGTCCGGCTTCCTCGCGGCCGACCTGCCGTGCATCGTCTTTGCCGGTAAGTCAAACGTCGGCAAGTCCTCGGTCATCAACCGGCTGCTCAACCGCAAGAATTTTGCCCGCGTCGGCTCTCAGCCCGGAAAGACCGTCCATGTGAACTATTTTTGCATCGACGGCCGGGCATACTTTGTCGACCTGCCGGGGTACGGGTATGCCAGCGTCGCCAAGACGGAGCGCGCGCGCTGGGGCAAGCTCATGGAGGATTTCTTCGCAGATCCCGCGCGCATCACACTCGGCGTCATGATCGTTGATGCTCGCCACAAGCCCACGGCGGACGATGAGACGATGGCCGCGTGGTTTCATTCCACCGACTGCCCGATGGTCGTCGTGGCGAATAAGTGCGACAAGCTCAAAAAGTCGGAGATCGAGCCGAATCTCGCGCGCATCCGCGCCACGCTTTTGCTGCCGGACGACGCGGTGCTGCTGCCGTTTTCGGCGGAGAAGGGCACAGGCCGCGAGGCACTGCTCGGTGAGATCTTTCACGCTGTTGGATGACCCGAAGTGCAGAGCGCGCATTCGCGCGCTCTGCGCCGCAAAACGCTGACAAAGCAGAGCTTTGCGGCGGCTGATTGGATTCGAGGCGGGCCTTGCCCTCTCGAGCACCCCTGCTGCGTATGCGATTCGGCAGTGGCGTGGTCATTTTTGCCTGCTCAAAGTGCAGAGCGCGCATTCGCGCGCTCTGCACTTGTTTTTTCGCTGGGGACTTGTTATAATGCAAATTTGTAGGAATGGGAGGTGTGCGCGTGAACACCCTGCAATCGATCTGGAACGGGCTCGACTGGTCCTATCTGCTGAATATCGTGCTGTCGGTCGTTCCGTCGCTGCTGTGCATCACGTTTCATGAGACGTGCCACGGACTCGTGGCCTATTGGCTCGGCGACCCGACGGCAAAGCGTGCAGGGCGGCTGACACTCAATCCACTGCGGCATGTCGATATCGGCGGTCTGCTTATGATGGCGCTGTTCCGTTTCGGCTGGGCAAAGCCTGTCCCGGTCGATATGCGTTATTTCAAGCATCCCAAGCGCGACATGGCGCTCACCGCTGCGGCAGGCCCGCTGTCCAACGTTCTGCTCGCGCTCGTGTTTCTGTTTTTGTACGGTCTGCTGTACCGCGCACTGTATTCGGTGCAGTTTTTGCTGGACATGATCTGGCTGACGGCATATATCAGCCTGGCACTGGCCATTTTCAATATCATCCCGGTTTCGCCGCTCGACGGGTCCAAGGTGCTCTTCGCGCTGCTGCCCGATGCGGCGTATGCCAAGCTCATGCGCTATGAGCGCTATGGGATGATCCTGCTGCTCGTGCTGGTCGCGACCGGTGTGCTCGGCAAGCCGCTCACCACGGTGACGGAGGCTGCGTTTGACAAACTCTTTGTATTTGCGGAGTGGGGCTATGAACTTATCGGCATCTTCGGCTAAGCCGACCGATCCAACCTATTTTCTTGAAGGCATCATCCACGACAAGAGCGAGATGGCGGATTTTGAGGGGCCCTTGAGTCTGATCCTGCTGCTCCTGTCCAAGAACAAGATCGAGATCCGCGACATCAAGATCTCGGAGATCCTCGATCAGTATCTGGAATACCTCAACGCCATGGAAAAGCTCGATCTCGAGATCGCGAGCGAATTTGTGCAGATGGCGTCCTACCTGCTCTATATCAAGACCCGCATGCTTCTCACGGAGGAGAAGGAGGTCACGGAGCTCGAGCAGCTCATCGCCTCGCTCGAGCAGCTCAAGTGCAAGGACACTTATGCGGCTGTCAAGTCCGTCACGCCGATGCTCGACGCCGCGGCCCAGACCGGCCTGCACTACCTGTCGCGCCCGCCGGAGCCGCTGCCGAAGTCGGCGGGGGAATACCGCTACCGCATCGAGCAGGCAGACCTCCTGCGTGCGCTGCTGTCCGTGTTTACGCGCGGCGGTGCCGCAGCGACAGATGCGCTGCAGATGGCGGCGCCGAAGCGCATCATCTACAGTGTGCGCGACAAATGCCGCACGCTCATTGACGAGCTGCGCGAGCGGGGGAGCATGTCCCTGAACGCGCTCTACAGCCAGTGTGCCAGCCGCAGCGAGATCGTGGCGACGTTTTTGTCCGTGCTGGAGCTGTGCAGCCTCGGCCATCTGATGCTTTCCGAGCAAAACGGCGAATATGTGGCAAGTTTCACCGGCGGCGCCACAGACGATATTCTGGAATCCATTGTTGAGTGAGAAATTTTTATGGAACACGAGGAATTACTTTCGGTCATTGAGGCCATTTTATTTGCAGCGGGCGATCCTGTGCCGGCGTCGCGTATCGCGCTCGTCACCGGCGAGGAGACGCAGACGATCGTCTCGGCCGCCAGGGAGCTCGCTGCGGCGTATGAGGAAAACCGCTGCGGCATGCGCCTGGTGCAGATGAATGATCTGCTGCAGCTGTGCTCCGCGCCGGAGTACGCGGATTATATCCGCCGCGCGCTTGAACAGCGCAAGCCGCCCAAGCTCTCGCAGCCGGCGCTGGAGGTGCTGGCGATCGTGGCGTATTTTCAGCCCGTCACGCGCGCGTATATCGATCAGGTGCGCGGCGTGGACAGTGCCTACACGGTCACGACACTGCTCGAGCGCGGGCTCATCGAGGCCTGCGGCAGGCTCGACGCGCCAGGCCGCCCGTCGCTGTACCGCACGAGCGCGCTGTTTCTGCGCACCATGGGCATGCAGTCGCTCGACGAGCTGCCTGTGCTGCCGGATCTGTCGTCCGATGAGGGCGCGGAAAAGCTCGAACAGGCCATCTCGGAGCTGCGCGGCCGGGGCGAGCAGATGGAGCTGACGGACACGGAGGAAAAACCGACAGGGGAGTGATGCCGATTGACGGCCCTGTGGATCATACTGGCGATCGCGCTGGTGCTGACGGTGCTGAATCTGCTGCCGGTCGGCGTGGATGCGGCCTATACGGACGAGACGTTCTCGCTTGCGGCGCGCGTCGGCCCGCTCCGGCTCCGGCTCCTGCCGAAACCGCCGGATGCAAAGCCGAAGAAGAAAAAGTCCCCAAAACCGAAAAAGGAAAAGCCGAAGAAGAAATCCGCCCCGCCGGATATCCGGACGATCCTCGCCCTTGCAAAGCTCGGTCTGCAGGCGCTCAATCGCTTCCGGCAGCGGCTGCGCGTGCAGCTGCTGCGGCTGGTGTTCGTGTCCGGCGCGCCGGACCCGTACGATACGGCGCTGGCGTTTGGCTATGTCAACGCCGCGCTCGGCGCGCTCACGCCGCTGGCGGAGCGGGCCCTGCGCATTGACGAGCGGGACATTCAGACCGGTGTGGACTTTCAGGCCGAGCGGCCGCGCATCGATGCGCGCATCGTCTGTACGATCCGCATCGGGCAGATCGTCGCCGTCGCGCTGATATTCGGCGTCGGATATCTGAAGCAAAAGCTGCAGGCAAAGAAGGCTCGCGCCGCGCGCGCAAAGACCGCGCCGGCCGCGCAGGAAAGGAAGGTCAGCAATGGATAATGAAATCAGTGCAGTCATGACTGCGACCATGAGCAAGATCAAGGAAATGGTGGATACGAACACCGTCGTCGGCGAACCGATCACGACACCGGACGATATTACGCTCATCCCGCTGTCCCGCGTCAGCTTTGCCTTTGCCAGCGGCGGGTCGGAGTTTCCGATGAAGGAGAACAAAAACGGCGTCGGCTGCGGCAGCGGCGCAGGCGT
>OHRF01000827.1_pt1 | contig 10711 bp, 10 predicted proteins | sample 1578291 | NCBI WGS metagenome assembly OHRF01 (sample SAMEA3879576, study PRJEB24766) | human gut metagenome | biome: human-associated habitat; feature: feces | place: USA | collected 1985/1987 | reverse complement strand
GGATGAGACGGCGCTCAACCACGCGCTGCTCATCGCGACGGGGCTGAACTTCAGCCAGTATGTCAACCGCACGCGCCTGATCCTGGCCATGTCGTATTTCCTGTATGACAGTCTGCCGTTTGACTATGTGTCGTCCATTTCCGGCTTTCACATGAGCATCACGTTTTTCCGCCGGTTCAAAGCGCTGACCGGCATGACTCCGCAGGGCTACCTCAACGAAATGCTCAGTGACGGGAAAGACGGCCGGGTTTACCGCGGCATGATCATGAGCGAGACGCTTATTTCTGCCATCAGCTATCTGTATGAAAATATGTCCGAGCCGATCGACGCCGAAAAGATCGCACGCGATCTCTACACGTCGGAGAACATCCTGCGCGTGCAGCTCAAGACGCGCCTGAACTCCAGCTACAAGCAGATTCTGTCTATGTTCCGCGTGCGCTATGCGGAGGCGCTGCTTACGACGACGGACCTGCCGACGGTCGATATCGCGATGGAAACGGGCTTCGGCTCCGACCGGACGATGGGCCGCGTGTTTTACGCGCTCAACAAGATGTCGCCGGGCGAGTTCCGCAAACAGAGAGGACAGGGGAGGAAGCAGCATGGCTAACGAACGTTCATCCGGCACGGCATTTTTCAGTTCCAAGGACGAGAAGCCCGTTCTGGCCGGCGCGCATGACTATTTTGTCAACAATGTCCTGCCCAGCGATATCAAAGCCTGCATCCGGCATATCAAAGCGCCGACGCTTTATGTCAATAATCACGACGAGACGTTCCTGCTCGTCCGCAGCGGCCGCGGCACGCTGACGGTCAATGGTCTGGATTACCGCCTGAAGCCGAACACGCTCATCAATCTTGGCCCGTTCCACCGCTATCGCTATCTGCCGGATGACGGCGAAGTGCTCGAGATCGCCGAGAGTCGCATGAACAGCGGCACCTATGTCTATCTGGTGGCGAATCCGTATATGAAGTTCGAACGGTTTTACGTCCCGTCGGAGCCGCCGGTCGTGGCGCTCAGCGGGCTGTATGCCGAGATCGCGAACGATGCCATGAACGGCATCCTCACCGAGACAGAAAAGCAGTCGCCCGATCAACTGCAGCTCTGCTTTTGCTATATGATGGACCTGCTGGGCATTCTGACCGAGAAAATGCCGCGCACGTATTTCCATCAGACCCTGGAGTCCTCGAAGGACTGAACACCAAAAACAGTATATGTTGACAAAGCCTCAAAAGCGGCAATCGTCGTCTTTTGGGGCTTTGTCATTTTTGCCACGAAATCTGATGTGAAATCTGATTTTTTGTCGTTTTTTACGATAGGAAAACAGAAGGCATCGGCCGGAAGAACGGCGCAGGTAATGTTAAAATATTATCGTTCCTTAAGAAAAGCATAACTGCTGGTGTGTGTCCGGGGTGACGGGAAAGCCCCGGAAAAGTCAAAGATTTGCGTTAAGAAAGGACAAAAATCATGTTTGAAAACGAATTCAAAGGTAAGGTCGTTCTTGTTACCGGTGGTAGTCGCGGCATCGGCTTCGCGGCCGTCAAGGGCTTTCTCGCTGCGGGTGCAAAGGTGTACTTCCTGAGCCACTATGAAGAAACCGGTGCCAAGGCTCTGGCAGCGCTCAAGGAGATCAACCCCGACTACGAGGTCATGACCAAGGCAATCGACCTGTGCGACTACAAGGCCGTTCAGGAGCTGTACAAAGAGATCATTGCCAAGTGGGGCCGTCTGGACGTGCTCGTCAACAACGCCGGCACCGACAACAGCACCTGGCTGACCAAGCTCAAGCAGTCCGAGTGGGATGCCGTCTGCAACCTGAACATGAAGGGCCCCTACACCATGATGAAGTACGCGATCCCGCACCTGATCAAGACCAAGGGCTGCATCGTCAATACCGCTTCCGTCGCCGGTGTCTACGGCTGCCCGACCGGCCTGCCGTACCCCGCCAGCAAGGCTGCCCTGATCGCCATGACCAAGTCCGTCGCTTATTCCTTCGCCGACAGGGGCGTGCGTGTCAACGCGGTCGCTCCGGGCGTTGTCAACACCGACATGGTCGCCAATATGCCGCAGTTCGCCAAGGACTCCGTCGGTGATACCATCCCGATGAAGCGCTTTGCCGAGCCCGAGGACATTGCCAACGGCATCCTGTTCCTGTCCTCCAGCGCCGCATCCTACGTCACCGGCGTCTGCCTGCAGATCGACGGCGGCTACCGTCCGAACAACCTGCCGAAGTAATTTTCCAAAGCCGCTGATCCCGCCCGCTGAGGGCGGGCGGGACCGGCGTATGCCAAATTCAGTGCTGTCAGGAAGTGATGGAGATGCGCACGCAGCATTTCAATATTTTCAACACCGGGACGGAGAGCTTTTTCACACCCGGCACGCAGCTGGCGAGCATCGCCCGCGTGAAGCCGGATGCGCCCGCGGTCATTTATGTTTCCCCGGAAAACAAGGAGTCCGTCATGACGTGGCGGGAGCTCCATGAGCTTTCGAACCGCATTGCCTGGTATCTGCTCGGTCAGGGCATCGGCCCTGGCAAGAGCGTGCTTGCCGCGCTGCCGAACATCCCGACGCATATCGCGCTCGCATTCGGCATCTGGAAGACCGGCGCCTGCTATGTGCCGGTATCCAACCGCGCGCCGCAGCGCAACCTGATGGAGATCTGTGCGTGTGTGTCTCCGGCGCTCGTCATCACAAACCGCAAAAAGCCCGACGGCTACCCCGGCCTGAGCACGGCGGAACTCAGAACGCTGTGTGCCGGCTGCCCCGCGGACATGCCGCCCGATGTGCTCGCCATCCCCAATCTTGCCAACTGCTCCGGAGGCACGACGGGGAAGACGAAGGTCATCGAGCAGGACATGCCGGCAGGGGAGAGCGACGAGGGTCTGCGGACCTGGTTCGCCGTGTCCGGCATGCGCTTTGAGATGCGCCAGCTGCTCGCGGGCCCACTGTTTCACGGCGCGCCGCACTCGGCGGCCTTCAACGGCCTCTACTGCGGCAACACGCTCGTCATGCCGGCCAAGCTCGACGCCGAGACCATCGTGCGGCTCATCAAAAAGTACCACATCGAGTATGTCCAGATGGTGCCGACGCTCATGCAGCGCATCAGCCGCATGCCCGGCTTCCGGAAGGAAGACCTTGCGAGCATCGAGGTGCTGTGCCATACCGGCGGCGTCTGCTCGCAGGACCTCAAGCGTGAGTGGCTTCAGATCATTCCGCCCGAGCGGCTCTATGAGATGTACGCCATGACCGAGTGCATCGGCATGACGTCCATCCGCGGCGACGAGTGGCTGCGCCACCCCGGCAGCGTCGGCAAGATGCACTGCGGCCGGGTGGCCATCCGCGGCGAAGACGGCCACGAGCTGCCCGCCGGCGAGATCGGCGAGATCTTCATGTCCTGGGGCGACAACAGCCCGCGTGTGACCTATAAGAATATTCCGCCGCTCCCGGTGGACAGCGAGGGCTTCCGCAGCGTCGGCGACATGGGCTATGTGGACGCAGACGGCTATCTGTACTTTGCCGACCGCCGCAGCGACATGATCGTCACCGGCGGAGAAAATGTCTTTGCCGCCGAGGTCGAGATGGTGCTCAAAAAGCATCCGAAGGTGGTCGATGCCGTGGTCATCGGCCTGCCGGATCCCGATTGGGGCCACCGTATCCACGCCATAGTGGAGACGAACGGCCCGGTCGGAAATAAGGACCTGATCCGCTTCGCACTCAATTATCTCCCCCCGTACAAGATTCCCAAATCCATTGAATTGGTGGATCACATCCCCGTGAACGAAAACGGGAAAGTCGTGCGCAGCAAGCTAGTCGAGGAAAGCCTCGCCAAAGGCTATTGAGCACGCAGAAGAAACCAACTGTCACACGGCTTCGTGCCGGAATCACTAGACAGGAGAATGTACTCATGGAAAACAACAAAAATTATATGAAAGGCTTTGTGCCCTACGCTATTGCGGCGGCGATCCTGAGCCTTTGCGGCGGCTTCACCGCTTCGGTGCCGACCGCTATCTCCACGGCCTGGGATGCCGACTCGTCCCTGACCTTCATCACGCTGGCTTACTCCCTGGCTGCCGCCGCCATGGCGCCGATCCTGGGCAAGCTCGGCGGCGTGATCGGCCGCAGAAAGATGCTGCTGAGTGCCATGGGCCTTTACACGGTCGGCCAGGCGCTCATCGCCATCTGCCCGCAGAACATCCCGCTGCTGCTCGTGTTCCGCTTCATGGTCGGTATCGGCGCAGCCGGCATCGCCCCGGTCGTCATGTCCTACATCATGATGGAGTTCCCGCCCGAGAAGATGGGCCAGGGCTTCACGGTCTACATGGCAGTTGCCTGCGGCATGGTCATCTTTGGACCCACCGTCGGCGGCATCATCATGAAGGTCATCGGAACGGCCAATGCATGGCGCATCGTCATGTGGGTCTGCGTCGCGCTGTGCGTGATCACGTTCCTGATCTGCTTTGCAAAGGTCAAGGATAACCCGAACATCCCCAAAGGCACCATGCAGGGCTTTGACTGGGCAGGCGCCGTGTTCGTCCTGCTCATGTTCGGTGCGCTCGTCTGCGTGCCCACCTTCGGCCAGCAGAACGGCTGGGCCAGCGCCGCGACGCTTGCGTCCATCGGCGTGGCCGTCGTCGGCCTCATCGTCCTCTTCCTGGTTGAGAAGAAGGCCTCCAACCCGATCCTCAACGGCAAGTTCATGGCTCGTAAGAACTTTGTGCTCCCCGTGCTGGTCATGCTCCTGACCCAGGGCCTTATGACCGCCTGCCTGACCGAGATCATCCGCTTCGGTTATGCCATCGACAAGGCCACCGTCGCTGCGGTTGCCATGAGCATTGAGTACCTCGGCATGGCCATCGGCACCGTCGTCCTCGGCCCCATGGCCGACAAGAAGGAGCCGAAGGTCGTGGCTGCCATCGCGCTCGTGTTTGTCGCCATCGGCTCTCTGATCATGCTCTTCATCGGCGAGAATGCCGGCATCCTCATGATGGGCGGCGCACTGTTCTTTGTCGGTCTCGGCATCGGCGGCAACGGCACCATCTTCATGAAGGTCGCCCTGTCCGGTGTTGCTCCGGCTGAGTCCTCCTCCGCTTCCGGCACGTACAACGTGTTCCGTGATATGACTGCTCCGTTCGGTGTTGCCATCTTCGTGCCCATGTTCGTCACCGGCATGACCAAGAAGGCCGCCACCGGCATGGCAGTGCCCGCAGCTGCCGCCAGCGCGCTGCACTCCGTGGCGCTCGTGCAGCTCATCTGTGTCGTCGTCGGCATCGTGGTCTGCTTCCTGATCCCGAGCGTGCACAAGAAAGCCGAAGCTACTAAGGAGTAATTCGCTCCCACATTTTCTTTGCCTGAATTCAGTGCACTTTGCACAGAAAGGATTGTCATCTAACATGAAAGAAATCGACAACAAACTGACTCAGAAGTTTGACGAGTATCCGTCCTTCGGCGTCCTCAAGGGCTTCGTGACCGGCACGAACATCGCCGGCCCCTTCGCCGGCTGCCTCATGGCCGAGATGGGCGCGAAGGTCCTGCAGGCCGAGGCTCCGACCATCGCCTGCCAGACCCGCGGCACCCTCGCGTGGAGCCAGAACCACCGCAACGAGTACTCCATCACCATCAACTCCGCCAGCCCCGCCGGCAAGAAGATCTTCCTCAAGTGCATCGAGTGGGCTGACATCTGGATCGAGGCCGGCCGTCCGGGCTCCTATGCCAAGCGCGGCCTGACCGATGAAGTCTGCTGGAAGCACAACAAGAAGCTCGCCATCGTGCACGTGTCCGGCTACGGCCAGTTCGGCCCGGCCAAGAACAAGCCCTCCTACGACGTCTCCGGTCAGGCCATGGGCGGCTACATGTACATGAACGGCGTCTCCCCGACGTCCGGCCCGCTGAAGGTCAACCCGTACCTGTCCGACTACATCACCGCTTACAACGCCTGCATGGTCGCGCTCGCCGGCTACATCAACGCCAAGAACAGCGGCGAGGGTGATTCCTGCGACGTTGCCCAGTACGACACCATGTTCCGCCTGCTCGATAACTACCCGGTGCTCTGGTACAACAAGGGCTACCCGAAAGACGGCGAGCCTGTGCCTTACCGCACCGGCAACCACTCTGACCTCGCGGCCTGCTTCTCGTTCTACACCACGAAGGACAACAAGCAGCTGTTTGTCGCCATCAACGGTCCAGGACCGGTCGAGAAGGGCTATCCCATCATCGGCGTCGGCACGCCGGGCGTCACGCCGGGCCTGCCGAAGGGCATCCCCGGCTTCCCGCTCAACACCCCCATGGGTCAGAAGGCGGATCAGGCGCTCACGGACTTCTGTGCGCAGCACACCTGCGCCGAGCTCGAGGAGATTTTCAGTAAGGCCGGCATCCCCAACCAGCGCGCGTATGAACCCGGCGACATTGAAAACGATCCGCAGTACGCCGAACGCGAGAACCTCGTCGAGTGGGAAGACCAGATCTTCGGCGAGATGAAGGGTATCGGCATCACGAACCGCTTCAAGAACAATCCCTCCAAGATTGTGGCGTCCGCACCGTGCTTCGGCGAGCACAACCGCGAAGTCCTCAAGGACTTCGGCTACACCGATGAGGAGATCGACGCGCTCTACAAGAAGGGCGAGATCGTGACGTGGACGCCGGCGGATACCGCCCGCATCCGTCATCTGCCCGATTGGGGCTTCTTCTGGGATACCGAGCGCCAGTGCGAGCGCATCGGCATGGAGTGGCCGCTCAAGGACGAGTGATCCCCGCACACCGGATGGGCTGCGGTTCGCCCGGCCCGTCCACCGCATTCTATATCAGCAAAGGAGAAACAAATGGGTAGACTTGATGGAAAAGTCTGTTTCGTCACCGGTGCCGGTTCCGGCATCGGCGCCAAGACCGCCGAGCTCTTCGCACAGGAGGGCGCGAGCGTCATCATGGCGGATATGCATGAGGAAAACCTCAGCAAGGTCGCGGCCGACATTCAGGCTGCGGGCGGCGAGGTCATGTCGGCCGTCGTCAACATCACCGACAACGATGCCGTGAAGGCGGCGTTCGCGGCCGGTGTGGAAAAGTACGGAAAGATCGACGCGCTGGCCAATATCGCCGGTGTGCTCGATGTCGCCATGCGGCCGATCGACGATTTTCTTACCAGCGATCTCGACACGACCCTGACCGTGAACGTCAAGGGCACGATGTACGTTACCCGCGCGGCTGTCAAGCAGTTCATCGCGCAGGGCTACGGCACGATCGCGACCGTTGCCTCCGTCGGCGGTTTGAACGGCAACGGCAGCGCAGCCTACACGGTCTCGAAGGGCGCGGAGGTCGCGCTGACCAAGCACATCGCGCTGCGCTTTGCCAACGGCGAGCAGAAGATCCGCGCCAACTGCGTGTGCCCCGGCACGGTCATGACCCCCATGACCACGCGCGCCATGAAGGCCAGAGGCAAGTACACGAAGGCCGCCAAGGCCATGCAGGCCTCCACCGCAAAGCACTCGACGCTCGACGTGGGCACGTGCACGGATCTCGACATCGCCAAGATCCTGCTGTTTTTGTGCAGCGACGATTCTGCGCCGCTCAACGGTCAGGCGCTCGTTGCCGATTACGGCGCAAACCTCTAAGATACCTCGGCGCAGCTGCGCCGATCACGGAAATCACATGATAACATTCGGAAAGGAAGTGTACGGTTATGAGTAACAGACTGGAAGGAAAAGTCGCTCTGGTCACAGCATGTACCCGCGGCATCGGCCGCGCGATCGCAGACCTGTTCGTCGATGAGGGCGCGAAGGTCTACTATGCCTGCCGCAACATGGAGACCGGCAAGGCTGCCGTTGAGGCCGCCAGAGCCCGCGGCGGTCAGGCCGAGCTTGTCTACTTTGAGGCACACGACCCCGCCACGCACAGAAGCATGATCGACGAGTGCATCGCCAAGGAAGGCCGCCTCGACGTGCTGGTCAACAACTTCGGCGAATCCAACCCCCGCAAGGACCTCGACATCACCAAGTGCACCTACAAAGAATTCGAGAAGACGGTCTGCGTGGACCTCTCGACCGTGTTCAACGCCTGCCAGCAGGCGCTCAACAAGGCGATGCTTAAGCAGCATTCCGGCAGCATCATCAACATCGGTTCCGTCGCTGCCGTGTGCCCCGACCGTACGCAGGTCGGCTACGGTGTCGCCAAGTCCGGCATCAACCACCTCAGCCGTCAGATGGCGCGTCAGGTCGCGCACGCAGGTGTGCGCGTCAACGTGCTCAACCCCGGCATCATCGCCACGGAAGCCGTTGCCAAGCACCTCACCCCTGAGACGCAGTCGCGCTACACGACCAACTGCATGATCAAGCACCTCGGCGAGCCCATCGACATCGCCTACATGGCGCTCTATCTTGCCTCCGACGAGTCGAAGTACGTCACCGCACACGTGATGAACGTCTCCGGCGGCTGGATGTAATGTCCGCTTTGTCCTTTATATGTCCTCTCATTCCAGCGAAAAGAGTCCGGTGTCAGCCGGGCTCTTTTTCTGCGTTTGCGGAGCGGAATGGGCGAGGCGGCAATTGTTTTCGCTCTTTTCACAAATACCCCCTTTTCATCCGGGCGGTTTTATATTACAATAAAACGACGAATATGAAAAAGCGAGGGGTAGTTTTATGGGAACAGAACCCAAATATAAACGCATCCTGCTCAAGATCAGCGGCGAGGCGCTGGCCGGTGAGCAGAAAACGGGACTGGACTTCGGCGTCATCGGTCAGGTGTGCGACGTCATCAAGACCTGCACCGAACTGGGCGTGCAGGTGGGCGTCGTCATCGGCGGCGGCAACTTCTGGCGCGGCGTGAAAAACGGCGAGGGCAAGATGGCCCGCTCGCGCGCCGACCACATGGGCATGCTCGCCACCGTCATGAACTGTCTGGCCGTGTCCGATGTCATGGAGCAGAAGGGCATCCCCGTGCGCGTGCAGACGGCCGTCGAAATGTCGACGTTTGCCGAGCACTATACCTGGGAGCGCGCCGTGGCGCATCTGGAAGAGGGCAAGGTCGTGCTCTTCGGTGCCGGCAGCGGCTGCCCGTATTTTTCGACCGACACGGCCGCCGTGCTGCGCGCCGCTGAGATCGGCGCGGACGCAATTTTGCTTGCCAAGAACATCGATGGCGTCTACAGTGCCGACCCGCATGTCGACCCCAGCGCCGTGAAGTACGACGCGATCACCTATGACGAGGTGCTGGCAAAGCATCTGGCCGTCATGGACCTGACGGCAACGTCGCTCGCGATGGAAAATGACATCCCGGTCGTCGTCTTCGCGCTGGCCGACCCGCGGAATATTGTCCGTGCTGTGATGGGCGAGCCCGTCGGCACGGTCGTGACGAAGTGAAATCAAATTACAAATTAATTTAAGAACCCGATAAGGAGGATACACCATGTCTACCGATTATACCGAGTTTGAATCCAAAATGAAAAAGACCGCTTCGGTCCTCACCGAGCAGTATGATTCCGTCCGCGCCGGCAAGGCCAACCCCGCCGTGCTCGACCGCATCACGGTCGATTACTACGGCTCACCCACGCCGATCCAGCAGATTGCGTCGATCAGCACGCCGGACGCCCGCTCGCTGCTCATCCAGCCGTGGGACGCTTCCGTGCTCAAGGGCATTGAAAAGGCCATTCTTGCGTCCGATCTGGGCCTGAACCCCCAGAATGACGGCCGCACTATCCGCCTGGTTTTCCCGGCTCTGACCGAGGAGCGCCGCCGCGACCTCGCCAAGCAGGTCAAGAAGTACGGCGAAGAGGCCAAGGTTGCCGTGCGCAACATCCGCCGCGACGCAATGGACAAGTTCAAGGCGCAGAAGAAAAAGTCCGAGATCACCGAGGACGACCTCAAGATCATCGAGAAGGATCTGCAGAAGCTGACCGATGATTATATCAAGGAAGTCGAGCGCATCGCCGACGAAAAAGAGAAGGAGCTCATGGAGATCTGAGTTCCCGGACCCGCAAATGCGATACGGGGGGATTTTTCATCCCCCCGTTTGAATATCCTGTCTACAGGCGCCGCCCATCCGGGCGGTGCAGGAGGAACTATGGCAAACGATAAGACAACTGCGCCGCAGGTGGATTTCTCGCGCCTGCCGCGCCATGTGGCGATTATCCTCGACGGCAACGGCCGCTGGGCCAAAAAGCGCGGCCTGCCGCGCACGGCCGGCCATGCCTACGGCGCCGAGGCGTTTCGCCGCATCGGCAACTACTGCAAGGCCATCGGCATCGAATACCTCACGGTCTACGCCTTTTCCACGGAAAACTGGCGCCGCCCGCCCGAGGAAGTGCGCACGATCATGAGCATCTTCGATAAATATATGAAAGAAGCGCTCTCGATCATGGAGCGCGACAAGTTCAAGATGCGCTTTTTTGGCGAGCGCACCGGCCTCTCGCCGGAGCTGCAGCGTACCGTCGGTGTCGTCTATAAGCAGAAGACCGGCCTGTCCACCGCCGGACAGATGTTTCTCAGTGAGCTCAAGGCGTCGATCCCGAACGTGCGCGGCTGAAATTTTTTGCGCGCGTGTGTTTACACGGCCGCCTGGTTGTGCTATCTTAAACGGTGCATTTTTGATCAAACCGTGTCCGGTGGATAATACCTTATTTAAATAAGGCGGCGCGGCGGGAAGGAGCGGATCGGATATGAGTCTGACGGGCGCTGTTGTCAACGCGCTGGCCATTGTGGGCGGCGGGGCAATCGGCCTGCTGTTTCGGCGGGG
>OHRF01000813.1_pt1 | contig 10929 bp, 14 predicted proteins | sample 1578291 | NCBI WGS metagenome assembly OHRF01 (sample SAMEA3879576, study PRJEB24766) | human gut metagenome | biome: human-associated habitat; feature: feces | place: USA | collected 1985/1987 | reverse complement strand
GCTGTGGTATAATAATTATGCGGTCTTCTCTTGTCTGCATAATTTAGTCGTCCTTTCTAGTATTGTGCGGCCGCAAGGCCGCCTTTACTCATTTATAGGAGGAAATAAATTATGGATGAACAAGTTAAAGAGACTGAAGTAACTATAGAAAGCTTGATGGGTGATTTGCAAAGGGAGCGGGAAATAAATAATCAACTTGCGAATGACTTAAGTGCGGCCCGCGAAATGAACGCCTCATTGTTGGAAAAGCTGAATAAGCCGCAACAGGAGGAACCACCCAAAACGCTTAAAGAATTATTTAACGACATATACGAAAGGAGCACTAAAAGTAATGGCCACTAAATCAACTATTACTGTACAGGATTCTTTAACTCTGCTTAACGAAGCTAGAAGTCTTACGCCTAGAATGGCAAACAGTCCAGTTATAGACGCGAATAATATTAGATATATTGCCGACCTGGACGGCTGGACTTACAACGACTTTACCGGAATGGTAGATAAGATAACTCGTCAATATGGTTATAATACCGCCTTCAGGGATGAGGACAATCCCTTTTATCGCTACTTCAGGGAGAGTCTTCCGGTCGGTCATGCTATCGAAGAGTATTACATCCCCTTAATCACGCCTACTGAGTTTGACCCTACCGGCGCAAATGTACTTGCACCAATAGAGAACAACATATTAAAAAGGGTTTTCAGCCTCAACAAACCTATAACATTTGCCGCGACAACCTCGCTTTGGCAGAGCCGCGAAGCTTTTCTTACCATAGAGGGGGTTAATGACTTACAGAACCGCATTATATCGAACATGTGGGATAGCGCAGCCGCTCACACTTATAAAAACTGTGCTAATCTGCTCAGCAATCTTCCCGCGGAGGGGTGCGCGGTTGAAAAATATGGTTACGACGTGGATAGTCAAGCTAACATTCAGAAGCTCTTGCGTGAAGTACGTACCGCGGTTGACAACATGACCATTTTACAACCTGGATATAATACCGCCGGTATTGAACAGCGGGTTGACAGGAGTGATTTAATTGTCGTCACCACTCCCGAAGTCTATCAGCATTTAACTGTCGACTTCCTTGCAGGCGTTTTTAATATCACATACGCTAATATGGATACGCGTGTAATTTTGATAAGTGATTCAGCCATGCATTCCAACCCCTACAGCGCCAACTTGCTTTTAGAGGTAATCGACCCGCGCAATCTTGTAATCTTCAAAGGTCGTGAGTACGCTGGCAGCATTGTTAATCCTAAAGGCGCGTTTGAAAATACGTTCCTATCTCAGGACTTCTGCTATAACGTAACGAACTGGTGGAACGCTGTAGCATTCTTCAGCGGAGAGGCTCCCACTTATTCCATGACCGCTAACGAAGTAGGCGGCACGGGTACCGTGGTCTTTACTCCCACTTCTCCGCAATCAGCTAATGCGACAGTTAATCTTAAAATTACTCCGCCCGGCAGCAAGAGCGTAAGTGCGTTGCAGATGGATGGGACTACGGTAAAATATGACGTAACTGACGGCTATAGCTTTATCATGCCGAACCATAACGTTGTATTTACGATAACCTATGCTTAACCTCTGTAAAAGTGGTATTAGGTTTGACATATCTGGCAGAGCGGGCTCGAAAGAGCCCTCTCGCTCTGTCCCTAAACAAAGGAGCGTGAAACAATGTCAACTCCAACAAGCTACGGAACAAAGTACGAATTATATAACGTGGATTTCCAACGCGGCGACGTTCGTCACTTCTTTAGCGAATCGGACAGAAGCGCATATTTTAATGGACTCGGACGCGTCAATTCCGGAACGCTAACCAGCTATATCCGCCAAAACGAAGATTTTACCGTTAATAAGACATGGGCCGACGTCCGTGAAGCCAACTACGTCCGCTACGATAATAACGACGGAGCAGGCTGGCGTTACGCTTATGTCGATAAACTTGAAGTTGTGTCGACTTCTGCAACAAAACTCCATATAACAGAAGACGCCTGGCAGAACAACATGTTTAACTTCAGTATACATGGAACGAGATTGCGCGGACATGTTGACCGTCTGAAATTAGCCTCCTCCGGGGTTTATAATCGCCTTTGGTCAGTGACCCCAGAACAAATAGATATCACTCTCGAGGTAAATTCTGTTGGTTATAACTTCTCAGAAATCCGCTACCTTTGGTATGTTTTTTCACAATCACCGCTTTACACAAAGGATAAACTTGAAATATCACCTTTTATCGACGGGATGTATTATATTGTCGTGCCGTTTATAGGCGAGCCTTATGATGTAACTTACCGATTTGCGTCGGGGTCAACCAATTATCAGTTTGACGCTAGTGTCTTAGAGGACTTGGAAAACAGTGCATATATAGTAAATAAATTCTATACTGCTGTTCCGCCGACCGGAACATTTTTTAGCTATAACCAGTCAACAAACACCATTACTTTTTCCTCCGAGGGAGGCAAACCCTTTACTTTTGCCTTTACAAGATTTGCCGAAGGCCAAGAGCAATGGGTTGCTACTCTTATGACGTCCTCCGGCGCAGACTGGGAGAACCCGTCAACCATGCCGGCCACAATGGGGCTGGTTAATAATACGCGTGTAACGGCTTCGCTTTCTCCAAAAAATATCAGAAACAGGCGGCTTGAAAGTAAAATGTACACCGCGCCGTATAACTATTCTGAGGTTGGGTTTGGCAACGCACGCTTACCCGTATACAACGAATGGTTAACCCCCGGAGACGACATTGACGCTCAATATTTTATAGCCCCCTCCGCTGCGGGAATGTATTGTCTGCTGATGTACCCGAAGGGCTACAATAACAATTTATCGAGAGTTAAAACAATAAGCGTTCCCGCCTCTCAATCGGCTACCGTTCGGAGGGACGTTGAAAATACCTATCTTGCGGCCAATGGTGAGCGCCTCAACAATCAACTAGTAAGCGGCATTGCTAAGATGGTCGCTGGAGTATCCGTCGCCCTTGGCTCGCAAGGTGCGTTAACCCCTGTCGGCGGAGGTGTTTTTGCTTCAGGCTTGAACGATTTTCGCAATTACAATAAAACGAAGCAAGACATGGCCAATGCCCCGGATACCATGACTTTAAATGGAAATACCGCTGATATAATGCTATCGGATAGTCAATTACCCTATGCTATAAATTATATTCCAGCAAATGACGACAGTGAGCGCCTATATTCCTACTTCTACACCTACGGCTACACCATCAATGAATGGCAGGAGAAAACGCACGCCACCCTGAGAAGCCGCTATTATTTCGACTATTATCTCATGGCGGATGATGTCCATGTCGATATTGACGACAGCAACACAGCCCGTCAACAAATGCAAGAGGACTTGCAGAAGGGCGTTACGTTCTGGCATTGGAATCCGACAAATAACGACATTCAGCATAGGTACGAAAACCTCGAAATGACCATCTATCAAGCACAGCAGTAAGGAGGTGTTAAATTGTCAAAGAGCAGAAATATACTGGAGTATACCCCCGCAGAGTGGGGAGATATAGAAGCGAAAAATATTTATTTTCGCAATTACTCAGAAATGGGAATTATGCGTATAGGCGGGACGTTTAACATCCCCACGCTGTCCACCACCCTGCTGGAGCGTGCCTGCTTCTATTATGGGGCTTGTGCCGTTGTGGAAACTCCTGAGTATGGGTGGGTTACTTTACCCGTCGTGCCAGCCGGAGAGCTGGGCGTGTATTTTGTTCCACGTCGCTGGCGTGCTATAGGGCGGGGGTTAAGCTATGAATTTATTGCCGAACCGTTCGGGACAATCCAAAATTATAACGGGGTTGTGATACTTAACGATAGCTTAGCTTCCAGAGATGTTCTAACCGTCTATTATTATACCAAAAAGATGGCGGAAGTGTCAAGCGTTATTGACAATAGACTAAAGGCTCATATGGCTCCTTTTCTTGTTCGAGGTGTAAAACAACAGGCACTATCTATTGATAACATTGTCAACAAAACATTACATGGCGAGAATTTCATTGTTGTTGATGAAGAAAAGTATGGAGACGCAAAAATTGAGCTCTTAACCCCACAGACAGAGTTTATAATCGATCGCCTGAGGGACTACATGGAATGCCTGCGCAACGACTGCCGCACCTTTCTTGGCATACGCTCGACAGCTATCAAGAAGAAAGAACGTGCCGTCGTAGACGAAATTAACGCCGAAGCGGATGAGGCTGAGAATGGCCATATCATGGATATGTTTGCCATGCGCCAGAGAGGCGCGGAGCTATTGGAAAAGCTTGACGTTGAGTATAAGCCTGAAATAAGGGGCGAACGGGAGGAGGTTGAAAATGATGGAGTACGTCCGGACGCGATACACGAGGACGCTAGCGGAACTGATGGAGGAAGATAACTTCCAGTTGTTTGACTTTGATTACACTTTCCCGGAAGGTCACAAAGAGGAAATGGAAAATTATGTAATTAACTGGTTCAGCGAAGACGAGATAGGCGCAGAAACGCCTTCCGCCTTCAAGCGGATGTTTATTCCCCTCTTTATGAAGCACATCCCGCTGTGTGCTCAAATGGTTGAGATGTACGACCGGCAAACAGAGCTGGATTATACTCGAAAAGAAGAGTATCGCGACATTTTAAGTATAGATTTGTCGGAAAATGTTGGCGTAAAAGGGACTGGGAAAACCGATTCTCACGCGGAGAACAAACTGACGGAGCAAGACACGCCCGTTAATCCAATAGGGGCTAACGAGCAATACGCTTCCTTTAAGTCCGCCACCAATTCGGACGGCGACAGTACAACCACCTCCTCTAAAGAGGAGAGTCGCACCAAACAGGACACACACACCAATTACGGCGAAAAATATTATCAAGATAAGAATTTTACCGAGATAATGAGAATTATTGAAGAAAATTGGCAGAATCCGTACGGGTGGCTTTGTGAAAAGTTGGCTCCCTGCTTTCTTTCATTAATGTTATAAGGAGGAAAAATAATGGCTAGGGTTTGGAATAATGTTACAAATTTAGAATTGTTGAAAAATCGAACGATTCTTCAGCTTTTAAAAAATCAGGATGACTTGCTAAAAGAGTTTGCGTTAGAGATTGACCGAATTGAGGGAGTGGCTAATACCGCGGTTGGCACAGCCAACAACGCGTTGAGCGTGGCAACGACCGCCCGGGCTGAAAGTACAGCGGCCCTCCAGACCGCGCAGGCGGCAAACTCTAAATCAGACGAGGCCAAAGCGGACGCGGCTGATGCTAAAACAGCGGCTCAGAACGCAGCTAATGCGGCGGTTGCTGCTCAAGGCTCAGCGGCCGGCGCTGAAAATTCCGCCAGCCAAGCGGCCAATTCTGCCGCCGCTGCCGCCGCGGACGCGGCAAAAGTAAATCAGCTCGATACCAAGGTAAATAAAAATAGTAGCGATATATCAACAATAAACGAAAATCTGGCCACGACGTGGTTGGATATCGGCGCTATCGAAGCGCGTGAAGCCGGCTATGGAAAAAGTCTGGCAATTAATGGTAACTCTCTATCCCTCATGCACGACGCCAATACTTTATCAACTGTCACCATCCCGGGCGGGGGTGGGAGCACAGGACTGCCGACGCCGGTTGAGATGACGGGCTGGTTAACGACGTCGAGCCAGGAGGGTGTTGGCAAAGCCTCTTTAACAGGGTGTTATTCGATTAAGCTCAACCAAAAAAGCTATCTTATCTATGGCGGACGTTTGTCTGGAGGACTGATTAATGGAAGCCAGTCGGTAACTATTATTCCGCCGGATGAGTTGGGAAATGTTTCTTTTGCCGCCGGTTGGGCACATTCCATTACGACGACTGGATCAGGACAGAATCTGCAAATTACAGCTAACGCGTTGGGCGTTGTCGGGCAACTGCGAGTGGTTGGCTCCACGGCTTCCCAGGGCGGAATGACTCCTTATAATTATGAGTTGCTAGACGGCTTCCTTGCCATTGTGACATTTGCGTGATATTATGTTCGATAAAGTACCGACAGACAGCGACTTTTACCATAATTTAACATTTCACAAAAGGTGCCAGCAACCCTATAGCCTGATTACCGGCGGCCGTGGAATTGGAAAAACTTATCAAGTTAAATGCGAGGCATTTAACGCTCTAAAACGCGGCAAAGAATTTCTTTATGTTCGCCGCACAAAGGAAGAAATTGACAATAAGGCGTTCTCCGACTGGTGTGACGATTTGTCACAATTAAGCGGTAAGAATGTAAGCATTATTTTAAATGGGCATGAAATTATTGTCAAGGAAAACGGCGAAAACGCTAAGCGACTGGGGTGGGCCTACGCGCTCACCCAGTCAAATCAGGCCAGAGGCTACAATTTCCAGAATGTGGAATTTATATTATATGATGAGTTTCTGCCGGAATTAACAAAATATAGGAGATTCTACGCAGGCGAGGTCAACGACTTGCGCAGCATTGTCTCTACCTTTTTCCGGCACAGGCAGGCTAAGGTCTATATGCTTTCAAATCTTACCAGCGCAGTTAATCCATATTATAATGCGTTTAAACTGATTAACATCAACTGGCCCGGGGTAACATTAACAAAGGAAGCTTGTCTCGAGATTATTCCGCCGCTCGGAATAAACGAATATTATAAAGAAAAGGTAAATTATGTTAAGAATACATATGACGAGGATTATCGGCTTTATCTCGAAGGTAAGGCTTTGCTGGAAAATAGAGGAAAACTTGAAGCCGGTAAAATCCCAGCGAAGGCCCGCTATCTAGGACGAATTGACTATCTTGGACAGTCCCTTGGTTTTTTCCTTGGGCCACACTCGGAGGCTATTTATCTCGGCAAGGGTGAGCCGTCTGACAAGAGAGTCTTTGTTCTGGATAATGCTGACATCAAAGCTAACACCTTATTAATAAAAAGGAGTAACGATAGCTACCTATTCCGTCTGCTTTGCCAATACTACAGAGCAGGTAAAGTTGTATCAAAATCGCCGGAACGGGAAATGCTATTTTGCGAGATAGCGGACAGACTTCATTTTTATTAATAATTTATTCATACAAACTTAATACTTTTGTAATTGACAAAATACAAAAGAGTGATATAATTAAGGCATAAAGAGAAAGGAGATAAACAACATGATGGGCCAAATGAAATATGACGTTTTTAAGGTTGTTGACGGGCAAAGAATTCATAAAGGAAATTATTCTGATTTGGATAAGGCTGTTAGAAAAGCTCAAAAGGTCTTGGATGAAAAAACAAACGTCCACGTTATAGTTGAAGGCTATGACGATTACAACGACGTGATACAAGGAATTTTTTACTATGAGGACGAAAATATGTATAAATTTGACAGGGAGGGGGATGTAAATGAATAGATATATATTTATTGTTGATGAAAAATTGTATAATCCAGACACACAAGACGACGTATTAAAATTAATAAAATTTATAGTTGATGATGAAGAAATAACTATTATTGACACGAAAGAATGTACAGCGCAATCACATTATGGTCATTGGTTGCTGGAAAAAATATTAGACTGGTTAAAACTCAGCGCTTTATTAACTGTGACTAAATTCGACAATATGCTGGAGGGTATATTGCATGAATAGATATGAATTTATTGTTGGTGATGACCTTATTTTAATAGAACACCCGTCTGACCTGCTAACCCTGTTCGACGAGATGTTAAGAGATGAAAAGGTCATTGTAATTGACCGAAGGTATAGAAAAGCTTACTACACACAGGGCGCAACAATAATGCGCGCGATTGTTCTATGGTTGAACGATACCCAACTCCTCGGTATAGATGACTTTTTTGGCTCGTTGAAGGAGGTTTTAAATGAAACAGATACTGCACAATAATATAATGGTCCGCGAATATGAAGCAGAGGAATGGAGCACTGCGAATCCAGATAAAATAATGGGCCATTTTTATTATGACGAATGTGGTAATTGCACTTTTACTGTTTGGGATGACAAGGAAGATGTTATAATTGAGGTATCAACAGCCAAAAGCTGATGATATAGCCCGCTTTTAGGGGCCGCTGGTGTGATTGATGGGATGTCATGGCCAAAAGCCACCCGTTAGAGCGCACGGCTTGACCGCCGGACACTATGTCCCTATAAGCCGGCATTTTATAAAAAGAAAGGATGATGTGTATTGAGCAAGCTTAAGTTTTTCAAAAGTTGGGTGTCATGGGAATTAATGGTTTCACACCTACAGTACTATTATGGTGTTCCGCCTGGAGCAACCCAACTGGCATTTGAAAACAATAAGCCCTTTATGGACAAAAATGGGAATTTTATCTTTAGAATTTACTACAGGCGGGACCACAAAAATTATCAGTTGTTTAGAAAGGAAGTTGAAAAAGATTATGCTCAACAAAGTTTTGTTTGACGGGAGATTAACAAAGGACTGCTCAGTAGTTGAGACAAAAGACAAAAAATATTTGAAATTTGATTTAGCTGTTAACACTAAAGATGATTCTTTTTTTGTTAATTGTCTTGGTGATTATGACCGTTTTGAGAAAATGACTGACCTGAAAAAGGGAGACCGGGTTATAATCGACGGAGTTTTATTGGTTAAGAAAAAGGAACAATATACAAATTTAAACGTTTGGCTCGACGACGTACATAAGCTTTTTACAAGAAAAGAAACTGAAAAGGGTGAGTAATCACCCTTTTTCTTTAAGGGGGAAACAACGTGCCTAAAATGACCCGAGAACGCAGGTTGCTCATGGTGGAATTGGAAGACTATCCTAAAGATTTAGTCTCTAAATTTTTTGCCGCTACTAGAAATTGGTCAAATAGAGACGCGCGCCGGCTTGCCTATGTGCAGGCTGTAAAAGATTACCAAAAGGAACTTGAAAAATACTACGGCGACCAATGGCCTTTTGTTGTTTCAGAGCGCTATAATGATGTGACACTGGCCGAACGCATGTTCGCTTTTCCAAAAGAAACTTTTGTTTTGAAACAGGAGAACCGTGCGGAAAAAATAAAAGAACGCGAAGAACAATTCCAAGCCAACTATGTTAAGGCTTTAATTAATACGGGTAATTATGACCTGGCTCAAAAAGTGGCTGAGTTAAAAAAGCGTGACTGGCTCAACTTTTCTTTTTTATCGCCTGCTATAGAATACATTTATTGGCCTGTTGAAACGCCGGAGGAAGATATTGACGAATATAACGAGCTGACACATAGAGATGTTGAAGATGTTTTAAATGAAATAAAGAGGAAATATAATGTATGATGCCTATTATGTTGCTGATTTTGAGACCTCCAATACCTGGGAGCTGGGGCTTAAAGCTCAGGACTGCCATGCGTGGGTTTGGTTGTGGACTATAACTGAGATTGGGAACTTAGATATTGACGAGGTTATGTACGGGGTGGATATAACCTCTTTTTTAGCTAAATGTGACGAACTGTCACAAGACGGCGAGATAGTCGTTTTCTTTCATAATCTGAAATATGACGGCTCTTACCTGCTTAATAATTTACCTCTAGCCGAAGTTGAAACGGTTATTGATGGTTTTGGGCGATTTTATGAGATAAAATATAAAAATATTCGTTTTTGGGACAGCTTAAAAAAGATAAATAGCTCTGTTTTACAAATTGGCAGAGACTTCAAAACGCAATATCAGAAAATAGAAGATTTTGATTATAGTAACAGGACGTTGACCTATGTCCCGACAGATGACGATATCCTATATGCGAAGCATGACGTGCTAGTTATGTCTGAGGCTCTGTCTGAGTTGTTTAAAAATGGTATGAAAGGTATGACCGTTTCGGGGGACGCATTCAAGCTTGCTAAAAATTCCGTAGGGTGGAATACGTTTGAGCGGTTGTTCCCGTGTTCTAATGAGCTGGATAGACTTATCCGCCCTTCCTATTTTGGCGGATGGGTATATCTCAATCCTAAATATATTGAAAAGAAAATACAGAATTTCTTTATTTATGACGTAAATAGCGAGTATCCTGCTATATGTGTTAATGAACCTTTACCTTATGGCAAACCGAAGTTTGTTGACGAAATTCCTAAAGGGCTATTCATAATTAAGTTTAAAGCAATAGCGAAACTTAAAGAGGGTGTTTTTCCTTTTGTTAGCATGAAGGGTAACTTTCGTTATTGTCAAACCGACTTGCTGACCGAAACCGACGGGCTGGAGAGCTTTACAATGACGTCTGTGGACTATTATGCTTTTTTAGAGTATTATAATGTTGAAATATATAAGATAGATTGGATTTTGTCGTTTAAAAGCAGAAAAGGTATTTTTAAAGAATTTATAGAAATTAACTACGAAATAAAAAACAACTCTGTAGGTGCGGCTAAGGCGGTTGCCAAGCTCAAAATGAATAGTTTTACCGGTCGCATGGCCATGAACCCCGAGAGGAAAAACAAAGTCCCGTCTATAGAAGACGACATTTTAAAATTTAAAGAAGGTGATTTAGATGTGGTTGATAGCATTTATCCTGCTTTTACTTCTTTTATTACTGCTTACGGGCGGAGATATGTCCACAATTTGGCTTGTAGCCTGGGCGATAATTTTATTTATTCTGACACTGATAGCGTCCATTCATTTCAGCAATTACCCTCCGAAAAAATAGATAATATAGCGCTAGGTAAATTTAAAGAAGAAAACGTTTGCAAATGTGGGTTATATCTACGTCCTAAAACCTATATGTACACAAATGACAAAGGTCAAACAAAGGTCAAATGCGCGGGACTTCCAATTAAAGGCAAACAATTAATCACCTACGATAATTTTAAGCCTGGTCTCGTTCTCGAAGGCGTTAAGAACCAAGCAAAACAAGCTAAAGGCGGAATAATCCTTGTTCCTGGCCCATTTAAAATACGAGTATAAACTAAAAAGGCTCCCAGCGTCTGGAGCCTCTTTAGCGATTAGGAGATAAACCGTATGCACTTTCGTGTTACTGTCTACTCTTATATTATACCACAGT
>OHRF01000805.1_pt1 | contig 11017 bp, 19 predicted proteins | sample 1578291 | NCBI WGS metagenome assembly OHRF01 (sample SAMEA3879576, study PRJEB24766) | human gut metagenome | biome: human-associated habitat; feature: feces | place: USA | collected 1985/1987 | reverse complement strand
CGAGGATACGGACGATCACGCCCTTCTGCTTGAACCATTCCAGTTCTCGCTTCATTTCGTCCTTGTTGCGCCCAAAGCGGTCGAACTCCTTAACGATGACTTCATCACCTTCCCGCACAATAGCTTTCAGAGCATTGTACTGAGGGCGGTCAAAGCTGCTTCCCGTGATCTTGTCGCAGTACACATTCTCGTCAGGAATATCGAACTTCTCACGAGCGACCTTAAGCTGCCGAGCAAGGTTCTGTTCCTTGCTGGACACACGACCAAGGAAGTATTTCATTGAACGCTCACCGCTTCCCACGACATTTTCTCCATGTTGTTAAGGTATCGAATGAAGTCATCGCCAAACTCATGACTTCCTGCAATCGCAAGATAAATGAGAAGTTTCAGGGATACGCTGTCATCTTGCCGATCGGGGTAAATGGTCAGATTTTCGTTTTTGAAGTGAACAATGCAGTTATTGTCCCCACACATTTTTAGGAAGGGATAGCACTCTCCCGCTCCGCCCTTGAACATGAAGATGGACGGAATGACCACGGTGCTGTCTTTCTTGATGACCTCGCCGTGAGGAACGAGCTTGTATGCGTCATTCAACTTCAAAACCTCCTTCCGGCAGACGGGTATTGGCAGGAACAACGATGACCTTGTAATCCATCGCTCTGAGCATAGTGGTCAGCAGGGACACAGGAATGTCCTTGACGTTTTTGTTGTTCAGACGTTCCCAAATGGTAGCGTTAGAGACATTGAGTCTTTTTGCGAGTTCAGCGTTGGAAAGAGACTTGGAAGCCATGATCTCTTTCAGGATTTCTCGACCTCTCATGTTTATCACCTCGGCTTTATTATACATATCAAGTGTTTTATTGTCAAGCGTTTTCTTGAAATTGACCTTTTTATTTTTTGCGGGTATTTTTCAGCTCACCCCGCCCTCGCTGCCGCTGGCATATCCCCCGCCCCTGTCACCCATTCACGCCGCCCAGATCAGGCCGAAAAAGCGCAAAAAAACAGGGCAGCTATATACCGCCCTAACACCCTATACCATAACACCGCCGCAAACCCCATTAGAACGCCCCACACGGCGTTTAATATAGGCGGTAGTATCCAGTATGCCGCCAAACAGCAAAAGCCCGTAAAACACCCGTAAAACGCCTTTACGGATAAAGCATAAAAACAACCGCCCCGGAATAACACCGGGGCGGCGTTCACTTATTTAATTTCAATATTTCAATCAGGATTTGCACCGGCAGCAAAAGCAACAAAAGAATTAGATACACGCTTTCACCGCCTTTATATTTCCATTCTTGCAAATTCCTTCATCTCTGCGGCGAGGTCTTCCGGGCTATTTGCCCATCTGCTGACCCATTCCGGGAAATGGTGAGAAAGATAGCTTTCGAGGTTGTCGAGGTTGTCCGGCTTGGTGGCTATGAGCTTTATAGCCCCTACAAAATCCGCCGCCGCTTTCGTTACTCTCTCAGGCGCATAAAGCACTTTGCAGGACTTTTCACCGGAATAAATAAATTCCCGATCTTTCCCGGCGTGTTCGCAGCGACTCACGCAATTTTTGCAATTATCACGTTTAACCATGATGCAATCCCCCTTAAAATAAGATAAACAGATTAGAGCAACGCCCAATAATAGCGTATAACTGCCCGGTTTCGGTATCTTCGACTAATCCGCCATTGATACCATAAACACCCGTAGAATAGCCCACTTTTTCGAGCCTGCGCAGCGTGTAAATATACTCGCTCGGCTTATTGGTGTAATCTTCCGCCACTCCGAGCCGCACAAGCTCCCGCAGCTCTTTTAATTTGTACTTTCTCATGCTTTCCGCTCTCCCTTCTGTAATTCCCTGTAAATCAGGCTTGTTAAAAGCTGTTCGGCCTGCTGTTCGGTGTACCGGGTTTTTTCCTGCTCTGTTTCTTCGAGGATTGCGCCGAGGTCATCAACCGCCGAACGATTGTAAAAATACAAGGTATCGAGGACAGACGGCAGACCGGCGCACCAGTCAGCAAAAGCGGCGGATTCGCTTCCGTGATAATAGCGGACATCTTGCAAACACCAGTATTTTTCACTTCTGAAAGTATCGAGGATAAAAGCGGCGATTTTGGGGAACTCCTGCGGCGGGTTGTCCGTGTACCCTTCCGGCGTGAAATTATCCATGATATACGCCCGGATATTTTCGATGGCTTTCTTGCTATTTGTTCTTAACATTGTCAAAACTCCCTTCATCAATCGGCATCAAGTGTTTTATTGATGATTAGAGTATATCAAGTGTTTTATTGATTGTCAAGTGTTTTATTGATATTTTATCAAGTTTTTTATTGACGCTTGCAACCGTCTGAAAAACTACACTTTTTTGCACTATACATTATAAAGGGCAAAAACGCCGCCCAAATCAGGCCGGAACCCCGGCAGCGCCCACGCCACCCCGGTGGAACCCGCCGCCGATCAGCCGGGGAAAGAAAAAGCCGCCGACCTCGTGGAGAGATCGGCAGCTCTGTCAAAGTCGCAGACCCTCGCCGGAAAGTCGCAAAGTCGTTCGGGCGAAAGTCGCAAAGTCGCTCGGCATAGTCGTAAGCCATAGTCGCAAGAGTCGCTCAGTCCTCCGGGTCATAGTCGCTGGACGCACCCACCACGTCTTCGAGGTACTTCTTCTCCAAATCCTCGGCGGGAACCTGATCTCCGAGCTGCTGGTTGGGTGTCAACACGACCTCCTGCTTGTCCGCATAGCCCATATTGTTCTTCATCAGGAAGATACCAGCGACCGGATTGATCTTTCCGTTCTGCATATAACTTTCCATCTGAGCGTTCAAAAGTTGATACGCCTTTTTAATTAAGTTACGGCTTTCGGCGGGTAGTGTCTTACTATCCACTCCATTTGCCCATGCCCATATCGTCTTTCTATCAACTCCAAAAGCCAATGCCATACCAGCAACAGAGGGTTTCATATCGTCCTGAGCACACAGAGCAAAGTACATTCCCATACGCTCTTTGACCTGTTCAGGCTCTCTCACATTCACATCAGGCCAGTCCAGCATGACCATCGAATGTTCCAGATATTTTCTATTGTCACCCGGCTCTGTATGGACGCTCATGGCTTCCTTACGATCAGGCCGAGTTCGCTTTTTCACAATTTCATCTGCCATAGTCGTTTTCTCCTTTCAAAGTCGCCAAGGTGATAAAGGTGAGTAATCGGGTACATTTCCCTATAACTATTTCTATATACGCGCGTATAAGAGAGAGTTATAGGCATTTATGCCCGATTACTCACCTAACTCACCTAAAATACGAAAAACAATTTTTCAAAACACGCCAATTTGAAAAAAGTCTTTGCAAAAACACTCACCTTTATCACCTTTGTCACCTAACTACCAGTCGGCGTTGATGACCACCTTGTTTCCGTGGGCGAGTGCTTCCGTCACAATCCACTCCACGCCGTCCCAGTTGTAGACCTCTTTTTTCACGGCATAGTCGGCGAGCTGCTTTGCCTGCTCGTTGTCAAGAACCATGTCCTTGCCGTACCAGTCGTTCTCCTTGGTTCGCTTCTCATAAGGAACATAGTAGCCGAGCTTTTCCAGAAAGTCGTACCAAAGACTACCGCCGCTGTCGGTGCTGGCAACATCTACCGTATTGACGACCTCACCACAATGAGGGCAGCGGACATCTTTGCGTTCCATGACCGTAATATCAAGACCCACTTTCCAACACCTCCTGAGCCATTCTCACCAGCTCGACCAAATCATAGAACCGCCGAGGGTCTAACCCGGTCTGCTGCTTCACCTTGTCTAAGTGATAGAGAACGGTATTTCTGTGTGCGAAAATAGCACGAGCAACATCGGTGACATTCATATTGTGATTTGCCATCGCTATGACAATGTGAGCGTCTTCCTTATTCATGGTCGATCTCCTTTTGCAGCTCGTCATAGAGTTCCGAAAAGCGGCGGTTCCAGTGGCGCAGTCGCCAGAGGAATAGACAGCCTACAACAATCCATTCAACGGCGGCGATAGTTGTCAGAATGTCACTCATGTCCTATGCTCCTTTCTCGCAAAGCGGTTGAGCAACACGCTCACGGTGAGCTGACCAATCCTGTTCACATAGGGGCAGTTAAAGCGGTCAGGGTGAGGAACACTGTTGCCGAGATCGATGACCAGATCACGAGTGTTGTAGGAAATGTCCTTCGTGATAGTCGGCGTAGCGTAAATCACCACATCACGGTTCATTGTGGCCTGTAAGAGACTCTTGGTTTTGGAGTGCGCCACCGTCACAGTTGCGTTATCGAGGGTGAGGTACTTTGCCAAGTTCTGAACGGCATGACCCCGGCCTACAATGGTAATGTCCTTAGCGTAAACCAAGTCCAATGCCAGCATGAGCGCCAAAGTTGCCTGAGACACCGATGACATTCCCTGTGAGTAGGAGTGGTCAATGTCAACCTCGGCTGCGAGCTTAATATCAGACGGGACGGTTTCTCTGTCCACCACCACGGCCTTGTACGGAGGGCAGGGGTATTGAGTGAGGTCACAGTCAATACCTAACAGGTCAGCCTTGCGCTTAACCGCTTTCAGAAATACACTCTCGTAGGAACCCAGCAACAGCAGTCTGCCAGTAGGGTGAAAGCGGGTGGTTTCCTCGTCCAAGGTGGCAGAAAGCGTTTTGATTTGTTCCATTACATCATTCATGGTACTTCTCCTTTCTTTCAAAGTCGTGGAGAGAGATCATCTTCTCACGGGTGAGTTTGTCAATCACTCGACCGATCTCCGAGTAGCCGCAGACCGCCGCCAGCCGTTCAAGGTTGCCCTTGGTCTGTGCCGTGACTACGATGGAAATACGGCGGAGGTTCTTTTTCTCAGTCTTCATCGCTTTCCTCCGTGAACACGGTTCCCTCGAACCCTTCCGCTCTGCCAGCGGTGAGAACCATTACGGCACTTGACCTGAATATGAACATACGGGTCTGCTGTGTGGATACCGAAGCGGCAGAGGATAGAATTGCATGACCGGTTCATTAGGACGCTCCTTTCAGTCTGAGGTTCTTGTAGACGGGGTAGCCCTGATACACGACCTTGCCGCCGTGCCACTCAGGGTGCGTTTCCATGTCGGCGTTGAACCGCTTGGCGGAACAGGCAAAGTACCCGTTGGACTTGCACCAAATCTTGTAAGCGTCAAACAGAGACTTCGAGCGGGTGTTGACCCCCTCAGCCTGCTCACAGCGTTCTTCAAGGAATTGCAGGCACAGGTCGTTGTCACGCTCGTACTGATTGACCACCTTCCGCATAGCGGGAGACATTTTCAGGCCGAACCGCTTGTACTTGAAGTACCCGGCGACCAGCCAAGCGAAAATGCCCTGCATAGCTTCCTGTGTCTGGAACTCATTTTTCAGGTTCTTGTCTTGTTCCGCTTCGGTGAAATGGCGGTTGAACTCAATGACCCGCACACGGTCGGAAGCGAACAGGGACTTATCGCTGACGGTGGGAAGATCGTTGCAGGAAAGCCAAAGGGTGAACTGCGGCAGGAAGGTTGTAGCAGTCTCATAGAGGTTCCGAGCCTTGATTTCCTCGCCGCCTGTGAGCTGCTTGATCGTTTCTTCGTCCAGCTTGCCATACTGGTTGCTCTCTGCCATTGTGACGAACCGTTTGCCTTTCAGGGAAGCCAGCATGGGGTTCGCTGCTTCGGCGTTCTTCGAGCGCTCTGCCTTGCAGATGATCGACACGGGGGACACGGAAGCATAATCACCGAGAAGGTGGTGAATTGCCGAGAGCATGGTGGACTTGCCGTTGCGAGTGGTCTTGCCATGGAGAATGAACATACATTCCTCGTTCGCCATACCCAGCATGGAGTACCCCAGCGCCTTTTGAAGATAGTCAGCCTTGTCTTCGTCATTACAAGTGACTTCCGCAACAAACTTCTCCCAGCGGCGGCACCGTGCGTCCTGCAAGGTGTAGTTGAAGTTGGTCTGCATAGTCAGGAAGTCTTTCCAGTCATGTTCCCGGTCGAAAGTGCCGTTCTTGCAGTTGATAAGGTAGGGGTTTGCGTCAAACTCCGCCGAAGCGATGGGGAGAACGCTGGCAGCGTCCTTCATCAGTCGGTCACGGAAGCGGCGGTCGCCCATCTTCACGATGAACTTCATGTACTCGGTGCGGCGTTCTTCATTGGCGATCTCGCCGCAGTAGAGAGCCATCAGGCGGCAGAACTCCTTGATCTTCTCCGCTACCAGCAGAGAACCCGTGTCCTTACGCCATGCCCCCTCGGAGTAGGTGAACCAGCTTTTCGCTTCGGGGCAGTAGCGGGTATCATTCTTGTAGCACTCGGAGAACAGCTCCGCCATGCCGGACTCGTCCCACGAATACCCCGTACCGCTGATCGGGTGGCTATGCTCCGGCTGTGCTTCCTTAATCTGAAACATCACACGGGATTGAGCTTCGTCCATGATGTAACGACCATTGGAGAGCTGGAAAAGAGCCTGTTCTTCGGGGGTAGTCATGATTTCATCAGCCATTTTTAACACCTCTTTTCATCTTTGGCGGCTTCGGTAAAGGTGTCCAAGCTAAGACCTTTGCTTTCTGCCCTTGTGCCACCTCACCACCCCAATTTCCGTTGAACTGGTATCCGATACCGAAGGTCTGATACATTCGGTTATACTCTCCGTAACGGAAATACTCGTACCAGCAAAGTACATTTTCGCCATTCGGAGGTAATGCTTCATTTGCCAAAGTCCAAGTTATAGGAATGGTTTTCACGATAGGTATTTTTTTTATAGCATGAAATGCCGTAGGAATATCTCGTACAGCATTTAAGGCGTTAGTTAGATTGATATATTGACCCATATATTCTCACTTCCTTTTCTTCATCGCTCTCGCCAGCACCACAGCGGCGCAGTCCTGAGAGTCTTCGTCCCACCATGCACAGCGCTGTTTCTGGCAGGGACAGAGGGGAATATCTTCGGGGCAACTCATTGATAACGGACAGATTTTCTTCTCACTCTCCACTGTCTACACCCCCCCCATAGAAGAAAGCGTTCTTTAAAGCGGTGTCCACATGGCGCATGATCTCAGGCGGTAAGGTGCAGATGTATTCCCAATCATCGGACACATCTACGACACGCACCTGTTCACACTCAACCATGCTCGGCTGTAAAGAACCCCAAGTGACAGCCACATGGGTCGGCAGTTCGAGCCGCTTGATTTTAGTGGTCAGGGGAACGACAATGCTGGTGGAAGAAAACTGATTGCCGACATTGTTTTGCACAACCACCCACGGACGCTTACCGGCCTGAATATGACTGTTGGCAAGCATGGGAACATCAATGACAACAACATCGCCACGCTGATAAGGTTTCATAATTACCTCCTGTATCTGGTTACGCTGTTAACAATCAACTCGACCTCGGACTGAGGGAGCGGCGGCTTGCAAGCCTGTTGATTGGCGTACAACAGCTCTTTGTAAATCTCTGCTTTGGTGTATCCTTGGTTATGGAGCTGACCCGCCAGAGAAGTCAGGCTGAGGTTCCGGCTTCCCGGTGTGATAGGCGGGTATTCAGGCTTCAAATGCAGCTTACCGTTTTCAGGGCGGTGATAGATGGGAGAATAGATACGCTGAGGGGCGACCGTACCTGAGCTACTTTCCTTCGGCGTGTCGGGAAAATACTTCTCGATTACATAGTCAATCGCTGACTGGTTTTCAACGATCTCGGAGAAGATCAAAACCTCGCCGGTCATGATGAAGTACCGATTGCTCTTGTAAATCTCCACGGCGGCACGGTTGTTCTTGCCCTTGAAGGGCAGCTCACCACGAACGAGAATATGAACCCCTCTCCCGCTTCTGGACTTTTCCGTGTAAGACTGACAATGACCGATAATGTCAGCCGCCAGCGGGTTTAGAAGCCCATCAGTAAAGCCATCGTCAATGTCGATACCTACGACCCCTGTATCGTGAAACACATAGCCAAGACCGTCATAGTAGCCGTGCTGGACATTGTGTTCAGCGTCAATGTAATTTGACCATGTATCAGGATTAGAGGAAGAAGCCGCCTTTCTCACGGTGGCCTGCATGGGAACTTTCGACCCTTCCCATACATTGACCCATGCCTTTTCCTCTCGGAGTTCAGCGGGTATATTCTCATACATGGCTACCACCTCTCGGTCGTTTGTTATTGGCTTGTTCTTTCCAAGTAGCCCAACGACAATTATCGGGAGAATAATTCCCATCGGGATTGATACGGTCGATTGTCAAAGTGTCAGTATATCCATGACTTAACGCCCATTCTTGAAAAGGCTCAAAGTGTGACCACTCACTACACACGGTTATTCCTCTGCCGCCGTATAAGTTGTAACACTTGTCATTTGGATTGTTACAACGCTTCCGCATAGCTTTCCAAATACCGTATAGACGGGTATGGGCTTGACCGTTATAATATCGCCGTAGCCATGATCGACACGGTTGAGCGCACACCACACACAAGCGGCTTTCTCAGCGTCCGAGCTGACCCCTCTGGCTTCTCCCCATAGCATTTTCGCCAGTACAATCACTTCCTCGTCTGTCCACGGCTGAGGTGTCACCTCCGGTTCTGGCTCCGGGGTGACTACCTCTACCACCTCGACAACGGAAGAAGGTTCTTCAACCTCAACCGTGGGTAATTTCAGACAGAGAACAGCGACAACGGTGGCGAACCACAGGAAGATTGAAAATTTCAGCCCTCGCAAGGGGTCTTAGCCTTGCTGGACTTGGGCTTTGTCGAGGTTCCAGCAAAATAGAACTTGCCATCTATGCAGATGGGGAAATCGGGAAAGAGCTTGCTGGCGGTCTGTGTTCCACGGGAACAAATCTGCTCTGCCGCCGCCAGCGACATTTCATCTTTCACGAAGTCCTTTCCAGCAGCCATGATATACGGCACTTTGCCGTCAATGCTTTTCAGTTTCATCGGGTTCTTTCCTTTCTTTGTTCCACGCTTCAACATCAACGCCGATACGCTTCAACATTTCTTTGCAGAGCCATGTGTAATCGTCCGGCATTTGATAATACTGGATAAGGCGGTCATGCTCGGCGGAGAAAGCGTCATAGAATTTCCGCAGGCGCTTCTTGCCGAAACCAAGGTGAACATGGAGGGTATAAAGCACCATAGCGTCAATGTCATCGGCGTAGCGCCTGTCGGCTTCCACAATCTGACGATTGATTTCCATGTCCATCGCTTTCTTCTCGGCGGCAGTTAAGACCGCACCGAACACCTTGCCGCCAGCTTTCTTAATCATCATACCTCAATGTCCTCGAAGAAGACGGGATAGGTCTGTTTCAGCAGGGTCAGGAGCATATTGGCAACGACCCGCATATCGGGGTGAGCCGCTACGGGACAACGCATACGGCAGAAATGCCGCCATTCTCTGAGATCAGCGGTCATGACCACCTCGGTTTTAAGACTGTTCGGAAGGACAGATCGGGCTTCCTGCGGGGTACAACCTTCATTCAGCAGATCGAAGTAGGCGACCTCAGCGTGTTCACACGACCGCTTCCAGATGTGGTAGGTCGAGTCGGTCTTGGCGAAGGTCGAGGGACGAATGACGGTGATCTCGCCACCGAAGCCCTCTTTGCCGTAATTGCAATACCGAGTGGACTCCTGACAGAACGCCGCCAGACGGTGACGGACGATCTCATGGCTCACGCCCCGGTCGCAGATGAAGCGGACGGTGAGAGAGCCATGCTCAATGACAGCTTCGTGACCCCGCTTGATAATGCCCCGGACGAACTTCTCTGCGCTTCCGTCCGTGATCTTGTCCTCGGACTTGTAGCAAGTACGCCCAGCAGCTTCGATGAATACCACTTTTCCAGACTTATAATGTCTGTAATGTCCACGAACGCCCCAGCAAGGACAAGTGATTTTTCCGTGTTTGTGATTGATGTGAATAGGTGTATCACGGACAAGGGTGTAGGTTTTTAACAAGCGAACCTTTCTTCCGCCTTTCCGAGAGGTCTTCTTTCCGTGAGATTTCTTCCGTACTCGTTTTTCCGCTACCTCAAAATCATCCTTTTCCTGTAAGAGACGATTTTGAATGATAGAAAACATCTGTGCGGCAAGAATGACACAGTAGCGGTCTTCCTCGTCATCTGTGTCTTCAATGAGCGGGACAATAACGGAATTGACCTTTTCGATTTCACCTAATCCCAATCCCTTATGATGAAACACAAAAACGCTCCACTTATTAGGACTTTGAGGCATATAATTGATAACAATGGCATTTTTCTCAACAATGAGTGCAAATTCAGGAAGCGAAACATCGGTTACAGGGAAGTTTTCACAAATGTTAATTCCCTTTTCGACCAGCCCCATTATGCTTTTCACCTGATTTGCTGTCATGTTTACTGTGTCAACGCTTTGTTGCAAATCTTCAATCAGCCTTCGTATATCAATTTCGTGTCTATCGGTCATGGCGGTCACACCCCCGCAACATGGCTTGCCAGCATATCGGCTTGGTGCGTCCACAGCACATTCGGATACTGGCGGACTGCTCTGGTGTAGTCATTCCACTCAGATTTGTCGGTGAAAGCACCCATGTGATAGCGGATACACATGATTTCTTCATCAGTCAGTGTGTAGAACTGAGAGAGAAGCATGGCGGACTTATCGCCGTGACCTTTCAGAAGGGTGTCGGGGTTGTACTCCCACGCCTGTTCATCATAGATTGGCGTACAACCACCATTAAATTCTTCAATGTGGCCCGTTACCGGGTGGCGGTATTGGTCGATCTTGCACAGGTCATGGAACATACCCACGATGAAGGGAGAACGAGCCTTGCGCCAGATCAGGTGATTGGCCTGAGTGAGCGCCAGAAGGTACTCCGTGACCATGCGGGAGTGGTTCAGAAGACCGCCCTCGTAATTGCCGTGGTACTTGGTGGAAGCAGGGGCGGTGAAGAAGCCGTAAGCCATCAGGTACTCCATCATGTCATCGGAAACAACAGAGGTTCCGTCAGGCAGCTTCATGAAGTTCATGAAATCAGTCACTTCGGACTTGGAGAAGCAATCAGGCATTTTCGT
>OHRF01000801.1_pt1 | contig 11053 bp, 8 predicted proteins | sample 1578291 | NCBI WGS metagenome assembly OHRF01 (sample SAMEA3879576, study PRJEB24766) | human gut metagenome | biome: human-associated habitat; feature: feces | place: USA | collected 1985/1987 | reverse complement strand
AGTTTAAGATCTGTCGGTCCACCGTGACGAATATTTTAAAGCTCATGGAGAAAAAGGGCTACATCCGACGGGAGTCCGTTCCCTATGACGCGCGGCTGAAAAAACTGGTGCTGACCGATACCGGAAGAGAGCTTCACGAGAAGACGAAAGATATGATCGATATGCTGGAAGAACAGACGGTTGCGGGAATTTCAAAAGAAGATCTTGACACTTTCTACCGTGTCATCGATCAGGTCAAAAACAACGTAAAAAATATGTTAGGAGAGACATCATGTTAAAAACACTTGGAGCACAGGTAAAAGAGTTTAAAAAAGCCTCCATTGCCACTCCGCTTTTCATGATTCTGGAAGTTATCATGGAGATGATCATTCCTCTTATGATGGCATCCATTATCGATGATGGTGTAGAAAAAGGCGATCTCCATCACATCTACGTGGTGGGAGCGTTCATGGTGGCAGCAGCAGCCATCGGTCTGTTTGCCGGTATCATGGGCGGAAAATATGGAGCAAAAGCGTCTGCCGGATTTGCAAGAAATCTGCGTCAGGCCATGTTTGAAAATATCCAGGAATATTCTTTTTCCAATATTGACAAATTCAGTACAGCAGGTCTTGTAACAAGACTTACAACGGATGTAACCAATGTGCAGAACTCATACCAGATGATTTTGAGAATGTGTATGAGAGCTCCGGCAAGTCTTATTTTTGCCATGATAATTTCTTTTACAATCAATGTAAAAATGGCAAGTATATTTTTGATTGCGGTAATAATTCTTGGCGGAATACTTACCATACTTATGCTAAAAGCCAACAGGTATTTTAAACAGGCATTTCCTAAATACGATGAACTTAACGAAAGCGTTCAGGAAAATGTATCCGCAATCCGTGTGGTCAAGGCGTATGTCCGTGAAGAACATGAAGACAAGAAGTTTAAAAAAGCCAGCAATAACATTTACTCAATGTTTGTAAAAGCGGAAAATGTGCTGGTATTCAATAATCCTGCGATGATGGTTGCCATATATACCTGTATGCTTCTCATAAGCTGGATTGGTGCAAAACTTATAGTCAGCAGTAATGAGACAGCACTTACGGTAGGCAACCTTACAAGCCTTATATCTTACTGCATGAACATACTTATAAGCCTTATGATGCTTTCTATGGTATTTGTAATGATATCAATGAGTGTGTCAAGTGCAGAACGTATTGCAGAAGTGCTTAATGAAAAAGCTGATATAGTCAATCCTGATAAACCGGTTATGGAAGTAAAGGATGGAAGCATTATTTTTAACCATGTCAACTTTAAATATAAAAAAGACAGTGAAGACATGGTGTTAAGCGATATACAGCTTGATATAAAATCCGGAGAGACAATAGGAATTATCGGCGGAACCGGAAGTGCCAAGACCAGCCTTGTCAATCTTATAAGCAGACTTTACGATGTAACAGATGGTGATATAGAGGTCGGCGGCGTTGATGTCAGAAAGTATGACCTGGAAACACTCCGTAATCAGGTAAGTGTTGTTTTACAAAAAAATGTCCTTTTTTCGGGAACAATTCTTGAAAATTTAAGATGGGGCAATAAAGAAGCAACGGAAGAAGAGTGCATTAGGGCCTGCAGGCTTGCCTGTGCAGATGAGTTTATTGAGAAATTCCCTGACGGCTATAATACATACATCGAGCAGGGCGGCACCAATGTATCCGGCGGACAGAGGCAGAGACTTTGTATTGCAAGAGCCTTACTTAAAAACCCAAAGATTCTTATCCTTGATGACAGTACAAGCGCGGTTGATACAACAACGGATAAAAAAATCAGAACAGCCTTTAAAACAGAGATACCTGACATTACAAAGATTATCATTGCACAGAGAATATCAAGTGTTCAGGACGCAGACAGGATAATCGTAATGGAGGATGGTAAAATTAACGGAGTGGGAACTCACGAAGAACTTCTTGCCGGTAATGATATATACAAAGAAGTGTATGAGTCCCAGACAGGAACGGGCGGAGACTTTGATGAAAATTCAAAAGGAGGCGATAAGTAATGCCTGCACCAAGAGGAATGAAACCTACAGTAAACAATCCTGCACAGGTTTTAAAAAGAATTTTAAACCTTGTATTCAAAAGATATAAATTTGCCTGCATATTTGTTGCGTTATGTATAGTGGTAAACGTTTTTTCAACATTGCAGGGAACAATGTTCATAAGAACACTTATTGATGATTTTATCATACCGCTTTTAAAACAGGATGTACCTGATTATACTGCTTTGTCGAAAGAAATATTAAGAGTTGGCTGCATATACCTTGTAGGTGTTCTTGCTTCATTCGGCAATGCCAAGACAATGGTATATGTAACACAGGGAACATTAAAATACACAAGGGACGAGCTTTTCCATCATATGGAGTCTCTTCCTATCAGATACTTTGATACGCACTCACACGGAGATATTATGTCCGTATATACCAATGACGTAGATACTTTAAGACAGATGATAAGCCAGAGCATGCCACAGTTCCTTAACAGCATAATTATGATTGTTGGAATTGTAATAAGCATGGTTTCAATAAGTCTTCCACTTACAGGAGTAGCCTTTGTAATGGTAGCGGTAATGATTATTCTTACAAAAAAAGTATCAGGACTCAGCGGAAAGTATTTTGTCGCACAGCAGAGAGACCTGGGTGCCGTGAACGGATATATCGAAGAAATGATGGCAGGACAGAAAGTTGTAAAAGTATTCTGCCATGAAGAAGAAGGAAAAGAAAAATTCAAAGAACTCAATGACAGACTTTTTAACAGCGCATATAATGCCAACAAATACGCTAATATAATAGGACCTATTAATGCACAGCTTGGTAATTTAAGTTACGTTGTAATAGCTATTGCGGGCGGACTTTTTGCAATATACGGAATAGCCGGAGTAACAATCGGAGGACTCGTAAGTTTCCTCACCCTGAGCAAAAGCCTTAATATGCCTATTAACCAGATCAGTATGCAGTTTAACAGTATTATTATGGCACTTGCGGGAGGGGAAAGAATTTTCTCACTTCTTGATGAAAAACCTGAGGTTGACGAGGGTTATGTAACGCTTGTAAATGCTGTAAAAAAAGATGGTGTAATAAGCGAGACCAAAGACCGTACAGGTCTATCATAAGGAAAATAATACAACCGATTATATAGAGCTTAAAGGTGATGTGGAATTTTTTGATGTGGATTTTGGATATAATGATGAAAAAATTGTACTTCACAATGTTGACCTGTATGCTACACCCGGACAGAAGATTGCATTTGTAGGCTCAACAGGAGCAGGCAAGACCACCATAACTAACCTTATTAACCGCTTTTATGATATACAGGATGGAAAAATCCGTTATGATGGCATTAATATTAATAAGATAAAAAAAGCAGATTTGAGAAAATCACTTGGTATTGTATTGCAGGACACACATCTTTTTACCGGTACTGTTATGGATAACATAAGATACGGAAGACTCGATGCAAGCGATGAGGATGTGTATGCGGCAGCGAAACTTGCCAATGCCCACGGCTTTATAAAACATCTCCCTAAGGGTTACGATACCATGCTTACAGGTGACGGCGCCAATTTAAGCCAGGGACAGAGGCAGCTGCTTGCCATTGCCAGAGCTGCAATAGCAGACCCTCCGGTTCTTATCCTTGATGAAGCAACATCTTCTATTGATACCAGAACTGAAAAAATAGTCCAGGACGGTATGGACAGACTGATGAAAGGCAGAACAACTTTTGTCATTGCCCACAGACTTTCCACCGTAAAAAATGCTGACTGTATAATGGTTCTTGAGCAGGGACGTATCATTGAAAGGGGCTCACATGATGAACTTATTGCGAAAAAAGGAAGATATTACCAGTTATATACAGGAAATAATATCGGTGAATAATCCCGATTAAGAAAAGTGATATATATTATAGAAAAATGATATTTTATTGGTTCGCCTTTTTTGTTAAAATTAAAAGATACAAAGAAGGAGGTATTACCCAATGAAAAAATTGCGTAAATTATTTGCAATTCTTCTTGTGGCACTTATGGTATTTTCCATGGCAGCCTGCGGCAAGAAGAAGGACCAGGGATCGGTTGAGACAACAACTCCTGTAGAGACAGAGTCTACAACTGATAATTCCAACAAAGCAACAGAGCTTACTCTTAATGTCCATTATTTAAGAGAAGACGGTGTGTATGATGGCTGGAATGTATGGCTTTGGCCGGATGGCGGTGACGAAGGTAAGGCATACACATTCGGAACAGACAAGGATGAACACGGTGTTAAGACAACAGCAGTATTTCCTGCAGGTACAACAACTATAGGTTTTATTGTCAGACTTAATGAATGGGAATCAAAGGATATTGATTCCGACCAGTTTATTACATTGAACGGTGTTATTGCCGGAACAGTTGAAGTATACATAACTTCAGGTGTTGAAGGATACAAATTAGAGCTAGGAGAAGATTGCGTGACAGGGCTTAGTGTATTAAGTGCAGAGCTGGATGGAGATTTCCAGACACTTAAGATAACATTAACAGAAGAATACAAGGACAATGAAATTAAAGTTACTGACGCAGAAGGCAAAGAATTAGCTATTGACAGTGTTGAAAAAGATTCAGGTGATGCTAAGAAGATAATTGTTAAACTTAAAGAAAAAGCAGACCAGTTTGGCAAATATAAAGTAATGCTGGGAAACGTCGGATATGATGTAACAGTACCTGATTATTATTCTACATCTGAATTTGAAGATGCTTATACATATGACGGAGATGACCTTGGAGCAGCATGGTCTAAGGATTCCACAACATTTAAAGTATGGGCACCAACAGCTAAGGCAGTTAAAGTGAATACATACAAGTCAGGTGTTAAGGGAACAGATGACCTTATTAAATCATATGATATGACACTTGATAAGAATGGCGTATGGACAGTTAAGGCAGAAGGAGACCTTAACGGCGTATTCTATTTATATGAAGCAGATTTTGGCTCATCTAAGACAGAGGCATGTGATCCATATGCTAAGGCAGTCGGAGTCAATGGTGACAGGGCAATGGTAATTGATTTATCATCAACAGACCCTGACGGATGGGATAAGGATACTAATCCTAATAAGAAACTTAATGCTACAGATGCATCAGTATATGAACTCCATATAAGAGACCTTTCGGCTGATTCATCATCAGGTATTAAGAATACAGGTAAATATCTTGGACTGACAGAAACAGGAACAACTAATGGTTCAGGACAGGCAACAGGTCTTGATCATATCAAAGAACTTGGTGTAACACATGTCCAGATCGGACCAATGTATGATTATGCAACAGTTGACGAGACTAAGTTAGATACAAAACAGTACAACTGGGGTTATGATCCTAAGAATTACAATGTACCTGAGGGTTCATACTCATCAGATCCATATAATGGAGCAGCACGTGTAAGTGAAGTTAAACAGATGGTTAAGGCATTACATGATAATGGATTAAGCGTTGTTATGGACGTCGTATATAACCATACATACAATACAAGCTACTGCTTCAATGAACTCGTACCTGATTATTTCTATCGTCCGGGCGCTAATGGTTCAGGCTGTGGCAATGATGTAGCTTCAGAGAGAGCTATGGTAAGTAAGTTTATTGTTGATTCTGTAGTATACTGGGCTAAAGAATATCATATCGACGGCTTCAGATTTGACCTTGTAGGCCTTATTGATATGGATACGATTAAAGCAATCAGAACAGAATTAGATAAGATAGATCCTTCTATCATTCTTTATGGTGAAGGCTGGAGCATGACAACTAAGATTACTAAGTCAGGCGTAACACTGGCAACACAGATGTACGTTAATAAGTTAGACAGATTTGCAATGTTCAGTGATACAATCCGTGATGCAATTAAAGGTAGTGTATTTAATGCAGATGAAAAAGGATATGTCAACGGAAACATCTCTAATACAGATGTAATTAAGAAAGCAATCCAGGGCAAGACCGGATGGTCAGAAAAGGGCTCACAGAACATTGTCTATGCATCATGCCACGATAACAGGACATTATGGGATGAAATCAATTTATCTAATCCAAATGACAGTATGGAAGATAAAGTTAAACAGAATCTTCTTTCAGCAGCTATTGTATATACTTCACAGGGAACACCATTTATCCTTGCCGGTGAAGAAATATTAAGAAGCAAGCCTAATGGTGACGGAACATTTAGCAGCGACAGTTATAATGCAGGTGATGAAGTAAACAGCATTAAGTGGAGCACATTAAGTGATGCTACATACCAGAAAGTATTTAATTACTATAAGGGAATGATAGCATTCAGAAAAGCACATGCTTCATTAAGAATAATGGACACTGCTTCAAGTTATTATAAGTTTACTGAAGACACGGACAAGGGTGTTATTGCTTATGAATTAACAGGTGTTAAGGAAGAAGTATCAGATTCAATCTTTGTTGTATATAACCCATTAAGTGAAGCAACAACAGTTACACTTCCGGAAGGTGACTGGACAATCTGCGTACAGGGCGACAAGGCAGGAACTGATTCTCTCGGAACAGCAAACGGAAAAATTACTGTAGATGGAATTTCATGTACAATACTTGTAAAAGGCGCAACAAAATAATATAGCATAATTATAGTCCCGGGAACGTCAGGTTTCCGGGACTTGTTATTTTCTGTACATAGGATAATCGCAGAAAATCAACATTTTTAGATTAGAAAATCAACATAAATGCTATTGAAAAAAGAAAACTAAAGTATTAGAATAAGGACAGTCGTAAGACACAATAATGTATTTAGGAAAGGAATAAAAAAATGAAAAAAATTGCAAAAAGAGTAATTACAGCCGTTTTAGCAATGGCAATGGTAATTGGAATGATGGCTATGACAGCTTTCGCAGCAGATGACACATACAGTGTTATCGGATCAATCAATGGTAACTGGGATAAGGACACAGATTTGGTTAAGCAGGCAGATGGAACATATTCAGTAGACATCACAGATGTTAAGGCTGGATCTTATGAATTCAAGATTCGTACAAACCATGCTTGGGATAATGGCGAATATAACCTTGAAGGTGATGCATCAAGCGGCGGAGCTAATGCAAAAGTTGATGTAGCAAAAGATGGTTCTACAGTAACAGTTACATTTGATGGAACTAAGGCAGCTGTAACAGTTAAAGAAGCAAGTGCAGCAACACCAGCAACTCCAGCAACTCCAGCAGCAGGCGATTCTTCAGTTATGGTATACATCGTAGCAGCAGTTGCAGCATTAAGCGCAGTTGTAGCAGTTGCAGCTAAGAGAAGAAGCGTAGAAGCTTAATTAGTATTTTATAGAAATGCTTACATAAAGGAATCGGTTCAGACCGGTTCCTTTTTTGTATCGGATATTCTTAGAGTTGTAATATTGCACATATATTTAATAAAATCAACATTTTTATAGTTAAAAAACAACAAATGAAATATTGAAAAAATAAAATACCTGTACTAAAATAAAGCTAGTGTCATAAGACATGAATAAAATGTATTGGAAAGGAAGAATACGAAAAATGAAGAAAATTTTAAAAAAGGTCATTGCTACAGTAGCTGCTTTTGCATTCGCAGCAGCAGGACTTGTTGTAGCACCTAAGACTGCTAAGGCAGCAGGAACAACAGTTAAAGTATATGTTGAACTGACAGCAGGTAAGACAGCAGAGTATTACAAAGGAAATGTTTGGGGCGGAACTGCAAGTGTAGCGACCGCTGCAACAGCAGCTAAGCCAACAGGCTGGGGTGCTGGAACTCTTCCGGTAGGAGATGCAGTTACAGAAGACGGCAAGAATTACGCAGTATTTACAATTAACAATGCGGATGAAGTACAGGGCTTTCAGGTAGTTGGATATACTGATGGTGCAGACAATGCAGAATATCAGGAGCTTGCTTGGAATTCAGAAGTTGTAGCACAGAGCAATGGTAAAGCATATTTCGATTTAACATCAAAGAAGTTATTTAAAGATGCTGCAATGACACAGGAAATTGCACCACTTCCTGTAACTGATGTACTTTCTGTAGTAGGTACTATTACAGATACCGGATTTGATTTACCTGGTAAGACTATGACAAAGAATGATGATACATACACAATTACATTCAAGAATGTAGCAGCCGGCAGTTATACATATAAGTTCCTTCAGTCAGCAGCTGAATATTCATGGAAATACCAGATTGGTAAGGATAATTCATTTGGTGACAATACAGCTAATTTCGAATTAGTATTGGATGAAGTCAGCGATGTAACATTCACAGTAAAAGTAACAGATGTTACAGGTGGTGCAGGACTTGATGCAAAACAGATTACAGCTGTAGAATATGCTGGTCCAACTGTAACACCAGTGAAAGACAACAAGCCAGCAGAAGACAACAAGCCAGCAGACGATAACAAGCCAGCAGGCGATAACAAGCCAGCAGGAGATAACAAGCCAGCAGGCGGCAATAACGGAAATGTAAACGCAGGTGATTCTATGGCAGTAGCTACAGCAATAATCGCAGCAGTAGCAGCTTGCGGAATCGTTGTTGTTTCATTCAAGAAGAGAAGACAGGATGCTTAATTTTACATAAGTATTTTGAATATGTAGTAAGATAATAGAGGCTTCAGTCACAGACTATGTGACTGAAGCTTTTTGTTATATACAGAACACATTTTTTGCAAGAAATGAGAAATAGTTCTTATAGCCCGCTTTTTTTACGGTAACGGAAGATTTGACATCAATAGTCCCTATAAGCGTACCATTGTACTTGTAGCAAAGCTGCCCGACAACATCACCCTCCTTAACAGGGGCTTTCAGTCCATCAATAAATTCAAAATCTTTTGTAATAAGGGCTTCGTCATATTTTTCTGTGAAAAGATAAGAAAAATTGTCACTATATTCGCAGTCAAGCTCTTTAATCATGCCGCCGGATATTCGGGGAGGTGGGATTTTGGGCATATTGGAATCCTTATACATCTGACATAGTGAATAACCATAGTTAAGAAGTTTGATAGAATCGGCAACACGGGATTTGCCGTCCTTGGATGCCATAACAACGGAAATAAGCTCAATATCGTTTCTTTTTGCGGTAGCGGAAAGACAGAATCCGGCAAGGCTCGTAGAACCTGTTTTTAACCCTGTTGCCCATTCGTACTGCTTGATAAGTTTATTGGTATTGGTAAGGGTAAAATCGCTTTCACCCCGCCTTGTAACATGGGTTATTGTGTCCATCCAGATTGTTGAAATATTATGTATTTCAGGATATTTGTTGATAAGTTCCTTTGACATGAGTGCCACATCCCTCGCTGTGGTTACATGATTATCGGCATCAAGACCGCAGCAGTTGACAAAATTTGTGTTAGTCATTGAAAGACCTTTGGCACGTTCATTCATATGGGCAACAAAATTTTCCTCAGAGGTGTCAATGTATTCTGCCATGGCTACACAGGCGTCATTGGCACTTGCAATGGCAATGCATTTAATAAGGGTTTCAACGGTCTGGGTCTCGCCGGCTTCAAGAAAGACCTGACTGCCGCCCATTGAAGCGGCATACTCGGATACTGTTACAGTGTCATCCATTTTGATTCTGCCGTCATGTATGGCATCAAAAATCAGTATAAGCGTCATTATCTTTGTAATACTGGCAGGGCGGAGAATTTCATCGGGATTATGCTCATAAATGATTTTTCCTGTAGATGCTTCCATGAGAATTGCTGATTTGGAGGTTAAGCTAAGCTCATCGGCAGTCACACTGATATGGGCAGATGATAGGATAAGTATAAAAGAAATAATAAAAGAAAAAACCTTCTTCATTAAAAACTCCGGACTTTTTTGTTAGTATATTTTATGTATATAACTAAGATAATATGAGCGTACTATTGAAAAAAGAAAAATTAACGTATATAATTGTAGCATTAACCGGATGAGCGGTGATTTTACAAAAAAGAAGAAAGGATGTATAAAAGTATGTTGAGACTTATTGTTATGGCACTTCGTTCATTTTTCTTTCTGATATATGAAATTAATAAATGTAATTATATGATGAAACGTCCGGAGAAATATAGCGAACTTGACAAGTATCGTGAGGTACAGAAAATTGTGGATAAGATGCGAAAAAATTCCAGGACCACCACAAAGGTTTATGGAAAGGAAAATCTGCCGGAAACAGGCAATTATGTAATGTATGCCAACCATCAGGGACATTATGACGGGTTAGGAATTGTGTGCAATCATGACAGACCTCTTACTATTATTATCGACAGCAAGAGGGAACATCAGATGATTGTCAGGCAGATGCTTCCTATGGTAGGGGGGCACGGCATTAATCTTAAAGACGCCAGACAGCAGATGAAGACCATGATGACTGTTACCAGGGAACTTAAAGAAGGAAAAATATATCTGCTATTCCCTGAGGGCAAGTATGGTGACAATAAGAATACCCTTCAGGATTTTAAAGCAGGTGTATTTAAGTGCGCGATGGATGCCAAAGTTCCGGTTATACCGGTGGCACTTATTGATTCCTATAAAGCAATGGATGGCAACAGCCTCAGGAAAGTGACAACACAGGTACATTACCTGAAGCCGATACCATATGAAGAATATAAAGATATGAAAAAGACAGAGCTTGCTGAACTTACTAAATCAAGAATACAGGAAGCAATTAACGAGTATGCAAAGTAATTATCTGCCGGAAGTCCTCTTTTCAAATATTCCGATAATTATATAAAGAATTACTGAAAGAATAGAAAGTAAAACAATGGAAAGAAGTACCCAGTCCATTTTAAATACCTGGCTGCCGTAGATGATTAAATAACCAAGTCCTTCCTTTGCTGCAAGGAATTCACCGATGATTACACCTACAAGGGAAAGCCCCAGATTGACTTTCATGGCATTTACGATTGTCGGCAGTGATGACGGAAAGAGAAGGTAAAACAGAACATGACGTTTCTTTCCGCCGAGGGTCCGGATTAATTTTATTTTTTCCTTGTCGGTCTCTGTAAAAGAGGTATATATACTGAGCATTGCACCGAATACAG
>OHRF01000799.1_pt1 | contig 11062 bp, 10 predicted proteins | sample 1578291 | NCBI WGS metagenome assembly OHRF01 (sample SAMEA3879576, study PRJEB24766) | human gut metagenome | biome: human-associated habitat; feature: feces | place: USA | collected 1985/1987 | reverse complement strand
TGAAATTGTTAAACCAAGAAGTATCGTTCCAACATCATTTTCATTTACTGATATTGCAGGACTTGTAAAAGGCGCAAGCAAAGGTGAAGGATTAGGAAACCAATTTCTTTCGCATATTCGTGATGTTGACGCAATATGTGAGGTAGTTCGTTGTTTTGATGATCCAAATATTATCCATGTAGATGGAAAGGTAGATCCAATTAGTGATATTGAAGTCATTAATATGGAACTTGTATTAGCTGATTTAGAAGTGGTTGAAAAAAGATTGCCGAAGATTGAAAAAAAGGCCCAACTAAAAGTAGACCAAGAATCAGTGTATGAATACGATATATTAAAAAAACTACATGAAGCATTCTTGCAAGGTGTTCCCGCAAGATTAGTTAACTTAACAACTGAAGAAAAGAACTTTATCAAAAATTATCAATTCTTAACAATGAAACCAATGCTATATGTTGCAAACGTAGGCGAAGATGACATTGCAACAGGTAATGATTATGTTAAAAAAGTTGAAGAATAAGGAGAAGATTTATGGCTGAGAGAATAAAGTTATCAGATTTTGAAGAGAAGGTATTAAATAGTTCAGTTCCAGTTCTTGTTGATTTTTATTCAGACAGTTGTGTTCCTTGCAAAAGGCTTGCACCAGTTGTTGGAACAGTGGAAGATGAGAGGGCAGAAAGCCTTTCGGTATACAAGGTTAATATTAACTTTGATGCAGATGCAGCTTCTGAATATGAAGTAACAGCAGCACCTACACTTGTTCTTTTTAAAGATGGAAAGGAAACTGCAAGACATACAGGCGTATTCAGAAAAGACGAACTTACAAGCTGGATAGATGCTAATATTTAATTAATTTTAATAAAAAATAATTATGCCTAAGAGGTAGGAAAGAGGTTTAATATGCAGTTAACAGTATCAGGAGTAAAGAAAGAATATGAAGAGGGGATTACACTTCCAAAGCTTTTTGAAATTGAAAATGTTGAAACACCAGAATATGTTACAGTTTCAATCAACGAAGAATTCATTCCAGGAGACCAGAAAGAAACATACCAGTTAAAAGATGGTGATAATGTTGAATTCTTATACTTTATGGGTGGCGGACAGAGATAATTATAATAGTGTAATTAACTATAATGTCACAAGATAGTATTAAAATATCAGATTCAAGTAAGAATTAATTTAAAAGGAGGTATATATGGCTTTAACAGATGAGCAGATAGAACGTTATTCACGTCATATCATTTTAAAAGAAGTTGGTGCTAAGGGACAGAAGAAGCTTCTTAATGCCAAAGTGCTTATAATAGGTGCAGGTGGACTTGGAGCACCAGCAGCTATGTATTTAGCAGCAGCAGGTGTTGGAACAATAGGAATTGCAGATGCGGATGAGGTAGATCTTAGTAATCTTCAGAGACAGATAATACATCAGACAGCAGATGTAGGCAAAGCAAAGGTTCAGTCAGCTAAAGAGACAATTAATGCTATGAATCCAGATGTAACAGTTAACACATATAGAGAATTCATTACAAGTGATAACATAATGGATATTATCAAGGACTATGATTTCGTAATCGATGGAACAGATAATTTCCCAGCTAAGTTCCTTATTAATGATGCCTGTGTAATGGCTAAGAAGCCATTCTCTCACGCAGGAATAATTAGATTTAAGGGTCAGCTTATGACTTATGTTCCGGGAGAAGGACCTTGCTACAGATGTGTATTTAAAAATCCACCACCAAAGGATGCAGTACCTACATGCAAGCAGGCAGGTGTTATCGGAGCTATGGGTGGTGTTATCGGAAGCCTTCAGGCTATGGAAGCAATCAAGTATATACTTGGTGTAGGGGATTTACTTACAGGTCATCTCCTTACATATGATGCTATAACACAGGAATTCCATAAGATTAAGTTACCATCTGACACTGATGGTTGTGCTGTATGTGGAAAGCATCCAACTATCACAGAACTTATTGACTATGAGCAGGCAGTTTGTGAAGACCACTAATAATTATATCTAATTATAAGGACAACAAGGAGGCGCCACAAAGTGATTACATTTAATAAGAGTGATTTTGATACAATACTTGAATATGCTAAAAGTAATCTTCCAGAGGAGGCTTGTGGTCTTATTGGAGGAACAATAGAAAATGGAGATAAGCACATAAAAAAGATATACCTTCTTACTAATATTGACCATTCCAATGAGCATTTTTCAATGGATCCTAAGGAACAGTTAGCAGCAGTTAAAGATATGAGAGCAAATGGTTTAGTTCCTCTTGGCAACTGGCATTCACATCCAGAGTCACCATCAAGACCATCTGATGAGGATAAGAGACTTGCATATGACAGCAAAGCAAGTTATATGATACTTTCACTTATGAATATAGATGAACCAGTGCTTAATTCATTCCATATTGAAGGCGATGTATCAAATAAAGAAGATCTGAGAATAATATGATAAAGCATTGAGCCGTGCCGTAATAAACTATTAACCATTGCTGTGCTTGCACAAAGCAATGGTTAATAGTTTATTACGATAGGGCGAAAGCCCGGCAGTTCCATAAAGCTTTGCTTTATGGAACGTGCACGGCGAAAAAGGCGTTGTGCACGGCGAAAAGCCGGCGTGCATGGCGAAGAAGGCATTGTGCACGGCGAAGAAGCGAATAAATAGTAGTTCAGTGCGATAGGAATGGAGATTTATTATGAGTAATCTAACGGATATTTCAGATGTTATTATTATAGGAAGTGGTCCGGCAGGACTATCTGCTGCTATATATGTTGTCAGGGCAGGATTATCAGTTACTGTTATAGAGAAAGAATTTATGGGAACAGGACAGATAGCTGACAGCAGTAAAGTAGACAATTATCTTGGTATTCCAGCAATAAGCGGTTATGACCTGGGCGAAAGTTTCAGGGAACACGCACTTTCGCTTGGAGTAACAATAGAAGATAATAATGTTACCAGACTTACCCCTGTTGATGACATATGGGAATTAGAGTTATCAGACGGAAGCACTAAGAAAGCCCGATGCGTAATATATGCGGCTGGCTGTAGCCATAAAAAGTTACAGGCAGAGAATGAAGAACAGTATACAGGCAAAGGAATATCATATTGTGCCGTATGTGACGGAGCATTTTATAAGGATAAAGATGTCGCAGTAGTAGGTGGCGGTGACACAGCACTTTCTGATGCACTTTATCTTTCAGATATATGTGCCAACGTATATATTATACACAGAAGGGAAGAATTCCGTGGAGCGGCTTCACTTCTTGCAAAGTTAAAGGAACGTACGAATGTGCACATATGCACTAACAGAACAGTAAAGAAAGTGGAAGGCAGTAATAATCTTGAGAGGATAATACTTGATAATGATACAGGCATTGACGTTAATGGATTATTTGTTGCCGTTGGAATGAGCCCACAGACAGAGATTCTTAAGGGTATTGCAGAACTTGATAATTCAGGATATGTAATAGCAGGTGAAGATTGTGTTACATCAGCCAGAGGTTTATTCGTGGCAGGTGATGTCAGAACGAAAATATTAAGACAAGTAATAACAGCCGCAGCAGATGGTGCTATGGCAGCAACACAGGCAGTACAGTACCTTAGATAAAAGGTATGTACTGCCTGCTGGCATTTTCATATAAGTATAGTTTAGCTGTGTATATTTATATAATATGTATTTATTATATATTTATTGTATCTATTATATCTAGTTATTTAGCGTGTTATGGCTTCATATATATAATCAAGAACCTTTATGTTATCTTTTTCGTGTAAAATGTCGTGGCGCATATTATTAAATATCACGATATCTTTTATATTAAATCCCTGTTTAGTCATTAAATTTACGGTAGTTTTAATATTTTTTCCATACTCACTTACAGCATCATCACTGCCGCTAAGAATATATACAGGTGCCAAGCTTGCTGTCTTAGCCTTTTTAGATACACAGTTAATCATTCCTGATAATAGTTCATACATAAGGCTTGCTGTAATCTGTGCTGGAATATGAGGGTCGTTAAGATATTTATCACGTTCTTCTTCATTATAGAGAAGCCAGTCTGCACGCGATGTAGCATTTTTAATCTTATTATTGTACATTCCAAATGCAATTAACTGTATAAGCGGACTGCAATTCTGTCCGTTAGCCTGCATACAGGCGTGGTCGATATAACTTCTTATTGCTTTGAGAATAAAACGTGGCTGAGAACCAGTTCCGATAAGGAAACATCCGTCAATCTTAGTCCTTAAGTGAGGAGATAAAAGCATATCCCTTACGATGAATGAACCCATAGAGAAACCAACAATATAATAAGGAAGTTTAGGGTAGCGTTTCTTCATTTCGGTGTAGCAGGTATGAACGTCTTTAATCACATATTCCCAGCTTCCTTTCTTGCCAAGATATGCTTTCCTGCTGCCATTCTGTAGTGAGTGGCCGTGTCCTATAATGTCAATACCGCATACAACGTATCCTTTGCTTGTAAAATACTGGGCAACTTTGTCATATCTTCCCATATATTCTGTTATTCCGTGTACAAGCTGTATTACGCCGATTGGTTTGCTTTCAGCTTTCCATACAGCTGCCTGTATTGTTGTCTTATTATCAGATGATTTAAAATTAAACATATATAACCTCAATTCTTAGCCAGTAGGCCTTTGGTACTAAAAAGCATTATACGACAAAATATTTAATAAAACTACATAAAAATTGCTAATTAAAGCATATAATTATTTATTGAAAAAGAATTATAAATGTGTTATAGTCAGTATCCGTCTGAAGGGCTTGATTTGCTTAATAAAATAAAGAATATCGAGGTATATATGGGTAACGATAATACAAAAGCACTAAGCGGTATGGATATGACTACAGGTTCGATACCGGTTAAAATACTAAAGTTCAGTATTCCACTTATGCTGGCACAGATTTTGGAAGTTCTGTTTAATATGTCAGATGTGGCAGTTGTTGGTAAATTTTCAAGTTATGAGGCACTTGGAGCAGTTGGCTCTACATCATTGCTTGTAACATTATTTACAGGATTTCTTATAGGTATGGGCTGTGGTGTGAATGTAAGAGTTGCACAGCAGCTTGGTGCAGGTCAGAAAGAAAATGTACGAAAGACTATTCATACATCATTTCTTCTCTGTCTTATTGTAGGACTTACAGCGCTGGTTCTTTGTATATTGGGTGCTGAATTCTTCCTGTCACTTATGAATACTAAGACAGAGCTTATAGATGGGGCGGTACTTTATTTTAGAATATATGCACTTGGTATGCCGGCGATGGCTATATATAACTTTGGTAATGCGGTTATGAGTGCGAGCGGAGATACTAAGAAGCCTCTTATATATCTTACGTTTGCAGGCGTTGTGAATGTATGCCTTAACCTTATACTTGTTATAGGGATAGGTATGGCTGAGGATGGTGTAGCATTTGCTAGTATAACAGCCCAGTACATATCAGCAATACTTGTAGTGGTTAATCTGTTAAGAAGAAGTGACACAGACAGATGCCGGTTAAGAGTAAGAGAATTAAAGCTTTATCCGGGTGTGCCAAAGGTAATACTTATGCTTGGAATTCCAGCAGGTATCCAGAATGCTATATTTGCTATGGCTAATCTATTTATCCAGACAGGTGTTAATTCATTCAGTGCGGTTATGGTGTCAGGAAATGCCGCCGCCGCTAATGCAGATATGCTTATATATAATGTTATGATGGCTTTTTATACTGCGTGCTCAAGCTTTATGGGACAGAATATGGGAGCGTGTAACAAGAAACGAATGTTAAAAAGCTACCTTATAAGTATGGCTTATGCTTTTTTAGCGGCGGCGATACTTGGAGGACTTCTTATAATATTTGGAAGACAGTTCCTGTCATTATTTACAAGTGAACCAGAAGTTATAGATGCAGGTATGCAGAGAATTATGATTATGGGCTTATCGTATGCTGTATCTTCATTTATGGATTGTACGATAGCGGCATCAAGAGGACTTGGCAAGACTATAGTTCCAACAATAGTGGTTATTATAGGTTCGTGTGTGTTCAGAGTAGCATGGGTGTATACAATATTTGCACATTTCCACACTATACCATCATTGTTCCTGTTATATCCATGTTCGTGGATAATTACAGCTGCCGCAGAGATAACATATTTCGTGCATATATTTAAGAAAGTGACATTTTAAGGATAGTTACATTATGATTGCCACATAATATGTGTTAATAATATCTATATTGTGATTGTTACATAATGTATGTTAATAATATTCATATTTCCCCTATAATTAATGGAAGCGTTAACAGTAAAGGATATAGGTGATTCTAACCTGTATGCGGTTCTTGCGTCATTATGTGACAATAGTGGCAATAATGGCGGAGTACTTTACAAGGAAGATGCTGAAAATTTTACATCAATTCATCTTGCTTCTTCATCTATATATGAGAATGTGTCTAAGATATGTTGGTAACAAATAACAAGAGTATTCTTATATGTTCTTGAAACATTAATGGCTGCAGTATTAGTTGCAGGACTTGTAGTTGCTGATGTGAAGAAGAACAGAATTAACAGGTAATTAAACAGCTATAACATAAAACAGCCGGTATAATGATAGATTAAATAGCTATCATTAACCGGCTGTTATTATATTAGCATCATATATTACTTAATGGCTTCTGCCAGCTTGTACATATTGGCAATATCTTCATCTTTCATAGTAGACTTGATAGTTACTGTATCGCCACATATAGTTATGTTCTTCATTCCCTCAAATGCTGTCTTAATACATTTGCCGGCAGTAGGTGCCCACGAACCATTTTCGATGATTCCGACTTTACGGTTCTGGTAAGCTTTGTGGGAAAGACGGCTAAGGAAGTCTTCCATAGGTGGGAATACACCACCATCATAGGATGCTGCAGCAACAATAAGCCTGCTGTATCTGAAAGCATCTTCAATGGCTTCTGCCATATCATCTCTTGTAAGGTCGGTAAATGCAACTTTGTTATATCCCTGTTCTTTAAGGATATTAACCATTTTTTCAGCGGCTGTCTTGGTATTGCCGTGGATAGAAGCACAGGCTACAAGTACTCCATCATCTTCAGGTTCGTAACTGCTCCATGTAAGATATTTTCCAATGTAGAATTCAAGGTTCTCTTTAAGTACAGGGCCATGCAGAGGGCATATAGTCCTGATATCAAGTGCGGCGGCTTTCTTGAGTAAAGTCTGTACAGGTGCACCATATTTTCCTACTATATTAAAATAGTATCTTCTTGCTTCGCAAGTCCAGTCCTCAGAAGCACTTAATGCACCAAATTTGCCGAAAGCATCAGCAGAGAAGAGTACTTTTTCAGTTGTTTCATATTCAAGCATAACCTCTGGCCAGTGAACCATAGGAGCCATAATGAATTTCAGGTTGTGAGTTCCTAATGATAATTCCTGTCCCTCTGCAGCTATAATGCATTTGTCATCAAGATTATCTATAGCAAAGAACTGAGGAAGCATAGCTTTTGCTTTAGCACTAAGTACAAGCTTAGCATCTGGATATTTGTCTGAAAGTGCTTTAATATTAGCGGCGTGGTCAGGTTCAAGATGTGAGATTACAATGTAATCAACATTTCTTCCGGCAAGAACATTAGAAAGGTTATTAAACCATTCCTCTGACTTTCTTGCATCTATTGTATCCATAACGGCTACCTTTTCATCAAGAATTACATATGAATTATAGGAAATGCCGTTAGGAATGATATATTGGCTTTCAAATAAATCCAAAGTAGTATCATCAGCTCCTATATATTTAATTGACTCAGAAATTGTAACATTACTCATAATTAAATCCTCCTTATTAATGTTTAGTAATACTTGTTAGTTGTTAATTATTTAATCTATTATTTAGTGTATTAATTAATTCATCTTGAGTATTAATATTTTCATCAGCAAGATTAATACAGGCTGTTGAAATCTCAAAAGGTATCTTATTACTTTTGAATAGAATATGTTCTGGAATGGATGCTGCTATAAGATTATTAATTCTATTTTCAAAATCTGTGTACTTAAGATTAGTGTCTAATATAAAGAATAAATCTTTGTCGTAGCGAACAAGCATCAATTCGCCGTCAGATATGTCTTTAAAAGTATGTGTAATTAAATTGAACAGACAGCATACAATTCCATTAGAAGCGATATCACCATATTCGGCTATTGTGTCAGCAAGATTGGTAATCTTTACAAATGCTGCATTAGACTGGTGGTTCATCTCTGCCTTATATAATTCATAAGGAAGATGTTCTGAAAGATAAGAACGGTTGTAAGCACCAGTTTCCTCGTCAAGCAGAAGGCTCCTGTTGGCATTTTGTATCAGAGATATTAAAGCGTTGTTAGTATTGTCGGTTTCAAGCTGTCGGTAAGTGTATGAGAAATGCTGGACGGTTTCAAGAACAAGCAGGGAGTTATTGACTCTTACTGGCCGCGAAGTGACATGGTATACAGTATCATCGCTTACATCAAGTTTGGATTGTATATTACCGGTAAGAAGTGTTCTTGCAGAAGTGCAGTTAATACATTGAAATATACATTTCCAAGAGTCATAACAGGAAATCGGTGTATCAGATGGTGTAAGACAAGTATCATTAATATCAATAATCTCACATTTGAATGGATTGACAAGTCGCACTACATCATATAGTGGTGATAGCAGCTCCATTTCTTTCTTTAATTCTTCAAAAGTATATTCAACAATTTCGCTCATACTTAAACCTCGTTTCCTATGTTAAAGTACATAAAGTAATATATATCATGGTGTGTTATATATATTATTCTGCATAACTTTATCTATGATATAGTGATATGAACAATGTTTTATATAGTTATATTCATATAATATGGCTGTACATATATAATTATAATAATTGATATGTGATGCAGCAATATAATAATATAACTCCATATGTATAATTGTGTTAATATATCCGTATTCATACATAACATAGATTGTATAAATTCTAACACATTTAATTAAACTTGCCAATTGAAAATTTGCATAAATAATAGATGATTAAACAAATTATTCGGCTTTATAGATACATTTATTGACATTTAATTATCAAAAATGTACTATCAATATAATAAGCGAAAGGACGTGGGTATATGATTGATAATGTGTTGCAGATATCAAGAGAACAGATAGAAAAAGCAATTGCGATATTAAATCCGTGTATGAATGATTATATTTATGTGTATGATTTGATAGATGATTATTATGTGATTTCGGAACATGCTGTGGAAAGGTTTATTCTTCCAGAAGACAAATTCTACGATGCAGCGGCAAAGCATAAAGAGTTCGTATATGAAGATGATTACGAAATGCTTAGTAAGGAACTTCAGGATATAAAGGATGGCAAGAAAGTATTTCATAATATGAAATACCGCTGGTTAGATAAGAACCACAATCCAATATGGATTAATTGCAGGGGAAGCGTGCTGTTTAAAGATGGAAGACCACATTATCTTATGGGCTGTATTAATGAGATTGGTGTTAAGCCTGAGGCAGATAACGTCAGTGGTCTGTTAGGGGATGTGGGACTTGCTGATTATATCAGGGAAGCATATGCGGCTTTAACACCTAAAGGTTTTATAATAAGGATAGGAATAGATAATTTCAGTGCCATTAATACCAATTATGGTATGGCTTACGGAGACTACATATTAAAGAAGACGGCAGATTGCATAGCAAATACCCTTAATTCTAATCAGAAACTTTTTAAGCTTGTATCAGATGAGTTTATGATTGTTGATTTTAGCGGCAGCAATATAACAGAAGCAATTAAAATCTATATGAATTGTAAAAAGAATGTCAATAAATTTATAGAGGACAATAATTACAAAATAATGTATACATTATCTGCGGGAGTTATTGATGCATCACACATAAAAGATGAGGACGATTCATATATAAAATTATCTGAATTCGCCTTAAAGCAGGCGAAGGACAGTGGAAAGAATACATATTATATATATAGGAATGAAGATTTTGAGCATTACAATAGAAGAAGGGTTATTAATACAGCACTTCATAATGCCGTAGATGATGATTTTGCAGGTTTTGAAGTATATTACCAGCCTATAGTTGATACAAAGACTTACAGGCTTATAGGTGCAGAAGCACTTATGAGATTTTTCATGCCTGACCCAGATGGTGGAAGCCCACAATTTATATCACCGGTTGAGTTCATTCCGCTGTTAGAAGAAAGCGGACTTATTATACCGGTAGGCAAATGGATATTAGAACAGTCAGCCAGACAATGTGCTATATGGACAAAGCAGATAGAAAGTTTCCGTATAAATGTCAATGTATCGTATATTCAGGTCATTAAAAGTGATGTGTTCACAGATATTATGGCAGCTATCAATGACAACGGAATAAAGCCATATAATATAGGAATAGAGCTTACAGAGAGTGGTTATTTAGACTCCAATCCACATTTTAATGAATTGTGGTCAAAGCTTAAGGATAATGGTGTTGTGGTTGTTCTTGATGACTTTGGTACAGGATATTCTAATCTGCACTGCCTTAGTGATTTAAAGCCGGATTACATTAAGATTGACCGTTCATTTACAGTAAAAGCTCTTAAGAACCATTATGATTATGAATTGCTTACATATATAATTCAGATGACACACAGTCTGTCGCTTTCATTATGTATAGAAGGTGTAGAGACACCGGAGGAGCTTGATGAGTTAAGAAGAATAAATCCCGACTATATACAGGGATATTTATTTGGAAAGCCTTATCCGGCAAATGAATTCGATGAAAGATTTATGTAGTGTATCACGGGTCTTAATGAGATGTGAATATTTATGCAACGTAAAGAAAATGGTTGATTTTAGAGGTTGATATAGTGCATTTTGTCAAAAATCAGTGTATAATATCTAAAATATAGTGATACAGGGTTAGGAGAGGCTCTGCATTAGAAAAGGAGGCACTAATATAATGAAAGATAATAATTTTATAAAAAAGCTTATACTTGCGGCAGCAGCTTTTATAGCACAAATATTAATCGTTATGATTATAATA
>OHRF01000791.1_pt1 | contig 11123 bp, 6 predicted proteins | sample 1578291 | NCBI WGS metagenome assembly OHRF01 (sample SAMEA3879576, study PRJEB24766) | human gut metagenome | biome: human-associated habitat; feature: feces | place: USA | collected 1985/1987 | reverse complement strand
TTCATAATCAGAGGTTTCATATTCCCACTCCTCAAATGCAGAGCGATTATAAACCCCTGTCATAGTATCAGTTACAGCCATCTCTTTGTAGAAATCTGCCTTCTGTCCTTCCTTAATCTTCTCAAATGCTTCTGATATGCTCTCATAACCAAGCACAATAATAAATACAAGAATACCCAGTTTTCCTATAAGATCTGTCTGCTGCATTCCCTTATAATATGCAATAAGATCAACAATCATAGAAATTCCAAGTGCAGCTGCACCTATAATATTAGCTTTTACTTTCCTATCAAAGCCTTTAACCCATACTCTTTTAATAAGAATTGCACAGAAATATACAAGTGACATAACAAGCATCATATGTATAATGTACACGCTGTTCTTAAACTCACACACACCTGTCATATGACATACAAGCAGTATTACAGCTGTTGCAGCATATATGGCACACAAGATATTATTCGCAGCACTTTTCCCTATCTGGAAAAAATTCTTCTCTGCCTGCATAAAAGGAATAGGTATCATCATAAGCAGTACATATCCTATCAGTGAACCTATCTTCCTGTCCTGCACAAGAATCGTTGCAATATCAGTCTCATTAAGAGCCCATGCACCTATAATCATTGCAAATATACCAAAATAAAACAGTGCTTGTGTCTGTGCAATCTTCTTTCTACAGAAAATCCATAATATAATCATAGCAAATCCAACTATTATTATAAACGAACTAAGTACTGCTGATGGTAAAGATTTCGCAATAAGCTCTTTTACAAGTTTTGTCTCGTCGCCATATTCAAATGTTGTTCCTCTTATCTTATGACCAGCATATACATTAGTAAGCCTTACAGTTATATCTGTTGTATATGGCGGAAGGTTCACAATCGTATAATTAGTTCCAGTGGTTGTTCCATATATAGAACTATGCGCTTTTATATAATATATAAGTCTTCCACCTGCATATACTTCTACTTCCTGATGCCTGCTTACAAATGCCAGTGCATTATTATTTCCTGCACCTGCTCTAATCTTCACATAATATTCAATTGTGTCATCTCCAATATATCTTGTATCCTCTGGTTTAACTACGACACTCGTTCTTTTATCTGCCGGTGTCACTTCATCTACAGTGCTGAATATAAATCCTGAAGCCATAAAAAGCAGAAATCCTAATAAAAATATACAGTAAAAAATCCTGTTAATTAATTTAATTCTTTTCATAAAAAAAGCCTTTCAGCCGTACTATAGTGTTATCCGTAATGAATCTAACCCTATAATACAGTAGAATGGCTTTATTTTCAAATTATTTTTTGTTGTTCTGTATTTTGTACACTATTCGCAAAGTTTTAAAACTGCATAGCACTACAAGTTACTATTATATACTTTTAGCAAGTTCAGTTGGATTCTCTGAAAACTTCAAAGCAACATCCCTTGAAATAACTCTTGTCTTAACAAGATTAGCAAGCGAATAATTCATTGTGTGCATACCTGTCTGCATATTTGACTGAAGAACGGTCTGAATCTGATTAGTCTTCTTCTCTTTAATAAGATTAGATACTGCTGTATTATTAAGCATAATCTCTGTTGCAGCAATTCGTCCTTCCTGCTCTGCACGAGGTACAAGTGTCTGTGTTATAACTCCAGTTAATACAGATGCAATCTGTATTATAAGTGCAGACTGCGCCTCAATAGGGCATGCACTGATTATACGCTCAACTGTCTGTGTAGCGCTTCTTGTATGAAGTGTTGATAATACAAGATGTCCTGTTTCAGCAGCTGTAATTGCTGCATTGATAGTCTCATAATCTCTCATCTCTCCTACAAGAATAACATCCGGGTCTTCACGAAGTGCTGAACGAAGTGCTGTCGCAAAATCAGGTACATCTCTTCCTACCTGTCTCTGATGTATCATAGATTTCTTAAACCCATATACATACTCTATAGGATCTTCTACTGTTATAATATGTCTTGACATATTGTTGTTAATATAATCAATCATAGCTGCAAGTGTTGTAGACTTACCACTTCCTGTAGGACCTGTTACAAGAATAAGACCAGACCTTTTCTCAACAAGCTTAGAAAAAAGTTTTCCTGAATGTCCCAATTCTTCAAACGACGGTATAACAGAATCAAGAAGACGGATACTTGCTTCAAGATTTCTTCTCTGATGATATATATTAATCCTTAATCGTCCACCAGACTCATCAGTAGATGCCACATCAATATCTTTTCCTGCCTGAACATTCTGTATATCTTCATCACCAAGAATTGAGAATATCATATCTTCTGTTTCTTCTATCGAAGGTGTTATATCAAGAAGCTCAAGTTCACCATATTTTCTTACTGCAACCGCTTCTCCTGCAGTAATATGCAGATCTGAACACCTGTTATCTCTTGCGTATTTAATTAATTCTTTTAATTCCATGTTCCCCTCCCATACATTTTGTTCATTAGTATGAACAACAATAAGATACTACCACAATAAAAATACGTATTCAATCATACTTTTATCCCATTTTTCTTGCAGATATCATTAAGGCAGCATCTTTCACAATGCGGCGTAGTACGCGCCGTACATACTTCTCTTCCGTGGTCTACAAACCTGTGGCACAATCCGCTTCCTTCTTCCGGCGGGACTATCTTCCACAATGCCATCTCAACCTTCTTAGGCTCTTTCTCGTCTTTTACAAGACCTATTCTGTTACAAAGCCTTATACAGTGTGTATCTGTAACAATTGCCGGCTTTCCGAATACATCACCCATAATAAGGTTGGCACTTTTTCTTCCAACTCCAGGAAGCTTTAAAAGTTCCTCTAATGTATCTGGCACTTTATTGTTATACACCGTATGAAGCATACGCATACAGCCGCTTATATCCCTTGCCTTACTCTTTGATAAACCGCATGGACGGACTATTTTCTCTATGTCATATACATCTGCATCAGCAAGTGCCTCTATTGATGGATACTTGTCAAATAACTGTGGCACAATAACATTCACTCTCGCATCTGTACACTGTGCTGCAAGCCTTACGCTTACCAGAAGCTTCCACGCATCATCATAATCAAGCGTACAGCCGGCATCAGGATATTCTGTTTTAAGACGTTCTATAACTTCATAAGCAAGCTGCTTTTTAGTCATTGCTCTTCTTTCCCTTTCCTGCAGCTATGTAGAATACCAACAGTGCAAGAATAACAGCTACTGTCATCCATATGCACACAACCTTAGTACCCTGTGGCTTAAACATATCATAATAACCCTTAAAATATATAACTAAATCAATAACAGGAAGAACGTATACCATATAGCCTTTTAACCATTTAGGAAATGATATGCCTTTTCCCATATTAACTTCTGCCACGAAATTGTCATATCCCCAGCCGTTCTTTCTTGTACAGAAAAGCACGAATAAAAGACAGCCAAGAGGAAGTATATTATATGAAACTATAAAATCTTCCAGATCCATTATAGTTGTACCAGCTCCAAGAGGCTGTACTCCCGACAAAACATTATATCCAAGAACTGCTGGCATACAAAGCACTGATATTACAAAAAGATTAACTAATGACGCTCTCTTTCTGCTACAGTTAAATAAATCCATAGTCATTGCAATAATATTTTCATATACAGCTATTACTGTAGATAATGCCGCAAATGCCATAAATATAAAGAATAATACTTCCCATATAACCCCACCCGGCATCTGGTTGAATACATTAGGAAGTGTTATGAATAATAACGATGGACCTGCACCTGGATTAATTCCATAGGCAAAACAGGCTGGTATAATGATAATTCCAGCTGTAAGTGCAACTACTGTATCAAGTATAACTACATTTATTGACTCTCCTGTAAGCTTGCAGTCTCTTGAAAGATAACTTCCGAATATCTCCATAGAACCTATACCAAGTCCAAGAGTAAAAAATGCGTGTGACATAGCTGCAAATACTACATTACCGATACCCTGCTCCTTCATCTTGGAAAAGTCTGGAACAAGATAGAACTTAAGTCCCTCCGAGCTTCCATCGAGCAGAAGGGAATTAACTGCCATTATTATCATAAGTGCAAATAATAATATCATCATTACCTTACTTATCTTCTCAACGCCTTTCTGTAAGCCAAGCGAACATACAAGTATGCTTATTACAACAACTACAAGTGTCCAGAATATCATAACTGATGGTGTTGAGAGCATATTATTGAACTCCCCGCCTATCTGCTCTACATTCTTTCCTGAAAGCTGTCCCGTAAGACTGTATACAAAGTAGTTGAGCATCCAGCCGGCAACCATTGTATAGAACATCATCAAAAGATAATTACCAGCATAAGCTACCCAGCGGAAATGATGCCATCTTGTTCCTTCTGGCGACAACATTTTAAATGCACTTCCAAGGCTCTTATTACTGCCTCGTCCAATTGCATACTCACATATAAGTATAGGAAGCCCAAGTCCAAGCAGACATAATAGATATATAACAATAAATGCCGCTCCTCCATTCTTTCCACATATGTATGGGAACTTCCATACATTACCTAGTCCGACAGCACACCCTGCCGACACCAGTATAAAGCCTAATCTTGAAGCAAATTTTTCTCTCTTGTCATTCATTGTTATATATACCTTTCTTTTATTATTAAACAGACCCATTATTTTAATGCCTGCTTTAACCTGTAATTACCAAACTTACATATTTAATATGTTACTCCCAGTAACCTAATTCTACACCCTTGGCATATATTGCAATACCTTTTGAATAATAACCATATGAATTAAAATGTGTCCAGTCATATCTTAACTGTTTAGATATTCTTCCTCGTCTGAACCCTTTATAATCACCTACTGTTGGTCTTAATCCTACATCAGTAAGTCCGTTTTCTATAAGATAAGTTCTCATATTAATAAAATGGTCACCATATGCTTCTCTTAATGTCGCTTCCCACGCTGTATCACCAACCCCTATATAAGTTCCGTCCTCATTACGGATTCCCTGAGTTGTATCTGCTATTGATGTTCCCGGATCATCTGTATCACCGACTATTATATAATAATCACAGCCCGAATTCTGTATCATAGCATCATACTGGCTTATAAGCTGTCTGTAATTCTCCCAGCCGCCATTACTTCCTATCTCAAGTATAAGAATATCATTCTTTCTTTCATAGGAGGCCTTGGTATATACCTGTGTGTCCGCATATACGGTTGTAAAAGCATCATAGTTCACTTCTTCATCTGAATAACGGCATATATGAAGTCCCTCTTCTTCTGTACCTGTTATTTTAAACATTTCATCATTGATGTATACAATATCTGACTCCTGTGGCTCTGTATATCCATATGCACTGAAATCAGCCATATATACTTCCCCGCCATTCTCATCGACAATTGTAACATCTACACTGTCATCATATCCAACCTCAAATGTATCCCTGACATACATCTTTATGCCTCCCTGACGAAGTGCAATCTCATAAGATGTCTCACCTGAAACGCCAAGATTATATACCTTAATTCCAGTAAGATACTGTAATGTATCGGGACTTGTCCAGCCTGATATATCAAAAGGCTCATCATCTCCAAATACTATATAAGCCTCACCTGCACCCATTCCAAACATCATCGAATCACCCCAGCACGATATTGTTCTTGGAACTCCATCATATGGGATAACATCTGAGTTAAGTGTTCTTTCAGGCAGCTCATAAGCCTCTGCATCTTCATCAGGATAGTCCTCTTCGATATCCCGGTTATGATTACTTTTCTTATTATCAATGTGCTGTTTAGCAGCCGCAACAACTGATATCGTTAAAATAAGTATCAGCGTTACAGCCATAAATTTTAATAAATTCCTATACTTTTTCTTTAACCTCATTCAATTAACCACTTTCGTTATTATTATGTCCTAAATATATTCCCCCATACTAAATAACAGTTTATAATACGAAAATTGTGAATTAATGCTTATACATTTTCTTAATATTATTCAGAATAATTCCTGCTTACATAATTACCAATCTCAATACGGTCTTCTGGCATACGGCATCCAACGATATGGGTTCCTGCATTGTCAGTACTTCTTATAATTGTTCCTTCAAGAACCCTCCCCTGTTCAACTGGAAAATCTGGTACTTTTACAATTATATTCTCACCCTTACAATCTGCGAATTCTGTTTCTCTTGTCTGGAAAGCGAAGCCGTTGGCACTTATATTTACCATTGTACCCTCGTATACATCTGCTCCGCCCTTGAATGTAACTGTACATTTATTATTAACAGGCATTCTTACATACTTTCTTCTGTTGACGATGCTTGGAAGTGAAGCTACTATGAGCCTGCATACATCACTGCCATACTGTGTGGCGGGTGCTGCTGACACAGAAGACCAGTGATAAAGTACATTTGCCGCTACAATATCAAGTTCGTATTTCAATGAGGTATTCTTATAATCTACATCTTTGTTCTTGAAACGTACATATAATACCCCATCTGCCTGTTCAACTATCTCGCCGTGGCTTTCTGTATCAGCTGGCTTTCCTGATATAATCTGTCTTATGGTACAATACATACCCTGCTTGATATCCTGAACACCCATAAAGCCGCCAACTCCAAGCTTTTCCATCATTGCACCAACAACATTTTCTATCTTATCAACATTGCGGGCTGACTCTTCATATTTGCTGAGCATTATCTTAGTGCTTTCGTCTGCGTTGCCTATGCAGTCAGTAATGTCTTTCATAACATTTTCAATCTCGTGCATATTGTCAACCATATTACGGTTAGAGCTTTCAACTTCCTGCATTGCTGAATCTACGACACCAATGTGTTCACCTATCTGTGTAGAGTCATTAGCTATTCCTGACACGCTGTCATTAACCTGTACAACCTTGGTCTGTGTTGTCTGTATAAGTTCGAGTATTGTCGTTATTGACTTTAACATTCTGTTAGATGTATCTTCCAGATGTCCTAACGCTGTCATAATTCTATCTGATGATTCTTCTGTTTCTGTACTTAAATTTCTTATCTCATCTGCTACTACCGCAAAGCCTTTTCCTGCTTCGCCAGCTCTTGCCGCCTCAATTGAAGCATTAAGTGCTAACAGGTTAGTCTGTGAGTTAATCTCTCCAATTGTACCTGTCTCTGTCTTAACTTTACTGAATTCCTGCTGGAATTCTCTAAGTATATTATCTACCTCACCTGATAATTCAGCCATAGTCTTAGTACTTTCAACTACATCTGCAAGCTCTTTTGAACTTGTATCTGTATGTTCAACTGACTCACTGACAAGCTGCACAACTTCATTGATAAGTGAAGCTACATTTTCTACCTGATTATTAATCTGCGTAGTCATCCGTGTTGAAGAATATGTCTTATCGTGAAGTATATCATTATTATGCGAAAGCTCTTTCATACTTGATACAACGAAATTAGCTCCCTGCTTGTTCTCTTCTTCCAGCTCTCTTACAACTGTAATTCCGTCAACTATCATATTACTTGAATCTTTAACCTGCTCAACTGTCTTGACAACTCTGTCAAGGTCAGCCTTAATTGAATCTGTAAGTGCTCCGTCTGAAAGATTAAGATGATTAATTGATAATACATAACATACATAGCAAAGGATTATACACGATATCTGTAATGAATAATTATCAATATCTGCCAACGCATTCATACCTGACATAAATTTAATAATTGTACTTAATATAACTATGGCAATATTACCAATTCCACAGCTCACTATGAACTTTCTGTCCTTGAACAGAATAGTCATGCTTGCTACTGGAAATATATATGCAAATGTAAGCAGTGATGTGCTTGTACATACTATATATCCATAAAACAAACCATATCCAACACCTAATATATGCTTGTATCCATCAGCTGATTTTCCTTTTATCTTAGTATATATAACACCAATTATATATGGGACCCAGCCTATAATAAGAAATGGAATTATAAACTTCCGATCATATGTACCTTTAGTCATATTTGACAAATACTGCATTGTAAGCAGGATATTTAATATAAGCCATATATTTCCTGCTTTAGTATTAGCTCTGGCTTTGAATTTCTCAGCATCATATCCCATATTATATCCTCCGTTCTTTCGTTACGTAACACTATGTATAGTATATATCTTTACGCATAATTATTCAAGGAAAACGTATTTTACTGTCGAATTCTGCACCATATTTTAAAAAAGCCAGCTATAGGGTAACATAACTCTCCCTATAGCTGACTTTTATCTTTATTCTATCGTAAGTTTACATATTAATATTCTCACTATTACATATGCGTCTATTATCTTACTTACATACTTTCGTATGTTTCTGTACCTGAAATATTACTATAATACTATGATGTCGGGGTCAAAAGCCCCCGACTTTGATACCTACGAATTGTTCCGTGCTACGCACTCCCACAATTCTCCCCAATATTCAAAATCAGAACTTTGCAAATATGTTAGTACTATTCTTAAGATTCTGGGCAATACCCTTGTTTTCTATCATTTTATTGCTGATATTGACTATATCCTCAACAAGATCCTGTGTACTTATAGCCGCATTATTAACTCCAGCAGCACCATCATCAACTACTGTTGTTATCGTATTGATGGAATGAGCTATTTCATCCATATTTTTCTTCAGGACATCTGTTTTCTCAACGAATTCATCCATTGCATTCTCTATATATGAAGCATTTTCTTTATATTTCACGCCGCCATCAACAAATGTCTGAAATTCAGGAAGAATAGTCTGCTGAAGATACGAAACCAGATTATTAGCATTATCTGATAGATTATTAACAGCAGCAACAACAACCGAGTTAATACTTTGTATCTTGTTGGCAGTTTCACGGCTTGAATCTGCTAACTGACGAATCTCATCTGCCACTACTGCAAAGCCCTTACCCGCTTCACCTGCTCTGGCAGCTTCTATTGAAGCATTGAGTGCTAACAGATTCGTCTGGCTTGATATATTAAGAATATCATTCGTAAGGTTATTTACCTGGTCAACGCTCTTACTATCTTCTATTGCCTTATTAAGAACATCTAATATATTCCCAACCTTTTCACCTGTCTGAACCATATTATATCTGGCATCACTCTCTATTTTTTCTGCATTTGCCTTCATTTCCTTTGAGAACTGATTAATATTATCTGACTTAGTTGCTATAATCTCAACATCTTTTAGTATATCATCAGCATTGTCATTAATAGTATTAACAGAAAGTCCTACATCCTGCATAGTTGCAGATAATTCCTCTGTCATGGCAGATAAATCTGAAGCACTGTCATTGGATTTGACAACACTTCCATCAACCTCAGCAACAACATTTTCCATATAGTTAGTATTCTCTATAATCAGCTTAAGTATTTCCTGCAGCTTATCCATAAAAAGATTGATACCGTTACCAAGGTCTGCTATCTCGTCATTAGATATGACTCTTACACGCTTTGTCAGATCTCCTTCTCCATTATCGATTCCATCAATAATATCCCTGATATCTTTATTGGTTGCGATAATTGGTTTGATAACATACTTCATAACACAGTATATTGCTACAATAATTAATATAACGCTTATAATAATAACTATACCATTACTGACAAGTGAGCTTATATACACACTTGCAAGCCTTTCCCTTGCCTCAGAAGCTGTATCATTGGCATGTGTGCTTAGCACCTCAATATCCTTCTGGATTGCTGTGCTGCTATCACTTACGACTCCGTTAGCAATAGCATATGCTTCCTCATTCTTGCCTAAAGCACTGTATGCCATAATGTTTCCAAGTTCATATTTCATAGTATTATAATTACTTACTAATGAATTATATGTATCCATATCATCATTCTGGACATATTTCTTATATTCGTCCAGCTTTTTCTCTAATTCTTCCTGATTATCATTAATCTCACCTACCACTGATATCATAGTATTAAGATCTGTTGCAATAATATATGATAATCCAAGTGTATGAATAACCTGTATATCATTCTTTATTTCACCAAGATCTGAAACACTCATCATACAATTATCTGTTATATCAGCGGCATTAGAGTTAACAGTTCTTATATTGTTTATAGCCATAACATTACATATTATTGTTAAAGCACCTAGTATAAATACCGGCAATAATATCAGTGTCTTCAGGCTCGTCCTTTTTTTATTATTCATGCTTGTTCTCCAATCTTTTTCACATACAGTAAATCAACTTTGATCATCTTACTGCTACTTAACAGCAGAAGCTGTAATTTCATTAACTAATGTATCCATAACTTCCTGATCTGATAAACCACCGTTATTACCACTAAGTACGGTATTAGCAAACTTCTTACAGGCATCCCAGTAGCTGTTTCCTACTCTTTGCAATGTTCCATACTGGGACTGTGCAATGATTGCCTGTATTGCAGCCACTTTTTTGATTTCTTCTGATTCTGCTGCCTTACTGTTAGATGGTCCCTGATTTTTCTCTTTAAACCTAAGTTCCTGATTCTGCTGATTAGTCAGCCAGTCAGCAAGCCTGCATGCCCATTCTTTATTCTTTGAATAAGAATTCACTCCCATCATCTTATAGCCTGTAAATGAAGACATCTGAACTTCCTTTCCCGCAACTGTATATGTTGGCAGCTTACAGGCACCATAATTCTCTCCCCAGGCTTCCTTTACATTCATAACATCCCATACACCACTTATTCCTGCTATAACATCACCACTTTTAATGTGTTCAGCTATATCTCCGTTAGGCATACTTACAAACCCTGGATTAGCTGCTATACTATTGAGAGCCTGTTTTATAGCTGCTCCAGTTATATCACCTGTCTGCGAATTCCAGTTACATTCATTAGTTATACCATCTGGTTTAATAGAAAGACTAAGTCCTGTATTACCGAAAAATGTATAAAGATACCATCCTGAATCAAACTCCATAGCTACTTTTTTATTGTTAGCTGCTGCAATTGACAACATTTTATCTAATGACTTAACATCATCTTCTGAAAAATATTCTTTATTATAATACATAAAATATCCATTATCTGCTGTCATAGGATAGCCGTATAATGTATCATTCAGAGTCGCTGCTTCGACTGACTCCTTTACATTAGCTGCTGCTATTTCATCTGCATTGGG
>OHRF01000788.1_pt1 | contig 11215 bp, 9 predicted proteins | sample 1578291 | NCBI WGS metagenome assembly OHRF01 (sample SAMEA3879576, study PRJEB24766) | human gut metagenome | biome: human-associated habitat; feature: feces | place: USA | collected 1985/1987 | reverse complement strand
ACATCGTCCGCAGTCAGGCCGCAGCGCTCCAGCGCCGCCTGCAGCGCCTCGTCATACGGAATGTAGGCGCCGGTGCTGGCAGCACCGATCGACGCCATACCGGAAAATGCCACGTCATTGGAGGCCGCCAGAATGTTCAGATCGTTGATCGGCAGGCTGACCAGCTCCTCGCCGGAAAGGTCCTGCACCTGGTCGCTGATCTGCCGGATCAGCATCGCCTTGCCGGCGCTGACACCCGCGGCAGAGGCATAAGCCTCCAGCTCCGGATCCACCTCCAGCACCTGAGCAAGGACCGCAGGATCCATGCCGCAGTCCGTCTGGGCGCTTTCCACGGCCGCAGCCAGCCGGTCGCGCAGACGCGCATCGCCCTTACCGGCCTCGACCGTCACGAGGACGGAGTTCGTATCTGCCGATAGATAGCCATCTGTCTGCATTGCGGCGACGATCTCGTCCGCCGCCGTCTGCAGGGACTGATTGCGCAGTTCCAGATCGTCGAGTACGAACTGGGCGTCCGGGTTGCACGCGCGTGCAGACAGGACGCGGCCGAGCTTGTTGACCGTCAGCTCGATGCTGGGGTTGGCATCGAGCGTAGCGACGCCGCCGGGCACCTGCGTGGCATACAGTCCACCGCCGAGCACGGCCAGGAAGAACACCGCCGCCGCCGCGACCCAGCGCTTCCACGCGCCGCGGCGACGTCCGCTCTCCGGCATCGGGACGACCTTCTCCTCCTCCGGCTGCTGCGCCGGGGCCTGCACACGCGCCAAGATGGCGCTCCAGCAATCCGGCGTCTCGGCAACGACCTCGGTCCGCAGCTGTTCCAGCAATTCCTTATCGGTCAAGATCGTCACCTCCCATCGAATTGCGCAGCTTTCCAAGCGCACGGTTATAGCGAGAAATGGCTGTTGCCTGCGGGATCCCCAGCAGGTCAGCAACTTCTCTGTGCTTGAGCCCGGACAGCGCATGCAGCATCACGATCTGCCGCTCGCTGTCTGTGAGCGTATGCAACACTTTCTCAAGCACCATATGATTCTCTGTCACCTGATAGGCATCATGCGTATCTTCCACATGAAACAGCTCATCAAAAGACAGGTTCTTGTTTTCCGCCTTGCGCAGGCGCATCAACGCCAGATTGCGCGCGATCGTCAGCAGCCACGCCATCGGTTTGCCCGACGGCTGATAGCCCGGTGCCGACTGCATCACGCTCACAAACGTGTCCTGCATCACATCCTCGGCCGCCGTCGGATCCCGAAGGATGGACAGCGCAAAGCCGTAAATGGAAGCGGACGTCTGGCGATACAGCGTTTCCAGCGCAGCGGTGTCACCCCGCGCGATGCGCAGGATGAGCGCATCATCCGGCGGTCGGCCATCGGCCGCACATACACCGGAGACGTGCTTGTCGTCATTTCGCATATTTGATTACCCCACATGAGAATAATGCCTGAAAACGAAATTTAATGCATAAAAAACAATTTTCCGCAAACTTTCTTCTCAAAAAATTCGTTTCCCGGTCGCGCGTTCTTCTTAACGAATCAGTTTACGTGAAAAAAACCGGTTTGTAAAGCGATTTACCACAATTTGCGTCCATTTGCGCAGAATTTACGTCTCCGTATCCGGCGGCGCCGTTGCCTCAAGTGCGTGATTCATCACCACGCCCAAAATGAGCAGCAATCCGAACGCCTGGAACCAGAACAGCAGGATCACGACCGAGGCGAGAGATCCATACACAAGTGAATATTTTGTGCTGCGGCCGATCAGCCACGACAGCAGGATACTCATGCACACGATCGCCACGGCGGAAAACACCGCCCCCGGGAGCACCCGGTGCTGCGGCCGGCGCGGCGTTGTGAGCCGGTAGAGGATGAGGATCATCATCAGCAGGATGGCAAACAGGATCAAAAACCGCAGCCACGTCCACGACCAGACGATGCTCACATGCGGCAGCAGCGCATCGAGCCAGAGCAGGAAATGCTTGCCGGTCAGCATGAGCAGGATGCACAGGTACAGTACCAGCAGAAACGCCACGGAAAAAATCACGCTCACGATCGTACTGCGCACAATGCCGAAGCGCTTGGCGCCGTGGATCTCGCCGACGATGGCGGCCATGGCGCGGAAAGCGGCCGACGCGCTCGTGATCATGACCAGCAGGGCGGCAAAGAACATGACCTCGCTCGTGTTGCCGGACACGTAGGTCAGAAACTCCGACACGAGCGTCTGCGTCTCGCGCGGGAGCACGAGCGTCTCGACGATGCGCAGCACGGCAGTCGGATCGCGCAGGATGAGCGCGAGCAGGTCGTACATGCAGATAATGGCCGGGAACAGCGCCATGACCATGTAGTAGGCGAGCTCGGCCGCCGAGCGCGTCACGCGCCGGGCGAGAAACGTGTCCGCCATGGATATCAGAACTCGGGTAATGCGCCAGTTTTTCAAGCGGCTGCCTCCTCCGGTGGAATGCAAAAACCGCCTTCACGGGAGCGAAGGCGGTTTGCGTCAAAAAATGTCGAATTACTTGGAATTGAAGATCTTGAAGATGCTGTCAAACGGGTCTTCCTCCGCGGGGGCGGCCGCGTCCGCAGCCGGGGCAGCAGCCGGGGCCGGCGTCACCGGAGCGGCCGGGGCAGCCGGAGCGGCAGCCTTGGCAGCGGTGGAAGCGGCCGTGTAGAGACCGGCGGCGGGAGCCTGCGCCGGAGCGGCGGTCTGCTCGGCCTGCGCCTTGCCCGGCTCGTCGAAGCCGGTGGCGATGACGGACACGCGGATCTCGTCGTCGAGCGAGGGATCGAAGCTCGCGCCGAAGATGATGTTGGCGTCCGGGTGCGCAGCCTCCTGAACGAGGTTTGCAGCCGTCTCGACATCCTCCAGGCCCATATCCTCGGAGCCGGTGATGTTGATGAGCACGCCGCGCGCGCCGTTGATAGACGTCTCCATGAGCGGGCTCGCCACGGCCATGCGGGCAGCGTCCTCCGCCTTGCCCTTGCCGGCGGCGCGGCCAACGCCCATGTGGGCGAAGCCGGCGTCCTTCATGACGCAGGTAACGTCCGCAAAGTCGAGGTTGATGAAGCCGGTGTTCTTAATGAGGTCCGAGATGCTCACGACGGCCTGACGCAGGACATCATCCGCGATCTCGAAAGCGTTGGCCAGCGTGACCTTCTGGTCGGTGGCGAACTTCAGGCGGTCGTTCGGGATGATGAGCAGGGAGTCGACCTTGCCCAGCAGCTCGTTGATACCGACCATAGCCTGATCCATGCGGCGCTTGCCCTCAAACTTGAAGGGCTTGGTGACGACGCCGACGGTCAGGATGCCGGCCTCGCGGGCGATGTCCGCGATCGTGGGCGCCGCGCCCGTGCCGGTGCCGCCGCCCATGCCGGCGGTGATGAAGACCATGTCCGCATTCTCCAGACTCTTGGCGATGTTGTTGCGGCTCTCCTCGGCGCTGCGCTTGCCGACATCGGGATCGCTGCCGGCGCCCTGACCATGGGTCAGCTTCTCGCCGATCTGGATCTTCTGATCCGCGCTGGAGACGGCCAGAGCCTGCTTATCTGTATTGACAGCCACGTACTCAATTCCCTGAGTGCCGGACTTAACCATGCGGTTTACGACATTGTTGCCGGCCCCGCCAACACCAACGACCTTGATGGTGACGACATTTTCCGGACCGGACTCGGTAGCAAAGGACATATTCGGTTCCTCCCTGTTGTTTCTATTTGTATCGGCAGCCGGCGCGTGCGCGCTCTGAGAGCCGTTTTTTGGCGGGTTTCGCTTCTGTTTGTTCTTATTCTTTCCCATTTTATATCGTTTTCCTTATCAGGTCAATCTTTTTTTGTGAACAATCAGCCGGGGCTGAAATGCGCGCGTTTGTCGATCGACAGGTCGATGGTGCCAGCGTCGCTGTCCGTGAGCTGGGAGACCGCGCTCTGCAGCATGCCGAATTTGTACTCGACATTTTCATTCGCGCCGAGGCGCACCGTGAACCGCCCGTCATAGGTAAAGCCGGGGTTGGACGCATCCGACAGGTCGATGACCGTGACCTTGGACGCCATGTCGCGCGTGAGCAGCTGGCCGAGGATCGCCGCCAGATACGTGACCTTCGGCGCGTCGGCCTCGCCGGCATTGAGCACCTCGCCGACCTTCGGTTCGACCGGCGTGATGCCGTCGACCCGGGCAAGACCGGTCAGCTCGCTCTCCGTGACGGACTTGAGCAGCTTGCAGTTCTGGTCCACGACCCAGTAGCCGTCGTCCGCCTGCACATAGGCCATGGCGCTGCTCTCCTGGATCGTGATCGTGACACGGTTGGGCAGCGCGCGCGTGACCTTCGCTTTGTCCACATACGGCAGCTTGCTGAAGATACGGCTGGCAGCCGAGAAGCGGTTGATGAAAAACAGATTGTCGCCCGTGCCGATACCGGAGGCCTCGACGACCTCTTCGGCCGTGTAGATGGAGTTGCCCACCACCTCGACCTTGGCGACACGGAAAAATACGCTCATGCCCAGGACGAGCGCCGCGCAGATCAGCAGAAAGATCAGCGGCTGCAGCAGCGACCTGCCCCGGCCGCCGGACGGGCGGCGGGGTCGGCGCGCGCGGCGCGGCCCGGGCTGCTTCGATTGTTTCATAGGCAGGTGATTCCTTTCACTGCGGCGCCACGCAGCGCACGTCGGCCCCAAGCGCCGACAGGCACGCATCGAAGCGGTCATAGCCGCGGTTGATATAGCCGTTGTCGAGGATCTCGGTCTCGCCCTCGGCGGAGAGGCCGGCCACGATCATGGCCGCGCCGCCGCGCAGGTCGCTCGACGTGAGCGGCGCGCCGGTGAGCCGCTCGACGCCGGTGACATACGCCACACGGCCCTCGATGCTGACGGCTGCGCCCAGACGCCGGAATTCCTCGGCATGACGGTAACGGTTGGTAAAGATGTTTTCGGTGAACACCGTGGTGCCCTTCGCCTTCAGGCAGGCCGCCATGAGCGGCGGCTGCGCATCCGTGGGAAAGCCCGGATATGGCTGCGTGACGACCGGCCGCGGCGCCGTGAGCCGCCCGGTCGATGTCAGGCGCACGGTGGACGCCGTTTTGATTATAGCACACCCCGCCTCGGAAAGCGAGTCCAGAACGGTCAAAAAGTGGTCCGGGTCGACGCCCTGCAGCTCCACATCGCCGCCGCAGGCGGCTCCGGCGCACAGAATCGTCGCCGCAACGATGCGGTCCGGCATGATCGTGTGCTCTACAAACGGCTGCGGCCGGAAACCGCTGACCGTGACCGTCGACGTGCCGGCGCCGGAAATATCCGTGCCCAGCTTGCGCAGGTAGCACTGCAGATCGAGGATCTCCGGCTCGCGCGCAGCGTTGCAGATGACCGTCTCCCCCACCGCCGCGCAGGCGGCCAGCATGGCGTTTTCCGTCGCGCCGACGCTCGGAAACGGCAGCAGGATGCGCCGCCCCTTCAGCTCGTGCGCGCTGCAGACGATGTCCCCACCGCGCTCCGTGACCTCCGCGCCGAGCGCGCGCAGCGCGTCCAAGTGCAGGTTCACCGGCCGCGGCCCGAGCTCGCACCCGCCCGGCATGGACAGGCTCGCCGTCCCGAAGCGCGCAAGGATCGCGCCGAGAAAAATGACCGAAGAACGCAGCTCCCGCATGAGATCGTGCGGGATAAAGTCGCGGTTCATGCCGCGGGAATCGATGCGCACCGTGTCCCCGTCGCGCTCCGCCGTGCAGCCGAGATGGCGCAGGATGCGCAGCGTGATCGTCACGTCCTTCAGGTCGGGCACGTTGTGCAGAACCGTCTCACTGCCGGCGAGTACGGATGCCGCCATGATCGGCAGCACCGCATTCTTGGCGCCCTGCACCCGCGTACTCCCGGTCAGCCTGTTTCCGCCGTAAATGTGCCATATGCTCATAATCTTTCCTCCGCACAGCAAATTCATGCCATCCTATGCAGAGAAACGCGAGATTGTCATTTTCCGTGCCGGTCAGCCAGCTTCAGCACCAGATCGGCAATGCGCTCGGCAGCGTCGGCAGTGCCGGCGGCGCGCATGTTCTCCGCCATCTGCGCAAGCTGCGCGGGGTCCGAAAGCAGGTCGCTGACGAGGTTATACAGATCATCCGCCGTGAACGCGCCCTCGAGCAGCACCTTGGCCCCGCCGGCGTGCTCGAGCACGCGCGCGTTTCGTTCCTGGTGGTTGTTCGTGACGTTCGGCGACGGGATGAGGATCGCGGGCTTGCCGATGCACGTGAGCTCCGCGAGCGTGGACGCGCCCGCGCGGCAGAGCACGAGGTCGGCCGCATCCATCACGAGCGGCATGTCGTAAATATACGGCCGCACGTCCATGCCGTGCACGGCGAGATCAGCCGGGCACTTTTCGAGCAGGGCCGTGTGCATCTTCTCATAGCCGTTGCGCCCGGCCGAATGGATGAGCGCAAACGGTGCGCCCGTGACGGCGGCGCGCGTGATGAACGCCGTCATGACCTCGTTCATGTACGATGCGCCGAGCGAGCCCCAGACCGACACGACCAGCGGCTTGTCCGGGTCGAGTCCGAGCTGGCGCTTGGCCTCCGCCTTGGAGCAGGCCGTGAACGCGCCGCGCACCGGCGTGCCGGTGACGACGACCTTGTCCTGCTCGCTGTAGTGCTGCTTACTCTCCTCGAAGCCGACCAGAATACGGTCGACCGCGCCGGCAAGCATCTTCGTCGTCAGGCCGGGCACGGCGTTGGATTCATGCACGATGGCCGGAATGCCGAGCTGCGCCGCCGCCTTGAGCACGGGGTAGCACACATAGCCGCCCGTGCCGATGGCGACATCGGGCTTGAAGTCCTCAATGATCTTGCGCGCGTCCTTCGTCGCCTGCCGCGCATTGTGCAGCGAGCGGAAGTTGTACGCGATCTCCGATGGCTTGAGGCTGCGGTGGATGTTCGTGACCTCCACGGTCACGATGTCGTAGCCCGCGCGCGGGACGAGGTCCGTCTCCATCTTGCCGTTGGCGCCGACGAAGAGGATGCCGCAGTCGGGCATCCGGTCGCGCAGAACGCCCGCGACCGCAAGCGCGGGGTTGATGTGGCCTGCGGTGCCGCCGCAGGTAAAGAGAAAGTTCATAGCAATGCCTCCCAGGATCAAAAAAGCGGAAATCTGGCAGTCCGCGCCGAAGGCCGCCGCGGGCTGCCGGATATGCTTTACAAAATCAGGTGCTAGCGCGCTTTTTTCGTCGGAATGTCGCGCGATATGCTCAGAATAATGCCCATTTCACCGAGCTGCATGAGCAGCGCCGTGCCGCCATAGCTGAAAAACGGCAGCGAGATGCCCGTACAAGGGATGAGGTTCGTGACGACCGCGATGTTCAAAAACACCTGGATCGACAGCAGCGTCGTGATGCCGACGCCGACGAGGAAGCTGTAGCGGTCGGGCGAATGCGCAGCGATCCAGTAGCCGCGGCAGATGAGCAGCGCAAACAGGATCAGGATCGCGATGGCGCCGACATAGCCGAGCTCCTCGCAGACGATGGAAAAGATGTAGTCATTGTGCTCCTCCGGCAGGTAGAGATACTTCTGCCGGCTCTGCCCGAGACCGAGCCCGAGAAAACCGCCCGAACCGATGGAATACAGCGACTGCACGATCTGATAGCCGGCAGCGCTCGTATCGGCGAACGGGTCGCGCCACGACACGATGCGCTTGTGCACATAGGGCACGAACTTGCCCGCGATCAGCAGCAGCGCGCCCGCGCCGCCCATGCCGATGAGCAGGTACGAAAGCTTGATGCCGCCGACAAACATCATCACGATCGCCAGCGCCATGATGATGATCGACGCCGACAGATGCGGCTCGAGCATGAGCAGGATGACGATGCCGCCGGTGATGACCATGAACGGCACAACGCCGTAGCGGATCGTCTGCATCTGGTCTTTGTATGTGCAGATCATGCTCGAGAAAAACAGCACGACCGCGATCTTTGCGATCTCCGACGGCTGAAACGTCGTAAAGCCGAGACTCAGCCACCGGCGCGCGCCGCCGCCGACCACGCCGATGTGCGGAATCCAGACGATGGCGAGCAGGAAAATACTCACGCCCAAAAGCAGCAGCGACCAGCGGCGGTACGTCGCCATGCGCACGCGGGAAAACAGGATCATACCCACGACGCCGGCAACGGCGAAGCCCGCCTGCCGGACGAAATAATACGTCGGCGACTTGCCCTGCGCATAGGCGCGGGCAAAGCTCGACGAGAGCACCATGATGACGCCGATCGCCAGCAGCAGCAGCGTGAGCACGAAAAACGGCAGGTCAAAGCTGCCGCGCTTTGCCCCGGCAGCCGCTCCTGTCTGGCGCGCAGGAAGTCTCAAACCGGATATATTCATGAACGCACCTCCCTGCGCCGCGGCGCGCTCACGCACCGAAGCGGTGGAACACGCCGATAAACGACAAAACTGCAAACAGCACCGTCACGCCGGCAAACAGCGTCACGATCTGCGTTTCTTTCCACTTGTGGCCCGTCCAGCCGCCCATCTCGAGATGGTGGTGGAACGGGGACATCTTGAACACGCGCTTGCCATGCGTGAGCTTGAAATAGCCGACCTGGATGATGTCCGACAGGGCCTCGATGATGTACATGATGCCGAGCGTCACGAGGATGAGCGGCATATCGTAGGCAAAGGCCAGTGCCGCGACCGCGCCGCCGAGAAAGAGCGAGCCCGTGTCACCCATGAACACCTTTGCCGGGTGAAAGTTGTAAATCAAAAAGCCCAGCAGGCCGCCGGCAATACCGGAGGCGAACACACCGAGGGACAAAAACCGTTCGCCCCAGAGGATGGAGATGACGGCAAAGAAGATGCACACCGGCATCGTCGTGCTCGCGGCGAGGCCGTCCACACCGTCGGTGAGGTTCACGGAGTTGACCGTACCGACGATGACGAAGGCCGCAAAGATGACATACAGCGGCTCGGAGATCGGCACCGTCTTGTTCCAGAACGGGATGTACAGGCTGTCGAGCGCGACATAGCCGAAGCGGCGCATGAGGAAAATGAACGCCACGGCCGCCGCCAGCTGCAGCAGCAGCTTCTTGCCGGCCGTCAGGCCGAGGTTCTGCTTTTTCTTGAGCTTTTCATAATCGTCCAGAAAGCCGATCGCGCCGAACACGAGCGCGAACGCCAGACAAAACAGGTGGCCGTATTCGCCCTCGGCCATGCATTCAAAACCGACCGACAGGCACACGACCGCGATCGCGGCGATGAACATCAGCCCGCCCATGGTGGGCGTGCCTTGCTTGGACATATGCCACGTGGGGCCGTTTTCCTTGATGCTCTGGCCCGCCTTGATGCGTTTGAGATACGGGACCAGGAAAAATCCGACGACGGCCGACACCGCAAACGCGATGACGAACGCCAGTATCAGCTTCAGTGTCATTTTTCTTTCTCTCTCTTCCTCTTGTCGAGTATTTCGGCGACGATCTCGCGCTCATCCATGTGCACCTTCGTCTTGCCGATGATCTGGTAATCCTCATGTCCCTTGCCGCAAAGGATGATGACATCGCCGGGGCAATGGTTCTCGATCGCGTAGGCGATGGCCTCGCGCCGGTCGGGCCGCACGACATAGGGCGTGCGCGTCTCCTTGAGGCCGGGGAGGATGTCGGCGATGATCGCCTCCGGGTCCTCCGTGCGCGGGTTGTCGCTCGTGACGATGACAAAGTCCGCCTTCTGGCCCGCGATGCGGCCCATCTTCGGGCGCTTGCCGCGGTCCCGGTCGCCGCCGCAGCCAAAGAGGAATACGAGCCGCGCGGGCGCGAACTCGCGCACCGTCGTGAGGATGTTATCAATGGCATCTGGCGTGACGGCATAGTCGATGAGAATGGTGTAGTCCCCGTCGGTCTCGAGCACCTCGGCGCGGCCCTTGACGGGCTTTGCCGTGTCGAGCGCGGCCGAGCAGTCGTCGAGCGATATGCCGAGTGCACAGGCGCAGGCAATGACGCTCAGCGCATTGTAGACCGAGAACATGCCGGGGATGCCGAGGCGCATGCGCGCGATCGCATCGCCGTGCATGGCGACAAAGCGCACGCCGGACGCGCTCAGGCGGATGTCCTTGGCCACGAGGTCGGCGTCGTTGCGCTTGGCAGAATAGGTATGCATCGGGCATTTGGCGCGCTCGATCATGACGTGCGCCCACTCGTCGTCAGCATTGACGATGCCGACATCGCTCTGCGCGAACAGCAGCGCCTTGGCCTCGGCGTAGGCCTCCATGGTCTTATGGAAGTCCAGATGATCCTGCGACAGGTTCGTGAAGATGCCAACCCGGAAGCGAATGCCCTCCACACGGTGCAGCACCAGCGAGTGGGACGACACCTCCATGACCGCGTGCGTGCAGCCGGCATCGGCCATCCGGCGTAGGAGCTTTTGCAGCTCATAGGCGTCGGGTGTGGTGTGCTCGGTGTGCAGCACCTCATCGCCGATGATGTTCGCATTCGTGCCGATGAGGCCGACCTTCGTGTGCAGGCACTGCTCGAGCATGTGCTTGATAAGCGTGGTGACGGTAGTCTTGCCGTTCGTTCCGGTCACGCCGATCATGATCAGCTCGCGCGACGGGTTATCGAAAAATTCGCAGCAGATGCGTGAGAGCGCAAGGCGGCTGTCGGCCACGAGGATATACGGGATATCGACCTCCGGCCGCTTCTGGCAGAGCACGACGGCAGCGCCGCGCTCGACGGCAGCGCCGATGAACCGGTGTCCGTCGGACTCATACCCGCAGACGGCGGCAAACAGGTCGCCGGGCTGCGTGGTGCGCGAGTCGAAGCTGATATCCCGGATGTCCAGCTCCGGATCGGCGGTGCATGCGCGCACGTCAAGAACGGACAGCAGTCGCTTGAGTTTCATAAAGGGTACCTCCGTTGTTCGTCAGTATCGTCCCAACATGCCCGAATCGGTCGTCACGAGCGTGACCTCCACAACCGTGCCGTGTTTGAGCTCGGTCCCGGCGGCCACAGCCTGCCCGGAGATCTTCTGGGAGGCGGTGTCCGTGATGGAGCTGTTGGTCTTGATATACAGGCCCAGCGCGGCCATGCGGTCGCGGGCCGTCTGATAGCTGAGATTGGTCAGATCTGGCATGGTCTCCTTGTCGGCCGAGGGCTCCTTGCCCGCATAGAGCAGGATGGTGCTGCCGCTGGCGACGACCGCGCCGCTGCCCGGAAGCTGCGCCGTGACCGTGCCGCCCTCGCCGTAGACGCGCGCCTGCAGTCCGACCTCCTCGAGCGCGGCCTT
>OHRF01000763.1_pt1 | contig 11661 bp, 10 predicted proteins | sample 1578291 | NCBI WGS metagenome assembly OHRF01 (sample SAMEA3879576, study PRJEB24766) | human gut metagenome | biome: human-associated habitat; feature: feces | place: USA | collected 1985/1987 | reverse complement strand
ATATTTTTATTCTTATTAAATAAATTCTCTGCGCAAAATATACCATGCATTATGTAAATTATGCACTATCTGTACCATATTTTTTGTTTATTTTTACATCACATTTACAATACAAATTGAATTTTTCGGTTTTCAAAACTTCTTTTTGTGATATATTACTATCTTTTCCCATTATTTTGCTCAGGAAAGCAGAATCACCTCTCCGCTTTCACTTTTGCCAAATTTCTGTTGTTGAATTTTTACAACAGAAATTTTCCCTGAAAACGCATCGGTTATTTTCTGTACAAACTGTCCATAATTTTCTGCCTGTACAATCATTTCCATATAAACATTTTCAGTATATTCGGTTTTTAATATATCTATGTCCGTTTCCGAACAAATATACTGGATTTTCCCAATGCTGTTATAATCCGCATCAATCTGTGCCAGAACCCCGTCCGATACCGAAAGCACGGTGCTGTGTTCCAGTCCTTCCTTGGAAGCTGCCTGATAAGCGCGGATTAATCCGCCTGTTCCAAGCAGCGTACCACCGAAATATCTTGTCACAATAATCAGGCAATTATAGATGCCGCTTTTCATAATAATGTCAAGAATCGGTTTTCCTGCTGTCCCCTGCGGTTCTCCATCATCACTAAATCTCTGTATCTGCCCCTTATCGCCTGTTACATAAGCATAGCAGTTATGTCTTGCATCCCAGTATTTCTTCTTTACTGCAGTGATATACTCCTCTGCTTCTTCTTCGCTTTTTATTTTAAAAATGTGGCAGATGAAACGCGACTTCTTCTCCTCTATTTCTCCACTGCCGTTCTTTAAAATTATATTCATAACTCCTCCGATTGCCTGTCATTCATTTCTATGGTACAATAAGGTATCCGTGTTACGGATTATCACTTTAAATCCTTATTGGATTTTGTACCTTGCATTTGGTAAATAATATCATAGTTTTACCATTTATAACAATATGGAGGATTTACAATTATGAATTATGGTGGAAACGGCATAAGACGAAAGAAAAAGCTCCTTAATTCATCAGCAACGAAGTTTAGGACTAAGTTTAACATTTTCTTTATCAAACTACTTCTTGTTGGTGCAATTGCAGTTGTAATAAGCGGCTCATGCCTTATATTCGGTGCTGCACAGGGCATAATTGAGAGTGCACCTGATATATCGTCAATCAATGTTTCACCCGAAGGTTACGCAACTAAGATATACGATAACAATGGTGAAGAAATACAGACGCTTGCAACAACCGGAGCTAACAGAATATACGCTTCCCTTGACCAGATTCCAGTATATCTTCAGCACGCATTTGTTGCTATTGAAGATGAAAGATTCTACAAGCATAACGGAATTGACCTTCAGGGTATTATGAGAGCTGCCATGATTACTGTATCCGATGGCGAGATGTCACAGGGTGCCAGTACAATCACACAGCAGTTACTTAAGAATAATGTATTTAATGCTTACAATGAATCTACTATGGAGAAGATTAAAAGAAAGGTTCAGGAACAATATCTTGCTATCAAGCTAGAAACTGTTATGGACAAAGACAGCATTTTAGAGAACTATCTTAATACAATTAACCTAGGCAATGGTTATTATGGTGTACAGGCGGCTGCTAACGGATACTTTAATAAAGATGTATCCGAGCTTACTTTAAGCGAATGTGCCGTACTTGCTTCTATTACCAAGAACCCTTCAAGACTTAACCCTTTGAAGAATCCTGATGATAATAAGGAAAGACAGCTTGCCGTGCTTAATAATATGTTAAAGCAGGAATACATCTCTACTAATGAATACAGCGAGGCTGTTGCAGATGATGTATATGCAAGACTTGAAGGTATTGATGTATCAGCTGCTGCTTCTTCATCTAATTATTCTTATTTTGTAGATGAAGTTATCAACCAGCTTATAGATGACCTTATGCAGCAGAAGGGTTATTCTAAACAGCAGGCTACAAGTATGATATATTCTGGCGGTTTATCTGTATACACTACTCAGGATATGTCTATGCAGAACATTGCAGATTCAATACTTAATGACCCAGACTACTATCCATCCAATACAGATTTTACTATTAATTATAATCTCACAGTAAAAGAGACAGATGGAACATTTTCATATTATTCACAGAATAATATGGAGAAATGGTTTAAAGAAAATGTTGATTCTTCTTTCAGCCTTACATTAAGAAATGAAACTACTGCTCAGGGCTATATTGACCAGTACAGGGAAGCTATGACAGCTAATGGCGGAACTGTTACTTATGAGAAGTCCTATTTTGTTATACAGCCTCAGATTTCTTTCTCTATAATAGAACAGTCAACAGGCTATGTTAAAGTTCTTGTCGGCGGACGTGGAGATAAGGCTACTGACAGAGGCTTAAACAGAGCTACTGATGATGTAACAAGACAGCCGGGTTCTTCTATCAAGCCGCTTGTTGCTTATGGACCAGGACTTGATACTGGTGCTATCACTCTTGCTTCTGCTATCGATGATGCACCTTACTATTATTCAGGAACAGATGCACGACTTGTAAAGAACTACACAGAAGGACAGTATCTTGGATATATGACAGTGCGTGAAGCACTCACACGTTCACAGAACGTACCTGCTGTAAAGGTTCTTACACAGATAACACCAAGCGTTGGTTTCAGCTACCTTGAAAAGTTCGGACTTTCAACTTTGGTATCTACCAAGAATGCAATTAACGGAAACCACGATGTTGTGCAGTCACTTGCACTTGGTGGTATGACAAAGGGTGTATGTAATATAGATATGACAGCCGCCTATGCGGCAATCGCCAACAAAGGAACATATACTAAGCCAATATATTACACTAAGGTATTAGACAGAGAAGGTAATGTAATTATTGACAACTCAATACCAGAAACACACAGAGTCTTAAAAGAGTCATCTGCATGGCTTCTTACAAGCGGTATGGAATCTGTTGTTAATTCAGGTACCGCTACAAGAGCCAAGTTATCTAACCAGCCGGTTGCTGGTAAGACTGGTACTACACAGTTTGATACTGATATATGGTTCTGTGGATTTACACCTTACTACACTGCTTCTATATGGGTAGGTTATGATGATAACTCTAAGCGTGTTGACTCAGTCAACCATACCGGTATATGGAAAGCTATTATGCAGGAAATCCACGAAAATCTTCCTACTGGAAGCTTCACACAGCCAGATGATATTGTACAGGTTGCTGTATGCTCTAAGTCAGGCAAGCTCCCTGTTGAAGGTTTATGTGATGCTGACCCTAGAGGAAGCTGTATAATCACTGAATATTTTGCGGCTGACAACCAGCCTACAGAAACCTGTGATACTCACGTTAAGGTTAATATATGTAATGACTCAGGTCTTGTTGCTAACGCAGGCTGTACTAATGTTTCAACTAACATTTATGTTAAGAAGTCATCAACTAACACTTTAGGTGGTGAGGATACTTCTGGTTATACAACTGCTGATGCACAATATGCGATAACTGATGAGAAGCTAAGCAAGCTTTGTACGCTTCACTCAACAGCCGCACCTGTAACACCATCAACAACTACTAACAATAACAGTAACAATAACAGTAACAACAGCCAGTCAACAACTACAAAGCAGAACACGACCCCGCAGAACACAACAGCTACAACCACCACACAGAACGCTTCTAATTCGCAGTCAACAACTGCAAAGCAGAACACAACCGCTTCTACTACAGGAAGCAGTAATTAATCTGTCGGTAACAATAGCTTGTAACTGTCAGCCAGCTGATTATTTAGTTATTTAATTAGTTATTGCGTTAATTAGTTCGTTAATATTCATAACGATATGCAATATAAAAAAGCCCCTGCTTACTATATTTATAAGGTCCTTCCTAAATGCCCTATAGCCTTTATGCAAGTGCTATAAGCAAACCCTATAAATTAATAAGCAGGGGCTTTTTATATATCGCTGTAAATTTTATTTCTTTTTCATCTTAGGCTCGAATATCCACGAGGCAATATAGCCGAATACAAGTGCCGCTGACACTCCCACCGCACAGGCTGTAAAGCCACCTTTGAACAATCCCAAGAATCCCGAGTTATCAACAGCCATTTTCATTCCCTTCCATAGTACATTTCCAAAGCCTGTCAATGGAACGCTCGCTCCCGCTCCTGCGAACTGCACAAGTGGTTCATATAATCCTACCGCACCAAGAACCGCACCTGTGGTTACAAGTATAACCATTATTCTTCCTGGCATAAGCCTGGTCTTTTCCATTAAAATCTGTGTCAGGACGCATATAATTCCGCCTACAACAAATGCTTTCAAATAATCCATTTTAACTCCCAGCTCCTTTCTTTTACTGACATATAACAATCCTGTTATGAACTTTCAACTTATATCTGCCACAATGCTGTGTTATGCACCTTATACAGCCTCAAGCACAACGCCGTGTGCTATTCCCGGTATTGACTTACCTTCATTAAAGCTTACCTGCGACAACAATGCCCCTGTTGGAACAAATAATACCCTTTTTAATTCACGTTTTCTTAACTTGTCCAATACAAGAGTATCAAGAACTATCGCACTGCACCCACAACCACTTCCACCTGACTGGGTATCCTGCTCATTTTTATCAAATACTTCTATTCCGCAGTCCGTGTATATATCACTTATGTCTATTCCTTTCTCTTTAAGAAGTGTAAGAAGTATCTCTTTACCTGTATACCCCAAGTCACCGGTTATAATCATATCGTAATACCCTTTAGTCACTTCAAAATCCTTATAGTTGGCTTCTATAAGGTCTGCCGCTGCAGGTGCCATACAAGCTCCCATATTCATAGAGTCCTTAACACCATAATCAACTATTTTTCCTGTAGTTATACCCGATATAATTACATTTGCATAGCCGTTATCAACAATCCGGCATACATCTCCATCACATTTTGTTATTACTGGCGAATTAGATACAAGATATGCTCCTGCACCTGTAACTGTCCACGTTGAACTCATTGGCCTCTGGTTGCCATATAATAATGGAAATCTGAACTGCTTCTCAGCACTTGCAAAATGGCTTGAAGCTATCGCCGCCACATTATCCGCGAAACCAGCATTAACACACATAGCCGCAAGCGATAATGACTCACCCATAGTTGAACACGCACCATAAAGTCCAAAAAGCGGCACATCATACGTCTTTAATCCAAAAGATGTCGCTATAAGCTGACCTAACAAGTCACCTGCATATATATATCTTATGTCCTCTGACATCATTCCTGTCTTTTCTAACAGCTTCTCAAATGCAAGGCTCTGTATCCTGCTCTCTGCCTCCTCCCAGCTTTCACCACCGAATAAATCATCTTGCGAAACGACATCAAAGCAGCAGCCCAGCGGTCCTTTCTTTTCCTTAGTTCCCGCCACTGTAGCTCCTGCTTTGATGTATACATTATTATCAAATTTAATACTCTGTTTACCTGCAATCATACGCTACCTCTTAATATTTATTCATAATCAATCATCAATAGGTAGTATCTGCTTTATCAGGTAATTTATTCATTACTGTATTATTTTCCCAGCATTATCCGTTAATTATTCCATATTAATATTTTCATGTGAGTGTCAAAAGTAAATTCTGCCACTCACTGATGTATCCAGTTAAAATTACTTAACTCTTAATATATCAAGTGTATGTGCTGCCGCTCCGATTAAATCCTGTCTTTCGCACGTTGCAAGATGATACTTCACGAATTCTGCGAATTCTTCTTCTGTAAGCTTATTAAGATATGGTCTTATATAGTTAGCCGGTCCATCTGGTGATAATATTTTAATTCTCTCAAGCCCTGCCGCCTCATTAAGACTGTTAATATCTTCTATTCTCATATAATCATAGAGGTTCTCCTCACTTGATACAGTGTGATAATCCCCTGTCAGTCTGTTCCCATTAAGACATTCCTTAATATGTCCTTCCTTAAACGCATATGTAATAACACTATATTCATTCATAAGATATGCCACAAGTATAATTCCACCCGGCTTGACAACTCTCTTTGCTTCATTAAGTGCCTTAAGCTTATCCTCAAATGTAAACAAATGGTACATAGGTCCAAAAAGCAGTGCCATATCAAATGTATTATCTTCAAAACGCTTAAGCTTAAGTGCATTGCCCTGATATGCCTTGACATTTGAATTCTTAGCCTTTAGAAGTCCAAGATTATGTTTTACTAGTTCCACCGCAGTGACATCGTACCCTTCCTCAGATAATGGAACGCTGTATCTTCCTGTTCCTGCACCTATATCAAGTATCTTTATATCACTGGCAATATCCATAGCCGCCTTAATATCATCAAGGCAGTTATGGATATATTTCATAGATGTTATAAATTCAACCCTTCCGTGACGTGAATCCAGACGTTTCTCCTCATTGAATTTATTATAATGCTGTTCTAATTCGGTCATTGCCATTTCCTTAGTACCTCCAAATAGTTAATCACATAAGACTTATTATCCAGTATATCAGACCTATAATCCAGCTGAAAAATATTCCATACAATATAACCGGTCCTGCTATCGTAAATATTTTACAGCCAATACCAAATACCTGTCCCTCTTTCTTATATTCAATCGCCGGAGAAGCTATACTGTTCGCAAATCCTGTAATCGGAACAAGTGCACCAGCTCCTCCAAAAGACGTGATAAGCGGATATATTCCAAAGCCTGTAAATATAACACTTAAAGCAACAAGTATAAGCGTTGTATAACTTGCCGCATCATCTGCTGTCATTCCTGTCATCTTCATAAGATTCATAATAAGCTGGCCTATTGTACATATAATTCCACCTGTTATAAACGCCTTAAAGCAGTTGTATATACAGCCAGCCTTTTTCGTAACATTTTCAACATACTGGTTATAGCTTTTATTTCTTTTTTCAACATCCTGAACCATAATAATCCTCATTCCTACATATGCTTTATTAGTAACATATGTTGATATTAATAATTATATATTCTGCTTGTCTTATTGCATTATATTACTATTAACATATGTTTCTATTAGCATTACCATAAACTTAAGAATTATTCATAAATAATAATACATATCATATATATTAAGGCATGTTATGCCCTCACCCACATTAGGGTGCTTCTTTGTATATAACTGGTCTGCAACAAATATCATCATAAGTGCCACACATAACGGTATAATAATCTGAAGCTTTATCTTCCTGAAATAGTTATCAAGAAATGGAGCTACGAAATACACTATAACCATTCCACCAATACCAAAGGCTAACAGGCCTTCCGCACATATACGCCCGTGAATATTAAGGAAAAATCCTGTGTAGTCCCACCACTTCTGTCCGTTATGTGTAAGCTCCAGCACAAGTCCGGTAAAATACTCAACAACTCCACACAGAATAATTGCCAGCACGAACTCAACTGCCGGCTTTTCCCTGAACTTTTTAAGAAGCAGAAGTATCAAAAGACCACCTACTCCATATATTGGAAGCCAAGGGCCGTGAAGCACGCCTCTGTTAGCAAATGAATGATACAGCATTAAGTGTGATGAAACTTCCCAGAACCATCCTATAAATGACATTACAAAGAATATAAGTATAAGAGATGGAATTGAGTAATTACGCATATATACCGTACTTTCAAAATTAGCTCTATGCTCCTTTAATGTAAACAGCCTTGAAGGATACATATTACCAAGTATCTCCTGTTTACATCTGTCAGCTTTTATCTGTTCCGCCTTGGCATCCTCGAACTTCTTTTCCTCACTCGTATTAAAAAGAATTACGCCGAACCAGTCAGCAAGAAACTTTCTTAATCTCCTGAAATACCTGATGTCAGATTTCATAATATTATCATCAAATCTTTCCTCTGGAGAGTCCTCATTCATATATGGATATATGTCTGCGTAAGCTGCCTGCAATTCTTCTTTTCCTGCACGCTCATACAGATATACATCGCTTAGCATTTCCACGCCTTCTATATTGTTCTTAATGGCATTTTCTCTTATAAGAACATATAATTCTGTAAAAAATGCTGTCTTATATGGATTGGAATATAATACCCCCACAAGACCCATAGATATAAAGCTTAATATATTCCAGCCAATAAATGATAACTGGTAGCAGAAACATTTCCACTTATAGCCGTTCATCATTCTTCTTGATAAGGTTATTGCATCATCAGCCTTAATGTCTGGATTTTCGGCTATTATATATGGCACAAGCATATATGACAGCGGCTTAATAAAAGCTCCCACTATCGTAAGTGACCATAATATTGTATACAAGTCTTTAACAAACATTGTAAAAGCTACACGCATCCACCTTTTTACTCTCATAAGGAACATAAATTTGCCGACCCCTACACTTTTATATGTCCGGCTTTCAAGAAATATTCTTCTTGATATAACAACATAAGACATTTTCACTACATATCTTATTACAAAGTAAAATATAAGTGCCAGACATAAAAGCAGTATAACAACCAGATGTCTTGAACCTGTAATTCCATATACAACATCAACTATAGTAAACACAACTGCTCCTGACGATACATTATTAACAACAGACGATAATATTCCCGAAGTTCTCCCCAGTATGTCCCCTGCATTATCCTTTGCTTTGTCGATAAGTGTCTGCGACTGCTCTTTGCCCTGTTCCTCATTGTTCATAATAACTGATACAATTGCATCAAGCATTGCACTTTTCGTCCTGTTATCAATATCTGATGTAACAAGCGTAACGCCCTGTGCCTCGTTCGTATCCTTATTAATATCTGTCATCTGCATTTTAAAGAAACTGAAAGTTTCCGTAAATTCACTTCCAACAAACGCTGCTATAAGGCACACAACAACCAATATCCAGAAATGCTTTTTAAATGTTCTCTTAGCTGCTTTTGCAAGCTCTTTTCTCGTAATCATATTATTTCTTCCTGTCTGTTTAGTATTTAAGGTACTAAATAGTATACCAAATGTCCCACCATCTTTCCAATAGCAATAAACAAAACTACAAAGCCAAGACATTTTTTAAGCTTAACCCTGTGTGCTAATATAGGCAGTATTTTGACTGTTTCTGCAAGACATATTAAAAATGTACCTATAAATATTCCAGATACCGCACCATACAATATAACACCTGCCACGCCAAGCTTAATCGGCAGTTCAAATATATACCATATATTCCCAAGCCCTGCACCAAATATAATCATTTCCTCATAAAGCATTATTGATTCTGTTGTGTTGGTCACATCTGCGTATCTGTTAATAAGACCTATGCTTGATATTAAGGCGAACAGTCCTGTAGCCGTAACACCTCCGGCACTTAACCCGATAAGTATGATAAATAATATTTTAATCAGCATTTTGTTGCCCCCGGATAATTGTTTCTTACGCATCTTGGCATACACTCTACAGAGTCAATCATAGCCTGATTTTCATCTTTGACATACTGGTTCATAGACACCTCTATAGGGGTTGGTGCTTTGCTCATCTTCTTTCCAGCAAAATGGTCATAAAATACTGCTATCCCGGCAAACAATCCTATTGCATAAGCTATCTCACACACATTGTATTCCATAAGCCAGTCCATCCCTGACATCCGGTATACTTTTTCAAATATCTCTATTGTGCTGACATCATTATTATACGCCATTATCGCATAAGCACTTCCTATAAATATTATTATGCACACGATAATCTTAAGAATAACAGATAACCACACCGGCTGCTGGCTCTTTCTGTAATCGATTATAAAATCACTCTCGCCTATATTATTAACGTCAAGTGTATCATCAAGCTGCTGTATCGCTGATATAACCTGCATTGAGCTTATACATACCCTGTCCTTTTTAGTCTTGTAAAATGTTGCCAGCTTTATGCTTTTTATCTTAGGAAGCAGCTTTTTTTCAGCATATACTTCTGCCACATCAGACAGATACACATCCTGCTTGTCTGTCTTAGTAAGCTGTCTTATCTTTAAATATACTGTTTTTGACATAATAACCTCCATTTCACAGCATTTTATGCTGATTAAATAATGCTGTTAGAAGTATTGCCAATATTGCCCATATTATTCTATATCTATCTGGCTTCGCATACGGTTTAATATTTTCTTTTCGAGACGTGATACCTGAACCTGTGATATTCCTAATACCCTGGCGGCCTGTGTCTGTGTCATATCCTCATAATATCTCATTCTTATAAGCTTCCTGTCCCTCTCGCACAGGCTGTCCACAAGCTCATTAATCATTATATTATCAATAATGCTGTCGCTTCCGCCATCCTTGCCCTCTAACTTATCTATAAGACATACCTCATTGCCATCCTTCTGGTATATTGTCTTATAGATTGACTCCACGCAGTCGCCAGCCTCCATTGTAACAATTATATCCTCTGTCGCTATTCCTGTTTCCCTGGACAGCTCCTCAATAGTCGGCTCGCGGTTAAGAATACCCTTTAACTTCTGGGAAGCCATAAAACATTTGTATCCATTTTCCTTAATACTACGGCTTATCTTTATTATGCCATCATCTCTAAGAAATCTTTTAATCTCACCCGTAATCATCGGAACTGCATAAGTTGAGAACTTCACATCATAGTCCATATTAAAATTGTCTATTGCCTTTATAAGCCCAATACAGCCTATCTGGTACAAATCCTCCATCTCTGCACCCCGCCCTGTAAATCTTTTAACTATGCTCCACACAAGTCCGCTGTTATCAATAACAAGCTTCTCCCTTGCTGATTTATCATTGTTGTGTGCTTTAATGATCAATTCTTTAGTATGATCGCAAGCATACACATCCATTCTACCTGTTACTTTCTCCTATTCTTTTCTTCATAATTACAGTTGTACCCACATTTTTTCTTGAATACACATTAAGCTCGTCCATAAATGCTTCCATAAATGAAAAGCCCATTCCTGACCTTTCAAGCTCTGGCTTTGTTGTATACAAAGGCTCCATTGCTTTATGGACATTTTCTATTCCTACGCCCTCATCTTTTATCTTTATAATAATCTCCCTATCCTCTAAAGAAAGTGTCATATATACCTTGCCGCCTTTTCCCTCATAGCCGTGCACAATACTGTTGGTAACTGCCTCTGATACTGCTGTTTTTATATCTGATATTTCCTCTAAGGTCGGGTCTAATCTTGTCACAAAAGCTGCAGCAACCACTCTTGCAAAACTCTCATTCTCTGATATTGCATCAAATATTACATCCACATTATTCTCCTGCATTTTACATCCCCCTCTTATTCTGCTTTCTGACGGCATCGCACAGATTATCATATATATCTACTATTTTATGAAGTCCTGATATAAGCAGTATTCTTTTAATGCTCTCATTAATTCCGACAACACATATATCACCTATATCGCGTATCTTCTTATATCTTCCCATTATAAGCCCTATTCCAGCACTATCCATAAAATCAACCTTGGAAAAGTCTATAATAACCCTGTCCACTCCCCTTTTATCGATTATATCGTCTATTACCTCTCTCATCTCATCTGCCAGATGATGGTCAAGTTCCGCATTCATACTGATTACCAGCCTGTCCCCTGTAACCATATAAATGTAATCCGTATGCTTATTTTCCTGCATTTCTTCATTTGCCGCACTTTTTGCTGCTTCCATGCCAATCCTCCCTTTCTTTTTGCAAC
>OHRF01000752.1_pt1 | contig 11860 bp, 9 predicted proteins | sample 1578291 | NCBI WGS metagenome assembly OHRF01 (sample SAMEA3879576, study PRJEB24766) | human gut metagenome | biome: human-associated habitat; feature: feces | place: USA | collected 1985/1987 | reverse complement strand
TGTGCTATAATACCGTTCGGAAAAGAAAAATATTCAGGAGTATTCATATGAGAAAACCCATTATTGCAGGCAACTGGAAAATGAACAACACCGCTTCCGAAGGCGTCGCCCTCGTCAACGCGATCGCGCCCCTCGTCAAAGAGGCGGGCTGCGACGTCGTCGTATGCGTGCCCGCGATCGACATTCCCGCGGTGAGCGAAGCGCTCAAGGGCACCAATATCGCCCTCGGCGCCGAAAACGTGCATTTTGCCGACAAGGGCGCTTACACGGGCGAAATTTCCGCCGCTATGCTCAAGGAATACGGCGTCGAATACGTCGGACACAGCGAACGCCGCCAATATTTCGGTGAAACGGACGAAACGGTAAATAAGCGCACGCTCACCGCTTTGGCGAACGGGCTTACCCCCATCGTCTGCATCGGCGAATCCCTCGAGGAACGTGAGGGCGGCAAAACCGAGGAAGTGCTCGCAAAGCAGATCCGCGAAGGACTGAAGGAGATCGAGGATATTACGAAAATCGTCGTCGCTTACGAGCCCGTCTGGGCGATCGGCACGGGCAGGACGGCCACGGCGGAACAGGCGAACGAAACGATCGGCTTTATCCGTAAAACGATCGGGGAAATGTTCTGCGAAAAATGCGCGGCAAAGCTCCGTATCCAGTACGGCGGAAGCATGAACGCGAAAAACTGCAAGGTACTCATGGCGATGCCCGAAATCGACGGAGGCCTCATCGGGGGCGCGTCCCTCAAAGCGCCCGACTTCGCCGCAATCGTCAATTACGACAAATAATTCCGCCTTTCGGCGGGTCTGACGGGGGCGGTATCGCGGAAAGCTTCTTTCTCGGCGTAATATTCCATCTGCAGCAGCAGTTTCTGCCGCTGGAGGGCTTGTTGGGCGTTCTCGTTGATTGTCATTGCTCGTTCACTCTTATCCTTGGTCGTTAGTTCACTCTTATCCTGTGAGTATATGATTTTTCGGTTTGCAAATATCGTGAAAAATGGTGAGAGAACCAAATAAAATGCGTACTTTTGCGCCATGGATATCCGCTTGCACCATCTCTCCATCGGCTATCGCCGTGGTCCCGTCGTGGCCCGTGATATTAACATTACTATCCTCGGAGGTCGCCTGACTTGTCTCATCGGCGACAATGGCATTGGCAAATCGACACTCCTGCGCACCCTGTCGGGCTTTCAGCCGAAGGTGGGCGGAGAGATTTGGCTGGGTAGCCGCGAGGCCGATAGTCTCTCGCAGCGCGAGCGATCACGGATTATTTCCATCGTTCTCACCCAGCGGCCCGAAATGGGTGGACTCACTGTCCACGACCTCGTCGGCATGGGGCGCAGTCCTTATACGGGCTTTTGGGGCAACCTTGCTGCCCGCGACGAGCTGGTCGTGCGCCAAAGTCTTGTCGAGACGGGGGCTTGGCCGCTTCGTGACCGTAAGATCGACTCGCTGAGCGACGGTGAGTGTCAGAAGGTGATGATTGCTCGCGCCTTGGCTCAGGAGACCCCCATCATTCTTCTCGACGAGCCGACGGCCTTCCTCGACTTCCACAGTCGCATCGACACGCTCCGGCTGCTCTCGCGCTTGGCCCACACCATGGGCAAGACTATTCTCCTTTCCACCCACGACCTCCAGTTGGCTGCCGAGTTGGCTGACCTCCTTCTTCTTCTTTCTCCCGACGGCCTTCGTCCTGTCGATCCCGCTACGATCAGCCAGGATATCCGTCAGCGGATCCAAGATTAGGTGGCGGGCATCATCTCCTTGGTGAGCACGCTCTCCAGCTGCTCTGCCGAGAGGCGCAGCTGGAATTCTCCCTTGATAGCCACGCTGATACGTCCCGTCTCCTCGGAGACGACGATGGCGATGGCGTCGGAGTCCTGCGAGATACCCATGGCGGCACGGTGGCGCAGTCCCAGTTCCTTGGGAATGTCCTGGTTGTGACTCACGGGAAGAATGCAACCAGCGGCCCGGATGCGCTTCTTCGTAATCACCATCGCACCGTCGTGGAGGGGTGAGTTCTTAAAGAAGATGTTCTCGATGAGGCGCTGGTTGATGCGCGCGTCGATATAGTCGCCTGTATCGCAGATGTCGCTGAGCGAGATGCCCCGCTCGATGACGATCAGCGCGCCCACCTTGCCACGGCTCATGCTCATACAGGCCATCACGATGGGCATGATGGCCTCCTTGTCCGCCTTTTCTTCATCCTTGCTACTGAAAAAGATGCGCAGCACGCTCTGCACCTGGCGGCGTGCGCCGAGATTGTAGAGGAAGTGGCGTATTTCCTCTTGGAAGAGGACGATGATGCCGATGACACCGACGGAGACGAGCTTGTCCATGATGCTGCCCAAAAGACGCATCTCCAGCACTTGGCTCACGAAGAGCCAGACGAGGACAAAGACCATGATGCCGATGAACACATTGAGCGATCGCGATTCCTTCATCACCCGGTAGAGATAGTAGAGCATCAGGGCGACAAGGAGAATGTCGATTACGTCTTTGATTCCAAATTCAAAAAACATGACTGTGTCTGGGTTGTTGGTGGGGGATTGGCGAGAATTCTCTCTATTGCAGCCTCGGTACTATTTCTTCGATCCAGCCTGGTAGCAGCCGAAGAGGCGTACCGCCTCCGCTGCCGCCTTGACGTCGTGGACGCGGAGGATGGAGGCGCCGTTCATCAGGGCCAGCGTATTGACAACGGTCGTACCGTTGAGGCTGCCGTCGGGATTGGTGCCCAGCGGCTGGAATATCATCCGCTTGCGACTCATGCCAGCGAGGATGGGGAGGCCGAGAGTACTCAGACGGTTCATCTCGCGGAGCACGTCGTAGTTTTGCTCCTGCGTCTTGCCGAAACCGAATCCAGGATCGAGGATGATATCCTTTTGTCCTAGATCGCGGAGCTGCTGCACCTCGCGTGCCATAGCCAAGAGCATGTCGTGGATGGTGGGCTTTACCGACATGAGGATGTAGGGTACGCCCAAGTCTGCCACCGTGCGGAAAATGGCAGGATATTCGTCGGTCGTCTGCTCCAGCGGCGTATCGACCACGCCCGTGATGCCACCCTCGCTCACGTCGTTGATGATGTCGGCTCCCATCTCCTCTACTACCATTCGTGCCACGTTGGGACGGTAGGTATCGACCGAGAGAATGGCCTCGGGCTGCTCGCGGCGCACGATGGGCAGGGCGAAGCGCAAGCGGCGCATCTCCTCCTCCTCCGGTACCTCCACGCCGCCTGGGCGGGTGGAGAAGCCACCCACGTCGATCATGGTGCCGCCCTCCTCGATGATTTGGTTGGCACGGCGAGCGATGCTCTCCTCGGTCTGTACGCGCGACCCGGCGAAAAACGAGTCGGGCGTGCAGTTGAGGATTCCCATGACCTGCGGTTCACGAAGGCTGACGAGCCGCCCCTTCACTTGTATTGTATATTCCATGTGTCAGTACTTTTTTGCAACAGCGGACAAAAGTAGATAATTAATTTGAATTTGCAAAATAATCGGTGATAATTTGCGGGTTTGAGCTTTTAGCATTACTTTTGCAGTGGGGAAGGATACAGGAGGATGGTGAACCCGTCGGGCGCAGCTATTGCCTGTGCCACCGCGCCCCGTATCGTTTTTATCATCTGCAAGATTATGGACATCAAAGAACTTTACGCACTATATCGTCGCTGCTCCTGCGTGACGACCGATAGCCGCCATTGCCCAGAGAACAGTCTCTTCATCGCGCTCAAGGGTGCATCCTTCGACGGCAATCGTTTTGCCGCCCAGGCTTTGGAGAAGGGCTGTAGCTATGCCGTGGTTGATGAACCGCAATATGCCGTGGCTGGCGACGCACGCTATATCGTCGTGACTGATGCGCTGACTACCTATAAGGAACTGGCCCGTGAGCATCGCCGCCAGTTTGACATTCCTGTCATCGGCATCACGGGTACGAATGGTAAGACCACAACCAAGGAACTGGTTTCCGCGGTCTTGGCCAAAAAATACCGTGTGCTCCACACCGAGGCCAACTACAACAACGATGTAGGCGTGCCGCGTACGCTGCTTCAGATCACGCCGGAACATGAGATAGCGGTTGTGGAGATGGGAGCCTCCCATCCGGGCGACATCACCAATGTAGGGCGTGCCCACTTGGAGGGCTTCGGATCTTTCGAGGGTGTAAAACGGACGAAAGGTGAACTCTATGATTTCATGCGGGCCCATGGCGCCCTCCTCTTTCTCAACGAGAGCGATGCCGATCTGATGGAGATGGCTGCCGAGCGCCAGTTTGACCGCGTCGTCACCTACGGCACGGATTCTACCGCTGACGTCCGTGGCACACTGATTTCCTGTGCCCCCTTCCTCCATTTCTCCTTCCAGGCCGCTGCGGCCCTCACGCCGCAGCCATTGGAGGTGCGGTCTCAGCTCATCGGATCTTACAACATGAGCAATATGCTCGCCGCCATTGCCATTGGTCTCCATTTCGGCGTGTCGCCGCAGGATGCTGCCCAAGCCTTGGGAGACTACCAGCCGAGCAACAACCGATCGCAGCTGACCGTGACGGATCGCAACCGACTTATCGTTGATGCCTACAATGCCAATCCGTCGAGTATGGCGGCGGCTATAGAGAATTTCCGTCTCACCGAGGTTGACCACAAGATGGCAATCCTCGGTGATATGCGCGAGCTCGGCGAGGCCTCTTCCGAGGAACACCAGCGGGTTGTGGACCTTTTGGAGCGCGACGGTTTCCAAGAGGTGTGGCTCGTTGGCCCAGAGTTTGCAGCTACCAAGACTGCTTACCGCACCTTCCCCGATGTTGAGGCCGTGCGGCGTGCCATTGCCGAGGAGCAGCCATCGGGACGCACCATTCTCATCAAAGGCAGCAACGGTATCCGTCTCTTCGAGTTGCCTGCATTGCTGTAAAGGGTCAAGAGGCCGTGCCAACATCGTTAGCACGGCCTCTTGACTGTTTTTACTTTATGACAACCAACCCAAATCGATCAAACAGAGAAAATTTCCATTAACAATCCCGAGGTTTGTTTAAGGGTTGTTAATAAATGTCGGCGCAGTCATTTCTTGCTTTTGGTTATCCTATTATGAAGAAAGCAAAAGTGCTTTGATCCCAAATATGGATATAGAAGAGACTATCAAGCGAGTAAAGACTGGTGATACAACTGCTCTGAAAGAACTTATCGAAACCTATTCTCCTATGTTGAGAAAGGTGTGCTTTAACATCACCCATGAGGACGAGGATGCATTGAATGACCTTGTCCAAGTGGCGTTTATCCGTGCTTACTATTCTCTTCATCAACTTAGAGATGCTTCAAAGTTTGGCGAATGGGTCTCTGCTATAGCAAAAAATGAGGCCTTGAAATTTCGGAAGTGCAAGCAGAAAAGAAGTGTCGTTCCATTTTCGTCTTTCTCGGACGAAGAATTGGATGTAGAAGGGAGTATTACGCCTGAGAATTACTTGGGAGAAAAGGAAATCATGGACATTGTCCGCCAATTACCTACAGGTTATAGCAAGGTCTTTCAGATGGCCGTGATCGAAGGATATTCCCATAAGGAAATAGCAGAAAGGATGGGGATCGAACCCCACAGTTCATCGTCGCAACTGGCAAGAGCCAAAGCAATGCTGAGGAAAATGATCAGCAAACGTATGCTGGCAGTCGTTACAATCATCTTCATTAGCATACCGATCTGTCGTGTTTTATGGAGAAAGGACAAGGCGAAGGAGAAAAATAATCATACGGCACAGGTTAAGAACGAAGATAAAGGACAAACAAGTCTGGGTAACAGGCAAGTGGAGGAAAAGCAGGCCACAAAGGATCAGATCACAAAGGATCAAAGCCAAAAGGATAAGGAAGTGGATGTGGTAATAAGCAACATCTATCCTCATGTAGTCCAAGCAATAGTTGACACAATACCTGTAACTGATATGCTTCAGACTCCAACTATTTTGGACAACATTCCTGTTGCGGGAATAATAGAGGACAGCATCTTTAGTGATACGATGAGAATACGCTGGCACGAGTACGACAAACCGTTGATAACAGAGGAAACGGTACTTCCTAAAAAGCACCATTGGCAGTTGCTTGCTGCTGGTTCTTTGGGGTCTGCTTTAGCGCAAAACGCTTACAGAATGCTTACTGGCAATTCGGGAGGTGGTCTGCCAGACGTTGACGGGCCTGATGGTCCTGTGGCTCCCGACAAGTTCTCCACTTGGGACGAGTACTATCGTTATTTGCAGATCAAAGAGCACGAAGGCTTGTCGGAGGAGGAGAAAGCACTCATGGAAATAGCCTTCAACAATAAAAACAATATCAACAATAACATCAAGAACGATGGGAAAATCGTGGAGCATGAGCATCATGACAAACCGATTAGTTTTGGTATTTCGGTAACAAAGACATTGGGGAAAAAATGGAGTTTGATGTCTGGCCTGCAGTTTTCGCTCTTGAAGTCCAACTTCACGTTAGGAGAGGATGCTTATTATATCAAGCGAATCCAACATGTGCATTATTTGGGAATGCCTTTGCATGTGTCGTATAAGTGGCTTGATGTCAAGAATTGGACTATATATTCTTCGTTGGGCGGAAGTCTGCAAATACCGGTCTATGGTAAAACAGACGAAAAGTATGTTGTCGGACCTATCACGTCCTGTACAAATCACTGGCATTTCATACCTTCGCTGCAATGGAGTGTGAGTACTGGCATAGGAGTACAATACAAGCTTGCTACCAAGTGGAGCGTTTACATAGAACCTTCGCTCCACTGGTATGTGCCGAATGGTAGTTCCGTCCATACTATATGGACAGAACATCCGTTCACATTCACTGTTCCCTTCGGCCTAAGATTCACTTGGTAATGGTGTCCTCATGCAGTCTTTCTGTTTTTTGTTGTCTCTTACCTAATAGATGAACAAAAACTTTGGAAGACAATCATGTACAAAACAAGCGACTATTTACGCAATGGGGTGCTATACCTCAACAACATCATTCGCCCGCATCACAAGCGACTGAGCACTTTGATGATTTACTCTACCACCAAGTGTCAGTCGCGTTGCAAGCATTGCTCAATATGGCAGAAGCCAGAAGAGCATCTGTCCTTGGAAATGATAAAGATGATCATGGCGAGCCAGTGTGTCACAAAGCACACTGTTGTTGGTTTGGAGGGTGGAGAATTCTTGCTTCATCCTGAGGCTAATGCCATCATGGAGTGGTTCAAGGACAACCATCCCAACTATACGCTATTGTCGAATTGTCTCGCACCTCAAAAGGTAATAGAGGCAGTGAGACTGTATCATCCGAGCCATCTGTACGTCTCGCTCGATGGCAACAAGGAAACATACAAAGCCATGAGGGGTTGTAATGGCCATGACAAGGTGTTGGAAGTGATAGAAACTTTAAAGGACGAGGTTCCAGTCTCTCTGATGTTTTGCCTCTCGCCATGGAATACTTTTGAGGACATGGACTATGTGATAGGTCTCGCCAAGAGATACGATGTGGATGTGCGCATAGGCATCTATGGCACAATGGATTTTTTTGACACCACTGCCGACTTGCTTTCTGCCGATATGGCCCATTACATTCAGAATATCCCCAAGAGCATTCATGGCACAGAAGAAAATTTTGACTTTGTGGCATTGTATAAGGAATGGAGAAATGGTCGTCTGCGTTTACGTTGCCAAAGCATATTTAGCGAATTGGTCATTCATTCCAACGGTGATGTGCCGTTGTGCCAGAATCTGGGCGTAATGTTAGGTAACGTCTATGAGCATTCATTGGACGAAATTTTCAATTCGAGAGAAGCTACCAAGGTGCAGTGCCAGTATTCAAGAGAATGCAATGGTTGCTGGATCAACTTCCATCGCAAGTATGACATTATCCTGCTGCGTAATCTTGAAAAGGTTTTTCCTAAGAGCATCATCGAAGTTTTCTATGGTAAATACCAATGGACAGGCAATAGAGCAGAGACTTACAGAAAATATATCAAAAAGATTGGTTTTTAATGGAACACATTAAAAATGTCATAGAACGCTATAAGCATGTGCGGAACATGAAAATGTTGCAGCAAGCCTACCAAGGAAAGTATGCCTTTGTGGGTATAGGAAATCATAGTACAAACAACCTTTATCCTGTGCTCAACTATCTACATGTACCGTTAAAATACATCTGTTGTAAAACTCCTGGTAAGCTGCACTTGATAGAAGGAGTCTTTCCTCACGTCCGTGCAACTACGTCATTGGACGAAGTCTTAACGGATGAAGATATAAAGGGTGTATTTGTATCTGTTTCTTCAAAGGCGCATTTCTCTATCGCATCTAAAGTGTTAGCGCATAAAAAGGCTTTGTTCATAGAGAAACCTCCGTGTTTGAATACCGAAGAATTGAGACGCTTAATAGAATTGCAGAAGCAAACTCAAGTTTTGGCGATGGTCGATTTGCAAAAGCGTTTCGCACCTGCCATGCAAATCTTGAAGAAGAAGTTGCAGGGGAGCAAGGGAACAAAGACTTATAATCTAAAATTTCTAACCGGCGCTTACCCCGAGGGAGACGCTCTGCTCGACCTATTCATTCATCCGATAGATAGTGTCGTCTATTTGTTTGGAAAGGCAGAGGTAAGGTGTGTGGAACCCATTGACGAACATACCGTGATGTTAGTACTCAAACATGCTGATGCTATAGGAGTTCTTGAGCTTTCCACCGACTATACATGGTCTGATGCAAAGGAGAGTATGACCATCAACACCAACAAGGGTATTTACTCATTGGAACAGATGGAAACGCTCACTTTCCAGCGGAAGCCACATCGTTTTTGTGGACTTCCCTTGGAAAAGGTTTTGATGCATGTGAATGTGACGGCCGAGCTGTTTGGTAGAAATAATTTCCAACCGTTGATGCAAAACAACCAAGTATTTACGCAGGGATATTATACTGCTATAAAGAGCTTTGTGGATGCAGTTGAAGGGAAAAGAGCTTGCAATCCTCAATCATTAGAAGCATTTATGGATACTTATTCTTTATTGAATACGATTCGTTTATATATTTGCAGAAAAGTGTTCTAAAAAGTATAGATAAAACTTAAAAAACGTAGTATTTTCTTTGTTGTCTCATATATTATTCATATATTTGCAATGTCATAATGATATCATCAAGCAATCATGTGTAACCCTTTAAAAATATGATTATGGAGACAAAGGAATTTCAGTTCAAAGGTTTGACCCTCAGTGGTTTTGCTATGCTTTTCCTTAATATACTGTTGACAGTGTTGAGTGCTGTCATGGTGATTGCGGGCTTTGTTTGGTGCCAGCACGAGTTGTTGGCAGGACTTCTTATCGGCGTGGGTTTTGCTTTGTTGGCAGTCACACTCTTCGTTTGGGGAGGCTTCGTGATGGTCGAACCAGGCGAGGCGCGAGTGATGATGTTTTTCGGGAAATATAAAGGCACCTACACCAACGTGGGCTACTCATGGGTTAACCCCTTTATTAACACCAAGAAACTGTCGCTTCGTGCTCGCAACCTTGACGCCCAGCCTATCAAGGTGAACGACAAGACGGGCAACCCGGTGATGATAGGCCTGGTACTCGTGTGGAAGCTAAAGGATACCTACAAGGCCATGTTTGAAATCGACTCACAGACCATGGCACAGAGCGGGGGCGCACAGCAGGTTGGTACAAGCGTGTCGAACGTGATGCTTGCCTTTGAGAATTTCGTCAAGACTCAGAGCGATGCTGCCCTTCGTCAGGTGGCAGGACTCTATGCCTACGACAATAACGATTCGGCCAGTAAGGAACTGACTCTTCGCGACGGTGCAGATGAGATCAACAAACAACTGGAGGAGAAACTCGACGAACGCCTAAGTATGGCGGGCATCGAGGTGGTGGAGGCGCGCATCTATCTGGCCTACGCTCCGGAGATTGCCGCCGTGATGCTTCGCCGCCAGCAGGCTGACGCGATCATCTCTGCGCGCGAGAAGATTGTGGAGGGTGCCGTCTCGATGGTGAAAATGGCGCTCGACAAACTAAGCAGTGAAGATATTGTGGAACTCGACGACGACAAGAAGGCTGCCATGGTGAGCAACTTGCTCGTAGTGCTCTGCGGTGACGACTCGGCACAGCCTGTTGTCAACACGGGCACGCTAAACCATTAATCTAAATGGCCAAAAAGCAAACAGGTATCAAGAGTTTCGCTCTGTGCGTGGATGTCGAGACGATGAATGCCATTGAGGCGTAGGCCGCCGATAAATCATACATGATATAATGGAGTAAATAGTTCAAAAGTCCCACAATGTTTTCTCTATGACAATGGATTTATCTGTTGATTGCAAGTGTGTCCGTCAAGGATAGACTTTTCAAAAGCCTATCCTTGACGGACGCGATCAGACTTTCCTGATATAGTCGTCGAGAGACTGTCCTCTTAGCAGTCCAAATTTCTTGCGCAGCCTGTAGCGGTTGCTATTGATGCTGTCAGGACTCACATTGAGCATCTCAGCAATCTGTTTGGCGCGCATGCCAATGCTGATATAAGCGCATAGGCGGAGGTCGTTCTCCGTCAGGTCAGGGCAGAGCTCCTTTAGTCGTACAAAGAAATGTGGGTGGACACTATCAAAGTGGAGTTTGAAGCGCGACCACTCATCGTCATTGTCTAGGCTTCCAGCAATTATAGCGTTGACGTGTTTGACATATTCTCGGGGAATACTCCCCTCGTCGGAGAAGCGTCGAGTTAGATCGCTGATTTGTTGAAGCACCTCATTTTTATTGGCCAATAGCAGTGTATTGCTGCTTATCTCGCATGCTTTCTGTTGCAGATCATCCTCAAAGTTCTTGCGATTCATACTGTAGATGAGGGCTTCTTGTCGCAAGTTTTCACGCAACTGCTTGTTTTCAATGTCACGGATGCGATAACGTTGACGAAGGTAATAGATAATTGTTAGACCCACAAAGACAATCAGCGCAATGCTCAAAAGGGCCAAATAGAGATAGGTGGTCTTGATGCGTGCGTCTTTCTCCAGAATTCGTATACGGTCGTTCTGTCGCAGAATCTCTTCCCGTGCTCGTGCCTTGGGTATGTCGTGGGCCCGTATGGAGTCGGTGTTGCGTTCGTATTCGCTTTGAAATAAGCGGAGCATGGCATAGGCCTTTTCCTTTTGGCCGAGGTGAGCGTGGCAAAGCCATGAGTAGCGATAGACCTCCTGCATGAACAGTTCTTCTTTAATTTTGGGTCCGATAGTCTTCAGGCTTTCGATGACGGAGAGAGCCTCGGCGTATAATTCTTGTGCATAGAGAATCTTTACATGGGACAGGGAAAGTAGCGCCCCGAAGAATACGTTATCAGGGGCGAATTTTTCTATCTCGGCCTTGCCCATGTTGTAGTAGGCCGCCGCTTTTTGCGTTTGTTCCTTATCCAGTGCGAGCTCGCTCAGATTGAGGTAGGCCTGCATGGTCATCGCCCAGTCTCGTCCACCAACGGCGACGCTTTTGGCCAAAAGTGCGGATTTCTCAGCATCGTCTTTTGTCAGCATCGCTTGGTAGAAGTAGATGCGGTTGAGGGGGTATCCTGCTGTCTCGTAGCTTTTTTTTGCCAGTAGGAGTTGTTCGCTGGCGTGTTCGTCATCGTTGATCTCATGGAAAAGTTGTACCAGTAGCAGTTGCGCATTTCCCATGAAATAATAGTCTTTTGCCTTTCTAAAAACAGCTATGGCCATTGAGACGTTGCGATAGCACTGCATATATTCCAGAACAAGCTCATCATCCAAAATACCTTCGGCAACATCCTTTTTGTAAAAAGGATACAATACCTGATGAACTTACAGTTACGGCTGTCACCGACGATGGAGAGGTTATGGCTGTAAAACACAGGGATTATGAGATATATGGTGTTCAGTT
>OHRF01000749.1_pt1 | contig 11912 bp, 12 predicted proteins | sample 1578291 | NCBI WGS metagenome assembly OHRF01 (sample SAMEA3879576, study PRJEB24766) | human gut metagenome | biome: human-associated habitat; feature: feces | place: USA | collected 1985/1987 | reverse complement strand
GGTAAACGCTGCGGACATCTCGACCGGCAGCACCGGCACGGCCACGAGCTACCGCGTGCGGACGACGGCCGACGTGCTGAACATCCGTAAGGGCCCCGGCACCAACTACGGCGTCGCCGGCCAGATCAAGGGCAAGGGCATCTACACCATCGTCGCCGAAGCCGCAGGCCCCGGCGCGACCAAGTGGGGCAAGCTCAAGAGCGGCGCGGGCTGGATCTCTCTGGACTACGTCACGAAACTCTAAAACCGCATAGAAAAGCAGAAACCCGCCCGGAGATCCCGGGCGGGCTTTTTCTGTTATGTAGGGTTTTACTCCTCGGCGTCAGGATCCGGCGCTTCACCGGCAGCGGCGAGCTCGGCCTCTGTGGGCTGGAACCGCAGCACACGGCCCTCGGAGTCATAGAAACCGCCGAGCAGGATGGTGAAAATATCGACCAACCAGCCGATCCCGCAGGCCCCGGCCGTCAGTAGCCAGATGACGCCCGTGCCGGTTTTACCGACATAGAACCGATGGGCCCCGAAGAAGCCGAGGAAGATGCACAGCAGCAGCGCCACCGTCTTATTTTTCGGGGACGTCGGCCTCTGCGCTGCTGGGATGCTGACCGTGCCCTGCTGCGCGCCGGACTTCCCGCCGGAGCTCGTCGTATACGACAGACCCGTCCCGGGGATCCCGACGGTCGTGTGGCTTTTCCCCGTCGTGCTGACCGTGTGCTTCAGACCCTTCGGGCCGAAGCTAATGCTCGCGCTCTTTTTGTTCAGGTTTACCCGGACACCCGGGGCCACCTTAAAGCTGCGTCTAAACCTTGTACCCATGCTTTTCCCTCCTATGTGCGCTTTTTAGCGTTTAGTCATCTTTGGCATAATATTACCATGCCAAAACTGGTAAAGTCAATATTGCATAGTCATCTTTAGCATAAAGGGAGGCGAGGGCTGCGAAAATATACAAACCAGACGGCAGGTGCAACATCTCCGGGGAGAGAGTCAGAGAGGAGCGGCTGCGGGCAAACCTGTCACAGGAACAGCTCGCCTACAAGCTCCAGATCATCGGGCTGGACGTCACGCAGAAGGTCATCAGCAGGATCGAGAACGGCAGCCGAGTCGTCGCTGACTACGAGCTGGACTATCTGGCGACCGCTCTCGGCACCACCATCAACCACCTGCTCGGGAAAGAATGAGAAAACCGCACGGCAGCGACGCCGTGCGGCTTTTTGTGGAAAAGCGCGGGAAAATGTTGAAAATCTGCCGAATTATGCTTGACATTATAGAGCAAATGCTCTATAATATAATCACAGGCAAGGGATAGCCGAGTACAGAAAGAAAGGAGAGCAAAACCGCGGAAAGGAGGCAAAGCCGTGGATGCTGAGCAGATGAAAAAACTGCTCGAGCTGCTGGAACAGGCTCTAAAGTGTGAACAGGTTGCCACCATTACGATCACAATAAAGCCGAACCAAAAGCCCAAGCAGTAAGGTCGAAGGACGGCGGGAAAAATCCCGCCCGCCGTTCCTTTTCATTATAACCACGAAACCACGGCAAAGTCAAGCGGGAGGAACAACATGGACATCTCGATCAAAGTGACCTACAAAAGCGAGGGGCTGCAAAAGCTCCGCAAGGCTGCCGGCCTGTCTCAGTCTCAGCTCGCCGATCTGGCCGGGATCAAGGTGCAGGTGCTCCAGCAGTACGAGCGCGGCGCCCGGGACATCAACGGCGCGAAGCTGCCGACGCTGCTGAAGATCTGCAACGCGCTGGAGTGCAGGCTGGCCGACATCATCACAGACGAGGAGACGCTCGAGCTCCTGAAAAAGTACGAGGAACACTGACACACAGAAGGGGCGGCCGGCGGGCCGCCCCTTTTCTTTTATCACGGAGGGGAACACAATGGGACAGCACTGGAGCCATCTGACGCCGACCAAGCGCATCCAGCTCGACGCCTTCATCCGCGCAGGAATGAAGCCGACGGACATCGCCAAGGAGCTCGGCGTCCATCATACGACCATCTACCGGGAGCTGAAGCGGTGCACCTATGAGCACCTCAACAGCGACTACACCACAGAGACAAGATACAACCCCGAAGGCGCACAGACCCGCTATGAGGCCAACCTCCGCGCAAAAGGGCCGGAGCTGAAGATCGGCAACGACTACGAGCTGGCCGACTACCTGATCGCCAAGATCCGCGACGAGAAGTACAGCCCGGAGGCTGCGATCGGTGAGGCCGAGGTCAAGGGCTGGCCCTTCAAGACCCACATCTGCGCGAGTACCGCCTACAACTACATCCGCGGCGAGATCTTCGGCGACGAGCTGACCGTCTCCATGCTGCCGCAGCACGGCAAGCGCCACCAGCCAGAGCGCCCGGCCGGATCCATGCCTCGCAAGCCCGCCGGCCGGAGTATCGAGGATCGCCCTGAGCACATCAACGACCGCAGCACCTTCGGTCACTGGGAGATGGACAGCGTCGAGAGCTGCCAAGGCGTCAGCAACACCTACATCGTGATGACCGAGCGGAAAACGCGCTGGGAGCTCATTATACCGTCGCCGGACAAGACGGCCGCCAGCGTCGTCGCTGCGATTGACGGGCTCGAGGCCAAGTACGGCGACCTGTTCCCGAAGGTATTCAGATCCATCACCTGCGACAATGGCTGCGAGTTTGCCGACGCCGCCGGGATCGAACGAAGCGCCAGCGGCAAGGGCACCCGCACCGAGGTCTACTACTGCCACCCCTACCGGCCGAGCGAGCGCGGATCCAACGAGAACCAGAACGGCCTCATACGTCGGCACCTGCCGAAGGGCACCGACCTGAGCACGATCCCCTACGAGGAGACCAAGCGGATCGAGGACTGGCTGAACAACTACCCCCGCAAAATGTTCGGTTATCTGTGCTCCGAGCAGCTTTTCCGGGAAGAAATCGCCCTCATTCTGGCCTCATAAAAAATATTTTTGCTTTTTTGTGCATTTACTCTTGACAAACGGCGTTTCTCTTCTGGCCTGCATTTTTCAGATTTCAACGTATATTCTTACGGTATTCCACGGTTCGTGCGCCTGAGGCCTAGGGCTTCCGCCGGGGCAGCAGCTCTCCCAAGCACTCTCCTCAGAAGCTCTATGACAGCTAGATTGCCAACATGTTCCTGCTGATTAACTGAAATTTCTCCGGACGTGATTTTGAGCCATGGTGTGGGAAATGTAGTCATTTATGTTTGATATAGAACAATTCTATTCATTCCGAGTCACATCAATTACCATTTATATAAGAAAACCGTGTGAACTGCCAGAACTTTAGCTCTACGCTCCGACTGATCCACACTGTGAAGGGGGTGCGGACAAAATCTTGGACTTTAGATAGAGCAGGAGGGAAGCAATGTTCAGCTATGAGGATTGAATAAAAGCAGTGAAGCTGTATGCGAACCTAGTTAATCAAATGCTGGAAAATGCATTGCTCTTACTGGAACCTGGCGAACATCCTATCATTCATTCGGATCGTGGATGTCATTATCGTTGGCCTGACTGGATTCATATGGTAGTCCAAGCCGGCTCGGTTCGCTCTATGTCCAGGAAGGGATGTTCGCCGGATAATTCTGCTTGTGAGGGCTTTTTCGGCCGTCTGAAGAACGAAATGTTCTATGGCCAATTATGGCAGAGGGTAAGTCTTGACCAATTTATGGAGATACTGGATAACTATTTACATTGGTATAATGAAAAACGGATAAAGCTCACATTGGGTGGGTTAAGTCCGGTAGAATACCGACAAAGCCTTGGACTCTCCTTGCTGCGCCTCTGTATTTTTCAGACTGCTCTCAAAAATGCATTTTTTCATGGTATTATTATCGCATTTTGGAGAGAGCAGGGAAAGACATGGTTTCATTAGGCGGGTACGAGCGGAAGAGTTATCTGTTTTCCCCAGACCGGTATAAAATATGGTGACTACTCAGAGAAAACACGTTTCCACAAAGAAACAAGGCACCCGACGTTTAAATCGGGTGCCTCGTTTTGTTTGTCACGCAAAGTTTCCCAGACGAAATTTCCCAAAGGCTGCATCTGCTTGAGGCGCTCCGGGTGGGTCAAAATCGCTATATCCGGCAGATGTTCGAATCGGATGCCACCCGGCATTACAAACCCTAATGTTAAAAAGCATGTGGTTTCGTTAGGTGGCACTTATTTTCGTTTTAGAGTGAGGTTCAAGCTTGTGACAATTTGAAGAAATTGTTTCTTTTCAGATTGATTGGCCACGATTCCAAGCATGACCGCCGCATAAAGAGCCGTATAAAGAAGGACTCCTGCACCAAATTTCCAAATGGACCCAGCTGGTTCTATTTTAAGCTGCTGCTTCAGAATCAGTGCACTCATTGTCAACAAAACTGCAGTAATGATGACTGGAGCTGTTTCTTTCCAGAATTTTTTGATATCTAGACCAGCTTTTCTCTGGAAATACCAATTCATAATCAACCCACTGGTCAGGAACATGGAAACACCTGTTGAAAGTGCGGCACCTACAATTCCAATCAATTTTGTAAACAAGACAGTTGTTACAATATTCAGGACAGCGCTCAGGAAATAAATCTTTGCACGAAAGCCATATTGCCCCTTGATCTGCAGAATGCAAAGCCCGAGATTCTGTGCAAGATCGATGGAAAAAGGAAGCATAACGATAATTGCAACCCAATAGGCTTCTTCGTAACCTTCTCCGACCCACAACAGCAGAAATTCACGTCCGAAAATGATGAAGCCGGACAAAATTAGAAGAATGATGTAGAAGGTGATTCGTCCTATCCGGATGAACAAATCCGAGACTTTCTGCAAACCGTTTTCTTCCTGATACAAAGCGCTGATTTTTGGATAAAAAACACCGGAGACCTGTGTGCCGAACTGCATATACATCATGTAAATTTGAGCGCCGACAGAATAAACGGCAACGACTGCGGTGTTGAACATCCGTCCCAAAATGACCTGATCTGTTTTCCAGAAGATCTGATCCGCAATGCTTCCAAGCAGGATGGCAGCAGAAAGACCGAGGATGCTTTTCACGATCCGGGAATCTTTGGGCTGTTTTGTGATCCGTATTTTTAGTTTTTGGGTCACATAGCCATACCGAATTCCAATGGTCAGGAGGTTTAGAAGGACGATCACCACCGAGACTGTGATTGCATATGGGATCCGACTGACGCACAAGATGACCAGAAGCGGTTGGATGACCTGCATCAGGATGGATAATATCCGCAAAAAGGTGTACTTTTCATGCCCGGTAAGCACAGTCAGATAAACCGAACCCTGCAAGGTGAAGGTCATATTTACGAACAGAAGGATCAGAATAGCAATGCTTTCGTTCAGCTCCGAGGTGGTGAATGAAGCTGCATAGAAGCTCCGGAAAGCAAATATCACAGCAATTCCTACAAAATCCAGAAGGAGTGCCAGAAAACGATAAATGCTTCTTGCCATCGACAGGGTCACAGAGGCTTCTTCATGGTCGCTGCGCCCCAGTGCATTGCAGTAATTTCTTAGAATACCGGCTGATACACATGACTCGAAAACAGTGACATACGAAAAGAATGAGCCGACAATCTGATACAGTCCGTATTCACTTTGTCCGAGAAAGTACAGGAGAACTGGAACGTAGATCATACTGACAACTACGCTCAGGAACACTTGTATATAGGATAATATTGCGCCTTTTTTTCGTTCGTTCATGATTTCGATACCGTGTCTAACGTTCTCTTTATTTTCCGCCCTACTCCGAACAGAAGCCACGATAGAAAATACATCCTATGAGCCAGCAGAAAAATCAATATCTTGGAGTTTCGATTCAGATACTGTGCACCTGGACATTTTTTTTTTCAAATATCTTTGATAGCAATCCTTCTGCAAAAAGTTCGTCAATTCCAAGCGAAAAACCCGATATTCCGCTAGACGGAAAAAGCTGAAATATGCCTCAAAACTGACAGCTATTCCGTTCAATGCCGAATAAGACGCACCGATTTGTTCCAAATGCCTATATCTATATTGATTTGCAAATGCCTGAAGTTTTTTTTGAAACACTGCATCCCTTTCTTTTATTGCAGGATTCCGCCGCCGGGTAGCAGACTGTGGGTTATTCCGATAATTGTAATAATCATATGGAGAGAATGCGATGGAATAGGCCTCGCTGAATGCATGGCAGTTGAACAGCAAATCCTCCCCCCGGACAAGTTCCCGATCAATTTTCAAGTTTGTCCGACGAAGGAAATCACCACGGTACAGTTTCCAACACATACTGGCGAAGTTTGTCTCCGGAAGGCCATTCTCCGGACGCCTTACGCCACAGGCTGATAAAGCCAGCTCTTCCGTTATAGCACTTTCTAGTTTATGCAACTCCGTCATATTTTCCGGCAAATTCATGTGACAGCCAAAGCATACGATTTCTGCATCCTCAAATTTCGGCTCTAGCACCCGAAGCTTTTTCATCGTATCAGGCTCAATGGTGTCATCCGCGTCCACGAACATTATCCATTTCCCACGGGCCAGCTCTATGCCGTGATTTCTGGCTGAACTGCACCCCTGATTTTCCTGCTGGATATACCGGACTCGCACATCTTTGGCCGCCCACTTCCGGGCAGTGTTTCCACTTCCATCTGTTGAGCCGTCATCGATTAAAATAATTTCAATATCCAGTTGTGTATTTCCGCATACAGTTTGAAGACATTCTTCAAAATATTGTCCCGCATTATAAACCGGGATAATGATGCTAATCCATGGGCTTTCATTCATTTCAATGACTCCTCGTTTTATCTCAAAAATGTCAGGAAGTTAATATGCACATTTTCAACAATAGCATTGCCCGATACGGCATTCTTTAAGAACAAGACTTTCTATTTCACCGCATATGTTCCTGAATGAACTTTTCAAACTTTGGAATAAAATAGTGCTGATACAATATTCTTTTGCTCAGACTTTCACGATACCGGTAAATATTGCGGAATGCAGGACTCACTTCTTCTGGATTTGTGGCGCTTTCTTTCATTTCTTCCCGATGTTTTTCTACCCATCGCATGGATTCTTTTGTTAGATTTATTATAAAAACTTTTTTCTGAAAAAAACCTCTCAAGCTGTTCATGCTTAAGCTGGCAAGCATCCACCACCGGAAATTTACAAATGCATTCCGGATTGAATCATTTTCTGCAAGACCAGTTTCTTTAACGGCATTCACAAGTTCTGTATACTGAAGTTCGCTTTGTTCATACATCGATTTCTGATATTTCGTTGTTGCGGCATTTTCGTTCAGATGATTATAATTGTATCCCCTTTGAGAAATCAAATTAACTCCCGAAACATATCGGAGATACTTTACAAGAAACACAGCATCTTCACCAATAAACAGCTTTTCCGGAAATGCCAGACTGTTTTCTTCAATAATTGCCCGTTCATAGATTTTGCCCCATCCTGCGCGAAAATAATTGCCGAGGTCATAGTGGGCAGTTGAGCGTGTAAAAATCGCATTTGCGATTAGCTCCTCCTGACACAGACCTTCCGCTCTCAGCTCCTCTGTCTTCAGAACATTCCGAGGCCAGTAGCATACAAAGCCCCAGATATTGATGCAGTTCTTCTGGTATTTTTTTAATGCCAGTTCAACAATGTCCTCGTCCAGCCAGTCATCAGAATCCAAAAACACAACGTACTCTCCGATGGCACTCGAAAGACCCATATTCCTTGCCGCAGAGACTCCGCTATTCTTTTTATGAATTACCCGGACACGAGTATCTTTTGATGCGTATTCTTCGCAGATTTTCCCAGTTTCGTCCGTGGAGCCATCATCTACAAGGATAAGTTCCAAGTTCGGATAAGACTGGTTCAATACACTCCGAATGCATTTGTCTATGAATTTTTCAGCATTGTATGCAGGCACAATAATGCTGACTAGTGATTTTTTCTTTTCCATCTTATTATTTTTTAGCTGACATTCCAACGGATGTCCTTATATTTTGTTTGTGTACAGTTTGAGCAACGCTTTGATATGGATGATATTATTCTGCCCTATCAGCCTTGCAATCCTTCTCTTGAATTTGTTTCCGGATCTTGTCCACGACGCAGCATAATGGTGAATGGAGTATGTATCCTCACACAACAGATTTTCACCACCGTACGGATCAAAATACCGAGGAGGATAAACTGTCACCTCATCCAACTCCGTAATTTCACTGTTGCTCACTTTACCATAAGAGCGGATCACGGCATCGTTCAATGCTGGGCAAGCCAGTTCGCGCGCACGCAAAGGAGAAAATGTTAAATCGTCATACGATTTTAACATTTTCAGTAACACCGGATTAGATTTTGTTGCACCAAAACCTAATCCGGTATTACATAGAAATTCATTTTGCTGAATTCCTATGTAACACCCATGCTCCCGAAGGGAGTCGAGATTTTTTCGAAGCTCCACATCCGTATCCAGATAAATGCCGCCATTATCATACACGACCTTCAGCCGAGCGTAATCCGAAACAAACGCCCAAACCTTTGCTTTATAGGCTTCCCTTACAAAAGGATGTTGTCCCACATCAAAATTACTTTCATCCCAACGTATGATTTCATAGTCCGGGCACATTTTTCTCCATGAGGCAATGCACTTTTTAACCTCAATCGGGAGTTCCTTCCCGCCAAACCAGCAATAATGAATAATTTTAGGTATCATTGCCTTTTCTCCTATTCTAACTAGAATCAAAAGTACCACTCAAACGGATATGTTGTCTGCCATTCTGGAGTCCGATAGATTGTGATAATGACTCCATACAGCGCAAATAGAATCAATGCTGCAACTGTTACGATCTTTCTATTTTTTCCACGTTTCAACTTTGAAGCTTGTTCCGAAAATTCCGCCACAGCATAAACAGAAAATATCCCTGAAAATCGCGTTAAAATTGTTGCCTGATTTGCCGCAATCAAAATTACAATATTTACAAGTGCCATGCGATATAGCGACAACTCAACTACGCTCTGCCCTGCTTCCCATTTTTGATTTTTGATCCATCGTGGAACCATCAACATCAGTGCGTAGACAATAATTTTCAGAACAATTGCCAGCCGTGCCTGTCCGTCCATATACGCACCTGCCACGTAATATTGGTATTTAGGAAATATCCTCAATAGAAAGTTTATCATCGGCCACATCAGCAGAACAATTCCAACAGCACAAACTGCCATCAGTCTTTCAAACTTCCACTTCTTTTTCAACGAGTTCACTCGATGCTCTTCAAACCACCAAAGCATCGGCCATGTCAACAAAAAAACATATGCTACAGCATGGAATTGCGCTGCCAGAATCACAAGAACAACAAAGCGAAGCAATCTCTTTTCAATCAGCATATCATATGCAAAGAACAATATTGCCATCGCAAGTGCCTGCCGCTGTATGCTCATCCAGCCATCAATTTCCAGCATCTCAACGATCAGACAGACAAATAATCCCGGTGCTTTACACCACTTATTTAGCCACCGAGCGAGAGACAGATATACAATAGCTCCTTCTGCAATCAGAACACATTGTCGACTTGAAAACAACCTTGTCAGGACATATGTAAATAGCATATACCCCTTCTCGAATCGTCCATTGGAGAGGACCATTTTCAGCGTCATTTCCTTTACAGCTTCAAATAGGTCAGTATACGCTCTGGTGTCATTACCAATATTTTCGCTATGGAACATTGTCATCAACGCCAACGGAAGCAACGCCCAAAAGAGGTAAATTATCTTCTTTTTCTGATTCATTGGCCAAAATGCTTTCATAGCATAAGCTGTCAAAACTTCATAGCCCACTAAGCCGAGAAATTCTACTGTTGCAAGCACACTTTCCTCCATAATTAACCATTTATCCACCAACAATAGACTTGTTCTAACCGATTTCCGCACCCTATATTAGAGAAGTTGCTTAATTTTAGGCGATCGGCATATTGCTCCCTCTTTGCATTTTTTCGTAACGCTATTTCAAGCCGACTTGCCCAAGCCTCCGGCGTATCGTTCAAACTCACATAATCAACAAGATCTGTATATACCATCTCACGCGTAACTGTATCAGATACTACCATCGACAATCCCATCGCCTGTGCTTCAACGCCTGTTACTGGAAGTCCTTCAAAAAAGCTGGGGAGAAAAAATGCATCCATGCCCTGATACAATTCCACCGTATCGTTCCGGCTTCCCAAAAGCTTTATATATTTTGTAAGCTTTTTCTCTTCTATATAAGTTTTCACCCGTTCCTCAAGTGGTCCATTTCCAACCCACCAGTATTCTGCATTCGGAACATTTTTTAATAAGCATTTAAAAACGTCAATTGCAAAAAATGGATTTTTTTGCTCTGCCAATCGTCCTACCGTTCCTACTACAAACTTGTCTGTAGCATTCATCTTTTGCTGCACAGATTTACGCATCGTTGGATCAAAGCGGTATTTTTCTGTTTGAATCACATTCGGAATCACCGTAAACTCTTGATCTTCGAACATTGCACGGCCTGCCAGCTGTGAACATGCCGCATAATTTGTCGCCAGCGAACGCAACACTGGAAGAAAAAACCGATTTCGGAACGCTTTAGCAGGTGTCTCTCCCATTTTTGAATTATGACTGTGCAAAATCCGTACCGGAACACCTGCCTTTTTTGCGCACCACATCATTGGAATAGAAATATGCAGGGTATTATCATGGATGATGTCATACCGACCATCCGACAAAATTTTATTACAGACTTTAACATGCTCAGGAAGGTTTTTGATACCCGGAAGAAAAAACATTTTTCCACCTGCAGCCTCTACCTCAGCATAATAAACAGAGTCGCCCTCTTTGTAAGATACAATATCCACCTGCACCTCATCATGATTGAGATTACGCAGGTAATTCATCACAAAGCTTGCCACACCGTTTGCAACAAAAAGATTAGGAACAAGCATTAACACTTTTATTTTTTTCATACAATTCTCTTATATCTGTAAGAACGAGTCATCCACATTCATGTCAACTTTTCTCATAACTAGATATTTACTTTCTTTTGCCCTCTGCAAATCATCTTCTGTTAAAATATCCGGGCTGTTCGCACCTTTTTGAAAATGTAAATATGTAAGATAGTCTGTATTTTCATAGAATTTATAATATTCCGGATGTATAGTGAGGTACTGCATAATCCAATCAATTGTTTCTTTCTTTAATGCCCACCATGAACTTCCAAAATAGAAATCTATCCCTAGCTGTTTTCTCTCGAAAATTTTCCACGTCCGATTGTATCCTCCGGTGAATTCAACCCACCCCCTCTTGATGATCTTTTGCCACGGTTTTCTGCCAATAAGTTTAATTGGAAAATAGATTTGATTTCGTTTGTCTAAATTGTTTTGTTTATGGTTCCCGTGATTTTTACTATCCCAATACTGAACAAAATTCACGCCGCTGTGTTTTTCAAAGAACTTTACAATTTCATCTGCTGAACGAAGCGGCCAATCCTGCCCGCTGATTAACCAATAGTAATCATAGCCTCCCCTTATACAAGCAACAGCTGTATTCAGAAGATTTAGCGTTGCCGTAACCTGCGAAATCTGTGCCCATTCCACCGAAACACGCTGTTCATCCGGAAGCACAAACACATTTTCTCTATGAATAATTTTATCTGCAAAGTCAGCCTTCTTATCGATATGAAGATAGCAATCAATATCCGGGTGATTCAACCTCTCCAGAAGAAGGTTGATCTGTTTCGGATTTTTATGGCATTGAATCAAAATTGCAATTCTCATGTTTTCCTTACTTTCTCAGTACTTTCTCAAACATAAACTTTCGTAGCCAGTTCGGAGCCAACGCCGACCCACTACGAATCACACAGCTCTTTATGTACTGCCATTCTCCAATAAAGTCTTGTTCTTTCATGAATTTAAACAGCCTTGCCTGCGTCTTTGCATACTTCCAACCCGCACGTCGTCTATACA
>OHRF01000748.1_pt1 | contig 11954 bp, 10 predicted proteins | sample 1578291 | NCBI WGS metagenome assembly OHRF01 (sample SAMEA3879576, study PRJEB24766) | human gut metagenome | biome: human-associated habitat; feature: feces | place: USA | collected 1985/1987 | reverse complement strand
AAATGAATTATATCCCCAGTTATCATTCTTAAACCATATATTATTCCCCTCAAATATATTATATAAATTAAAATATCTAAGAAATCTATAAATACTTTTAACATCAATTAATCTATATAATAACATTTCAATGAGGTTAATTATAATAACAGCAACTATTCCAACATTCTTATTTTTAAACAGGTTTAATATTCCCCACATCATAACAGCCCAAGCAAAAAAAGCAAATGTATTCTGAATACACACAATCAACAAATACAACATTCTATTTGCGCCATATGAACATAACTGTAACTCCAAAGATGATGCCGCGCTATTAAATACATTTTCTATACCACCATATCTAAACAATGCTATACTTGATATAACACCATAATTAACAATTACAAATGTAAATATAAACAGCAGCAATATAAATATTCTCTTTATCAATAACTTCAATCTTCCATTTCTGGAAGCATAAATTATCATCCCACCATTTTCTTTTTCATTAAAAAAGCTGAATATAACAACTAAACAACCGATACCTGTAAACCAATAAATATATTTATAGTCTTTAATCTTCATAAGCCATAAATCATTATCTAATTTCACTTCATATCCCAATGCTTTTGTCAAATCATTTTTTGACTTTATTAATTCCAGATATGACCTGCTGTTTTTTTGAGAAAATAATGAACTTTTTTGAACATCTTTTATTTTATCTATACTGTTTTGTGTTCTCTCCTTATAATTCTTCACATAATCAAGACGTTCTAAAAATATTTTTCTTGCCTCTTTAAAATCTTCATCACTGACTTGTGGATTTTCTTGTAAATAATTTTTAGACATCTCTGTAATGCTTATATTGTCATTATAGCTATTAACCAGATCCCTATAAATAATCTCCTGTTCACTAATTTTGTTCCCCATAATGAATAATACCGCATTTAATATAATCATTAATCCAAAAATACATAATCGTTTCTTATTAAATACTCTTAATAACTCCATATATACCCCCTCTTATTTAAACTTAAGGCGGATACATAAATAGCACCCGCCTTGAAACTAATTACCATAACTGCTAATCACTTGAATATTTCCATTCAAATCATCATTAAGTGCCATACATAAAACTGCATATGTAGCAATGTCTCCATTTCCGTGTATAGGTTTTACGTTTTTATCAACAAATCCTTCGACATCCTGTTCTCTAATTCTAAGAAGAATATTATATTGGTCTACTCCATATATAACTAAGCTTGTAGGATTTTGCTTATTACCACAATCAAATACATACTGACCACTTATTTTCCCTTCCATATTCATTCTGACTAATCTGATAGATCCTTCAAATGATTCCATACAATAAATATAGCCATCATATGCAACAAGTGAGTAAATTGATTTACACGATGATTCACTATATATGCTTGTAATTCCACTCTCATTTATACGATAAATTTCAGTTCCACCATTTCCAACAATATACAAGGAATCTCCATATGCACAGCATATACCACTTTGTACAGACCTTGCTTCTCCTGTCGCTTCACCAAGCAAATCAACATTTTCATTAGATGTATTATCTACCAATGTTAAAAATTCGTGAGTTTCCAGATTATATTCATACACTTTATATTTAAGAATTTTCTGTTTTGACACCCATCTGCTTATATATCCAGCAACATAAAATATTCCATTTTCACTAACACATACTTTTCCGCCCGAACCTGCACCAAAAAGATCATAATCCATCGCAAATTGAAATGAACCTAAAGTTTCTGAAGCAGACTTCCCATCAATTGAAATTCTTTTACAATAAACTGTCGTATGATAATCATTATCTGCTAATTCATTCGCATTTACAGGCTTTACCGAGAAATAGTATAAATACCCATCATATATTGCCATTGTTCCTTCCACATTCACACTTGGCATACCAAGTACTTCCCCATCCTCAGTAATCTTGCATATTTTTTTACGATTAAAAAAAGCCTGATCATACTGAACAAGATAATCTCCACTTTCATCACGTTCAATAATGTATATATATCCATCAATATACCATAATTGATTGCCTAGCCCCTTAACAGTTACTCCTGCAAGATCTAATGGATCATAATTATGTTCATCCATCAAATATGCATTACAGTTTTCATCTTTATGTTCACAATTAGCGTTACTGCAAACCACTGTTGCAATATTATTATTAATATCATAAAACCATAAAATTCCATTCATTAAATAATAATATCCGTTTTCACTATATGCACTCCTTGACTTTTCAGATACCTGCGACTTATCAGCATTAAATTCATAGCTTGTCTTAACTTCGGCATCATCTTCTTGTCCGCTATTTCTAGTAGTACACCCTGTTAATAATAATGAACATATAAGCATAATAGCAATTGTCTTATAATATCTCTGCATATGTATAAATTTCTCCATATTCATCTATTCCTCCTTTAACTAACATTCATAGCTTTAGTTTACTATGCTAGACCTTTGGCGTCAATATAATTATAAAAAAATATATCAGAAATATATATCTACATTTTCTTCTTTGATTAATTTAACACTATTATCAGCATTTGGTTCATATGGGGTATAACTTACATACAAAAAGGTACAATTAACATTTTAATACGACATAAGTGAACTACCCATTGTCTTAAGCCAATAGGCTTCCTGCTTCATCGACCTCGTAACCTACTATCTCCACAGGCGTTAATTTGGGCAGTCCCTGCCCTATATATTTCTTTATGCTATTTGTCTTAATCCTTCTGTCAGTATATTTTTCGCGGCATTGATATCCCTGTCATGTTCTGCTCCGCATTTCGGACATATCCATGTCCTCACTGACAAATCTTTTGTATCTGGATTCTGATACCCGCAAACAGAACATAATTGACTACTAGCATAAAATGTATCTATTTTGATGTATTTCCTGCCATTCCATTTTGCCTTATACTCTAACTGTCTTGTCAGCTCATACCATGATACATCACTTATGGCTTTTGCCAGATGATGATTTTTTACCATGTTTTTTATCTGTAAATTCTCTGAAACTATCACTTGGTTTTCGCTGATAATCTCATGTGAAACTTTATGTAGATAATCTTTTCTTATGTTCCTTATTTTCTCATGGCATAATGCTATCTTTTTCTTTGTTTTATAATAGTTCTTACTTCTCTTTCCTTTATGTGACAGTTGCCTTTGCAGCTTTACAAGCTGTTTCTCGTATTTTTTTATAATTTTTAGATTCTCATATACCTTCCCATCGGAAGTAATACATAAATCTTTAATTCCTAAATCGATTCCTATGTTATGATTTGTATGTGCCAGTTCCTTATGCTCCGTTTCTACAAGTATGGATACATAGTATTTTCCACTGGAAACCTGCGAAACGGTCGCTGACTTAATCTGCCCACTATATTCCCTGTGTAACCTTGCTTTTACCGCTTTTAATTTTGGCAATTTTATCTTCCCTGTCTCAAAATCTACCGCAATATTTCCATTTGTGAAGTTTGTTGTGTATGATTTATGGTTATCGTGTTTGCTCTTGAATTTCGGATATCCTGCATGTTCCTTAAAGAATTTTTGATATGCAGCGTCCATGTTATAGATTGCGTTGGTCAGAGCAAATTTATCTATTTCTTTTAACCATTCATAGTCTTTCTTTAATTCTCTGTTACAGTAATTATTACAATCCGTTTTACTAACTGACTTTTTCTCTTTCTCGTATATTTCTTTCCGATATGCCAATGTCTGATTGTAAACAAAACGGCAACAGCCAAATGTTTTTGCAATCTGAATTCTTTGTTCGCTATTAGGATATATCCTGTATTTATATGCTTTTAACACCTACTGTCGCCACCTTCCTACCCTTGATTTTCTATATATTTTCTCAACATCTCTTCTGAAACATTTCCTACACTGCAGACAAAATATCCGTCCGTCCAAAAAGTATGTTCTTTCCAGTAATGTTTTCGTAGATAATCCGGATATCTTTTCCAAATATGATATGTTGTATAACTCTTCATCAGATTTACTATTTTACTGATAGACATTGTTGGTTCTGTTTCTATCATGTAATGAATATGATCTTTATCTGTCTCCATATATCTGATAATGACTTTATGCTTTTGACATATCTCATAAGAAAACTGCTTTATATCATCTGATATTTGTTTTGACATCAGCAATTTCTTTCTATACTTGCATACGAAAATAATATGATACTGTAACAAATATTTGTGTCTGTTTTTTGATTTCCACGTTCCCATAACGCAAGTATAGCACAACCCTCCGCTTCCGGCTACCTTAACCCACCGTCTAAAACCAGTGGGATTGCGGTAGCCCTATTTCAAGTATTTGTGCTGTTATCTTACTTGCTGCAATGCACATTGCGTTAAATACCTGTTTTTCAATCATTTTAAATTCCATGGTATCTTCCTCTTATCATTATTTTTATCCAGTCTGTAATTCTGTGCCGGTACACGCACTTCACACGTTTGGAGCCTGTCCCTTAGTGTAAACATTTCCAATGTCCCAAGTGGTTGAACCTGAAATGGGAGTGAGCCATCCGCTTCATTTAACCCGGTTACCAACCGGCATAGGTTTGTCTTCTGCTCTTTTTCTTAAGCACGTTATTTTCAAACGAGAATTTTCGTCGCACGAAATGAGACATTCCTGCCTTTCACTTCCGACCCACTGGGGCGGAAAGGATTGGCGAAGTGGAAAATCGCTGAATCTTTGACTTTTTATTCAATTTTCAAGTAACTACATATAGTTTACATTTTTTATTTTTAAATTGCAAATGTGCGATTTCTCTTTTTTTAATAAATTTGCACATTTATTCCGCCCCACTGGGGCGGATGTCAAATCAGCTCTTCCATAACAGTGTAATGATGCACTATGAGAAAAGTATACTCTGAATATATACACTATAAAAAAAGCCCCCGCCCCAGTGGGGCGGAAGCTCAATAATTTTTTATTTTTACATTTCTCTGTCTAATTCCACATCTTTCGATTTGTGACCTAATTCATTCCCCTCATCATCTTTGATATGATTTTTCAAAACATGTTCTTTGTCACAATAAATACAATCCTTATTCATTAACATTCTCCAATCTTTGACAGCTCTGCTTATCGGCATAAAGTATTCTGCATAACTATCCTTAGGGAAAAATACAACATAATTCTTTCCCTCTCTCCACGCCTCATGTGCAGCCTTAAATACATTAATAGGTACATAACTTGCGGACATATCTGTAAGGCGGTACATATTTACTGTCATATTCCCCCACTTTGTATACAGCATGTCTCCAAAGTCTGTCTGTTTATGCAGGATTGGGAGATTATTTTCCCTGCAGTAAGATACTAATTTTTCTTTGTTTTTCATATTGAAAACCTCTCTTTCTTATTTTTTATAAGATAATATTAGCTGTGTTTTAATAAAAAAACAAATGTGCGATTTAGCCGTTTTTTCTAAAATCGCACATTTAAAAAAGCCCCCGCCCCAGTGGGGCGGGAAATCGCTTCTTTCAGAACGAGCCTCCGGAGTGTCCGGATGTTGTCTCTTCCTCGGTTTCTTCTTCAGAATTAATGTATTTATCGTAAGACGGTATCTGTTCTGCCACTGTGAATATGAATGGGTCATATATATAACCTGTGTCATACGATACATCAAACATATCCTTATCAAGCTCTGCCTTGTCTGCAATGTCTTTACGCTCCATTAATGAAGCTGTTACGGTATATATGCCGTCTTTATTAATGCCTTCAATGGTTATGTATTCCTTCAGGAACTTTTCCATATCTTCGTTCCAAATAAGCATAACAGGTATGCTGTCCTCATCTGTCACGGTCATCTCATATGCAAGGTATACATGCAGCACATATTCCCAGTTAAGGCTTACGCCTTTGGTATCCGTAAGGCTGTTGTCTGTATTGTTTTCTTCGATGTAGTCGGTTACTCTTTCATAAAATTCCTGATATACCTTTTCAGTGACCTTATCTATCGGATAGACCTTACATATTTCTTCATAAGACGTATCGCCGTTCATGAACTCATATACTATTTTGTTGCTGCTGTCTACGGTTGAAGAGCCTTTGCTTTTTCCGGAAAACAGTGTAAAAATAAGTGTGAAAATTATAAGGACAACAAGAATAAGCGGAGCAAGGATATAAAGAAGGTTCATGACAACAATCTTAATTACCTTTTTAATGATTTTCTTTACTATCTCCATTACCTTATTAAGTAATTTTGATGACATGTTATTATCTGTATTGTTCATCTGGAGCATATTATTAAGGTTAAAGGAATTACTGTTGCTATTTTCCCTGTCATCCGGCGTAAAGAACTTTTTATGTTCATTTTCTCCGGACTTTCCCTTTACTTTTAATGACAGTCTTTTATCTTTTTCTTCCTTACCTGCCGAAAAAGAAGTCTTATTGTCTTTTTTCCCATTCCATGAACTCCCGGTCCCTTTTCCGGTATATTTTTTATCCGGATTCTTTCCCGGCTGTTTTCCCGCCCCACCGGGGCGGAATCCTTCATACCGGTCTTTTGCCTGGTTCTTTCTTCGTTCCCGGAGTTCAAGTATACGTCTGTCTATATCATTGCCGGTCTTTTTTACATCCTTCATCCCTGAACCGGCTTTATCTGCCGTTTTTAGGATTTTCTGCTCAGCATATTCTGAAGGCTGCTCTTCTTTCGTATCATCTGCTGTATTTAATTTATTTGCTGTTCCTGCAAGTGCAAGCCTGTCCTTATCAGGCATCTTAATTTCCGGCATATGATTTCTCCTTGGAATCAGTATTCACAAGCTCATAAATCTTTGTATCCTTAGGGATTCTGTCATCAAAAGGAATGACTGTTTTTCCTATTTTCAATAATCCGCAGCCCTTTAAAGGATTACGCACATAATTAAGCTGCTCATCTGATATGTGACAGAGTTTCCTGATATCTTCAAGATCATCTTCAGACTGCTTAAGCAGCACTACAAGCTCTGAATTGGATAACATTGTTCTTGCCGTATCTGATGTCATAAGGTCGGGTACATTCTGTGTAACTCCAACACAGCGACCATTGCACTTCCTGATTCTTTTCCACAGTTTGTAGAAGAATTCGGCGCTATACTGATACTTTAGATACATGTGCAGCTCTTCTACAATAATTATCGTTTTTCTTCCTGAAAAACGGTTTGAGGATACCCTGTTAAGGATGCTGTCAAGAACCACTTCCAGTCCTACAGGCATCAACTGCTCATCCATATCCCACAGGTCATAACACTGTATTCTTGCATCGGTATTTACATTTGTCTTTTTTGCAAAAGTATTTAGTGAACCTTTTACAAATAACTCCATGGCGAGGGCTATATCCCTTGCTTCAGGTTCATCACATGATTTTATCTCATCATACAGGGTTTCAAATGTTGGTGCCTCTCCTTTGTAACCGGCTTCAACGTATGATTTATATACGTTGATAACACACCTGTCTATGATTGTTTTTTCTGCAGGTGTTATTCCGTTTAGGATATGTTCAAATATTGACATGATGAACTGTGACTTAAGTGTTACCGGCTTGTCCTCTTCGATACTGTAATCTTCGTTTATGTCCATAAGGTTTATATGATGAGGGCTTTCTGCGGATATTTTTATTACTTCTCCACCGTACGCTTTTACCAGGCTTCCGTATTCACGCTCCGGGTCGATTACTATTATATCCGTATCAGGGTCGGCAAGTGCTTCAAATCCCATTTTAAGTTTTGCAAACACAGATTTACCGGAACCGGGAACAGCCAATATCATCATATTGGCGTTATTGAGCTTTGTCTCATCAGCCATTATAAGATGCTTACTTATCTGGTTTTTCCCATAAAAACTTCCATGGTAATCCTGAATTTCTTCTACATAAAATGGTGTAAATGCAAGCATTGAACCGCTTAACATTGTTCTTGATATGTCTATGCAGCGTAATCCGTATGGAAGTGCCGTATGCAGCCCTTCAAACTGTCTGTACTCCAGAACGGATATTTTACAGCCTGCAGTTTTTCCGGCTGCTATAACCGCATCCGTATCCCTGTCAAGCTCTTCGAGTGTATCTGCAGTATGTAAAATCGTCATTGTGGAATATAAAAGTCTCATATCATCTTCACGCAGATTATTTATGAATTTCTTTATTTCATCACGCTGAACCTGATAATCGTATGGGATTTCATCATAAAGCATATGACGGCTGTGCTGTTTTTTCTTCCACTGGTCGATGTTTTTATTAATTTTTGTTAAACGCTGCTCTGCGTTTTCGACTGCTTCATCTGTCGGAACCGGGTCAGATGTTATGGAGAACATTACCGGATTCGGGATGTCTCCGATTATCCTTGATATAACATTGTCTTTTATATAGGTTGAGTAATCCGTAACAACAAGTGTCCTTGCATACTTTTTACCAATTTTAATATAATCATGTTCCGATACAAAACTTCCGGGACTGATATATGTCCTTGCATCCCTGCCGCCTTTTATCATATCCTTTAAGTCAATGTCTGACTTATCGCTGTTGTTAAAATCATTGAATATTTCAAGTCTTTCTTTTCCGTCAATGTCTTCAAGCATTGAATCCATTGTTACAAGGCTGTTCTGAAGGCTTATTGCAGCTTTGTCAAAGTAGCTTTTTGCAAGTTCGTATGAACTGGCATCTGTTGAAAGTGTAAGATATATTTCCTGATATATCGTATTTGATTCTTCCACTATGTCAGATATGATTTTGTTATATTCATTTCTGATTTCTTCAAGGTCATCTTCTGCAGGCTTCAGTAAGTATTTATCATTGTATTCCTCCAGATTGAGCTTTCTTCTGCTTACTGTGATTTCATACATAAATTCGCTTTCAAAGCCTGAAAGGAAGTCAGCATATCTTGATGAGTAGCTCTTTTTTTCCTCTTTGCCCACTGCCTGATAATTAATGTCTTTAATCCTGTAGCTTTTTGAAAATCTTCCATTCTTCAGGCGGAAAATTCCGTTTAAATATATTGTTTTTACAGGAATTATATCCTGAAGCTTTCTTGGTATAGGTATCTTATCAATTCTTGCTTTTTCTTTCATGTATTTCCTCCTTCAATATATCCTGTATGTAATCATCATTTCCAAAGGTTAATTGTTTTGGCATTAAAAAACACTGCTTAAACCACGCTGCAATAAATTTTTCGAGATACATTCCTTTGAATGGCTTGAACCCGATAAGGAACAGCGGAACTACCGCCGTAGGTATTACCCAGGATCTTGTGTCTGAACTCATTTTATCTTTCAGAATAAAATGAAGTGTAAGTGCAACGATGATTATAACAACTGTAAAGACAGTCTGTCTTTCATTAAAACCAAGAAAAAACTGTTCTTTGTAATCTCGTATTTCTTTATTTATTTTAAATTCCATTTTAAATCCTTTCTGTAAATGCTCTCCGCCCCGGTGGGACGGAGGCATATATTAAAGTGATGACATTTCTTTTATGATTCCTGATGCACCTTTGACAATTCCGGTCATTAATAACATATGGAATACAATCTCTCCCATGTACCCAAGAACGAGCGTCAGCATGGAACCGCTGTTAAACCAGCTTGATATTGTTATTACTGTTGCTAATTTAGAATATATAATCATTGCAAGACCTATTACTGCAGCTTCAAGGCATACGGATATGTAGCCTTTTACGAACTGCCAGCCGATGTTCTGTGTCCCTTCGCCGGCGATTGGGCTTAACATTACAGGTGCCATTGCCGTGTATATGTATAATTTAAAAAATCTTGAATAAACGGTTAACATTACCGTTACCGTAAGTGTTACAATCACAATAAATGTAATGATTGAAAAAATCAGTCCTACAATACTTGCATACCACGGAATTGAATATATGGCATCTGTAACAGCCTGCGGTATGCCTCCGCCTCGGCCTGTGTATATTTCGGTGAAGCCTGTGTCATGTATCTTTGCTACAATACCGCCTACAATTTTATAAATAGTGTTCATGAAATCAATACTGAAGCCTACAATCATTCTTGCAATTATATAGCGGATGAATAGTTTCAGTATTGTTCCGGGATTTCTTAATTCAGCAAAACTGGATGTTTCCTTAATTAAACCGATTCCAAAAAACACAATAATCAGACCGTATGCTATATCCTTTAATGCTGCATTAATCTGTATAATAACATCCCATAACACACCGTTATTCCATTCCGACAGGTTGTCTGTCAGCATAGCCCATATGTATTTTGTTGTAGTTCCCCAGAACTTTGTGCCGGATAAAAGAATTTCTCGTATCAGTTCATTCATCTTTTGCCTCCTTACATGGCTCCTATTGCTTTAAGAATCTCCTTCGCAAAGATTGCTATAAGACCGGTTGTGACATTGGTAAAGCCGAGCATTCTCTGTCCTGAATCATGTGATGAAATGGATGAAGCAAAATTCAGTATTCCCCATGCCGCAAATCCCATGCCTATTGCCTTGATTATCCCGAATATTATATCATCAAGTTTATTGATTGCACTTATTACCTCATTACCGGCATTATCCTCTGCAAAAACGGTAACGGCTGATGCAAATATCATTACCATTGCTGTTATTATTGTTACAATTTTTTTCTTCATGTTCTTTATTTCCTTTCTGTGGCTGCTCTCCGCCCCGGTGGGACGGAGGCATAAAAAAAGAACCCCTTTTTTGGAGTTCTAAGCTACTCTGTTATTAATATCTTCTTCTGTCAGTATCTGGCAGGTTGTGTCCGGCTTGTATATTTCGTCCTCGCTGACATCTTCTTTATACATATATCCGATTATGCCGACATCCGAATCCTGAAGTGTAACATTGCCGTAAGTATAAGGTTTTCCTTTTTTGCCCTTTGCAAGCGGTGTTTCGTGAATTAGAGGATGTGACTGCAAATCATACTTGAAGTCCATTGCAGGTTCTTCACCGCTTATCATGACAATACATTTATCTCTTGACAGTTTCCTTACCTCACCCGGCTGCATAAGTTCCCTGCCGGCTTTCTGGTCGTTGGTTGTGAAGCTGCCATGCATGCCACGGCTCATTCCATATGTATTAGTATCAATCGTTTCTTTGTCAAGAAGTTCTGATACATACTTATGAGTGCTTTGTTCGTTACCGCCAAGATATATGTATGTATCGCAGTTTCCAACGATTGTTTCCCAGACTTTTTCATATATTGCCTTAATCTGGTTCATGTTCTGTAAGATAATCGATACTGAAATATTCCTTGAACGTATGACAGATACAACGTGATCGAAATCATCCGGCAATGCTACGTTCGCAAATTCATCCATAATGAAATGAACATGCAGCGGAAGAGGTCCATGGTACACGTTATCGGCGAGATATGCCAGTTTCTGGAACATCTGTGAATATAACATCGATACAATAAAATTAAATGACGGGTCCATATCGGGAATGATACAGAAGAGAGCTGTCTTCTCTTCTCCTATCTTATCGATTTCAAGCTCATCCGTCATTGTAAGGGATATAACCTCATCCATATTGAAAGCAGACAGTTTTGCAGTCAGTGTAGACTTGATTGTCTGCAATGTTTTGTTCGGAACTCCGATTATGTCTTCATAATATTTAAGAGCCGGATGTCCGGGATTTACAGCCTTCAAATCAAGGAATAATGCGTCAAGAGGATTTATTTCTTCTTCGTCATTTCCTCCTGATGAAAGAAGACGTACCATATCCATTACCATACCGAAGTTCTGTTCTTCTTCAGGAGCTTCGTAGTATAGATATAACATTAAAGCCATCAAAATTTCCATTGCTGCATTCTCCCAGTATGGGTCCTGCGGCTTGGAATCCTTTTTTCCGGTTGCCGAAAAAATCATAGTTGCAATTCTTTGTACGTCATTCTGACATGTTATGTAATGAAAAGGATTATATCTGTGGCTTCTTTCCATGTGGATTAGGT
>OHRF01000745.1_pt1 | contig 11965 bp, 8 predicted proteins | sample 1578291 | NCBI WGS metagenome assembly OHRF01 (sample SAMEA3879576, study PRJEB24766) | human gut metagenome | biome: human-associated habitat; feature: feces | place: USA | collected 1985/1987 | reverse complement strand
GAATATAAAATCCAGTTCCGCCTACCACAAGCGGAATATGACCATTAGCATAAATTTTTTCCATTGCCGCCTTTGCCATCTGCTGAAAGCGCACTACGGAAAATTCATCACCTGGCAGCAGCTCATCCACAAGATAATGAGGAACGCCCTGCATCTCATCAGGCATAATTTTTGCAGAACCAATGGGGAAATGCTGCCGTGATGGAACCCACCGTCTCACCATGCTTGCCACGGGACACGGCAGCACCAGAGCAGCCGGAATCATTGACGAGGACCCCGCAGACCCTTTCATCCTGTGCCGCACACCAAAGCGCCGCCTTGCCGCCGCGCGAGAAACCACCCACCGAGATTCGGGCCGGGTCGATGCCCGGGTGTTTTACCAGCAGGTCTACCACACAGCTCATCCCAAAGGCCCAGATGTCCAGGGTCCCCCATGCATCGGCAGGTAGTGCATCTGTACTGAGCCCAAAAAGCTTTGCCAGTGGGCCGGGATACTGCGCAGCATCGTCGGGCTGCAATGCACTTGCATAGAAGGTCACGGCTGCCCGGCCCGATTGTACAATCTGTTCAGCAGGCCAGTATTCCTGCTCCGTTTCCTGTTCGATATCAATGAGCGACGGCCCGCCGCTTCCGGCTGGCATATTCCGGAAAAAATTCATGGCCTCTTTGCGCCACGCTTCCGGGGCATTGGCCAGCAGTTTTTCCATCTGATCAGGCCCCATTTTCGGCCCGGGAGAGGCTGTCTTTTCGTGATTGCAAAGGAACAGGACTGCCGGGACCTTCTGCGTTCCCTCCGGACGCACCAGCACCACGGGGAATTCCAGACTTCCCTGCTTCGTTTTCAGACAGATATCCCAGATCTGCCGTATGGCTTTGCATTTTGGCAGATACTCTTCTGACCGCAGGCGTTCGGTCTGTTCATAGGGAACTTCCGGCCGGATGCCGTACTCCTGCGAGCGGAACAACGCGAGCAACGCTTCCCGCCGTGCATTCCAATTCTGCGGAGTCGTATTCTTTTCCAATACCAACGGCAAATTCATCTGATATTCCTCCTAACCGGGGACGGATCATGCCCCTTTTCATCATATCATCCGCAGCAGCATGGCGGGTTGAAAAAATTCAGGAGATGCTTCAAAATACACCGAACCTGATACAGTGATGTCGCTCCGGCCAGCCGAATGACTTATAATGTTTTATATAAACAGATGCCAACGCGGTATCAGGGTACTTTAGTGAGGAATGAACATGAAGCATTTTGAGATCTACAAAAAAGACCCCGCCACCGGCGCTTTGTACCCGGAAGGACAGCGGCGAAAAAAAGGGCTTGCCCGTATCCTGGAGATCGTTGTGCGGGACTTTTGGCAGTTGCTGGGTTCCGGCTTGATCGCCACGGCGGCGGCTCTGCCCTACGGACTCTGTATCATGCTGTTCCTGCCATCCAGTGCTCTGGGACCGCTGATCCTTTCCTGTGTTGTCACCGGCGCTCTGGCCTCTGTCTTCGGGATGAACCTGCTGGATACAATTTTGCGCTGTCTGCGGGATGAGGCCGGTTTTTGGTCTTTCCAATACAAAAAGTCTCTGAAGAACAACACCCTGCCGGCCGCTTTGTTCGGGGCGGTATTCGGCCCGTTATTTGCTGTGGATCTGGCAGGGTTAAGTCTGGCGGTACGCCGCGGCCAAAGCGTGTTTCAGGTCGAGTTTCTGGTGATATCCATAATCTTCCTGCTGGGCTTTGCGCTGAACCTTGCCATCCAGATCCCTCTGATACAGCTCCCTGTATCAGCACTGCTCAAAAATGCCTTTCTGCTGTTTCGGGGCAACCTTGGGTGCTCGCTGATGGCTGTTGCCGCATTGATCGGTTATGCTGCACTGTTTGTTCTGCTGCCAGCCACTTTGTCATTCCTGCTCATCGTCTCCAACCTGTGGCTGCCGATGCTGACAGCAGCATTTCTGCTCTATGGCTGTGTTGAAAGAAATTTTAGCATAGAATCACGGATCCTGCAAGGAAACGACCCGAATCCTTTTCTGTAACCAAACAGGCCTGCTTCGCATCACTGTGGGGCAGGCCTGTCTTTTGTTTATGAGACCACCCGGTTTTGGGATCCCGGCCCAAAAAAGAATGTCGGTTCGTACATTCCCCTTTGCTCTCTGGCAAATTACAGCGCGGATGTGATATAATGGAGAAAAACCACCGGGGAACGGCACAAAAGAAGGAGGCTGGCATGATGGGGCAGAGGCAGCGAGAACAGGTTCAAAGAGGCTGTGCGGTGGGCACCATGGTGCTGCTGGCATGGCTGTGCCGGGTGCTCCCGCTGGAGGGCTTGCCCTCCGGCCTGCGGGAAGCCTGCGGCATCCTCCGGAGCCTGCTGTATCTGAGCCTGTTCGCAGGGTGGGGGATCTCCCTGTACAACCGCACGGTGCATCCGCAGGTGCGGCGGCTGCTGCTGAACGTGGATCTGTTGATGCTGTTCTGGATCCTTGTGCGCACCCTGCGGTTCCAGCTGAACACTTCCCCGGGGATGGATCGGATGCTGGGGTACCTCTACTATGCCCCCATGCTGGGGATACCGGTGCTCTGCGTTCAGCTGGTCCTGACGGTGGACAGATCCGAGCGCTACCGCCTGTCTGCCTGGGCCAGAATGCTGTGGCTGCCCTCGGCGGTGCTGCTGGAGCTGGTGCTGACCAACGACCTGCACCAGCAGGTGTTCCGGCTGCAGCAGCCCTGGAACGAAAACTACCAGTACGGCTGGCTTTTCGGTCTGGTGGTGGGGTGGATCGTGATCTGCATCCTGCTGGCCTTTGGGATCATCGCCCACAAGAGCCGGAACCCCCGGATCCTCCGGCGGCTGCCCCTGCCTGCCATTCCGATGGTGCTGCTGGGGGTGTACGCGGTGCTTTACGGCTTCCATTTTCCCCTGATCAGGCAGTTTCTGGGGGATATGACCATCGTTCACTGCCTGATGACGGCGGCTTCGCTGGAAGGGGGCCTGCGCTGCGGCCTGATCCAGTCCAACACCGGCTATGAGGAGCTGCTGCGCGTCACCTCTCTTGCGGTGCAGCTGGTGGACCGGCAGGGCAACGTGTACTGCTGCTCCGAGAACGGCCGCATGGTGGACCGCCGGGAGCTGCAGGCCGCCATGCATGGCACGGTGCAGCTGGACGAGCACACCCTGCTGCGCAGCGCACCGGTGCAGGGCGGCTATGTGATGTGGCAGACAGACATCACCGAGCTGGTGGAAAACATGGAGCGCCTGAAGGAGAACCGCACGGAGCTGGCAGAGCGCAACTATCTGGAACAGCAGAACTACGAGGTGGAGCGCAAGATCAACGCCCTGCGGGAGAAAAACCGCCTGTACGATCTGCTGCAGCGCCAGCTGGCCCCCCAGATCATCCGGATGGATCAGCTTCTGACCCGGTACCGCGCGGCCCCGGAGGAAGAAAAGCGGCAGCTGCTGGGGCAGGTGGCAGTGCTGGGCGCTTACCTGAAACGGGGTGCCAACCTGATGTTTCTGGCCCAGCAGCACCGGTATGTGCCCTCGGCGGAGCTGCGGTACGCGCTGGAGGAATCCATCAGCAGCCTGGAGCTGGCCGGGGTGGAGTGCGCCATGGAGGTGACTCACGGGGTCCGGCTTCCGGCGGAGGCGGCAGCGGCCTGTTACAGCCGGTTCGAGTCGGTGGTGGAGGGGGCGCTGGGGCAGCTGGATGCCCTGTTTGTGCGGGCCATCTGGAAGGACTACCGGCTGAACCTTTATCTTTCGGTGGAGACCGGGGCGGACCTGAAAGCCGCCTGCCCCGCCGCTGTGCAGGAGGCCCCGGGCAGCTGGGTGCTGAACGATCACTTTGAAGGAGGGGCCCCGGAATGTGGAACAAACTGAAGCAGTGGCTGCACCCGGACCACATCACCCGCAGCTCCATCAAGGAGGGCTTTGACGACCTGCCCGCGGCGGTGTGCTACTTTACCCCGGACGGCATCATCCGGCTGTGCAACCGGCAGATGTTCCGGGTCTACCGTGCCCTCTCCGGCCGGGATCTGCAGTCGCTGGAGGAGCTGCACCAGCAGGTGTGGGCCCCTACCCATGGCCGAAGGGTGGACGGCAAAAATCCGTCTTTTGTGCTGCCGGACGGCACCTGCTGGCTCTACTCGGAGCAGACCGTGTTCGGGGAGGGGGTTCGCCCCCATGTGGAGTGCATCTTTTCGGAGGTGACAGACCTGCAGCGCCAGCGGCAGGAGCTGCTGCGGCAGAATCAGGAGCTGCTGCGGATGAACCGGGAGCTGCGCCGGCTGTCGGAGAACGTGCAGGAGATGACCCGGGAAAAAGAGATCCTGGAGTTCAAGACCCGGCTCCACGATGAAATGGGCTACGGCCTTACGGCGGTGCGGCAATGCCTGCTGCAGCGGAAGGACCCGGCGGAGCTGGAAGCCTCTCTTGAACAGATGAACAAGGCGGTGCAGCTGTTTCGGAAGGACAGTGAGACCCCGCCGGAGGAAAACGAGTGGGACGTGTTTGTGGAGGACGCGGCCCAGCTGGGGGTCACGGTGGCCCTGCAGGGGCCCATGCCCCGGCAGCGCCAGCAGCTGCTGCTGACCATTGCCCGGGAGTGCATCACCAACGCGGTGCGCTACGCCGGGGCCAACCGGTTGGAGATCACCATCACCCCGCAGGGCGGGGGCCAGCGCTGGCAGTTTGAAAACGATGGCCCGCCCCCCGCAGACCCCGCCATTACGCCGGGCGGAGGGCTTACCGCCATCCAGCGCCGGGTGATGCAGGCGGGCGGCACCATGGAGGTGCAGGCCCGGCCCCGCTACCGGCTGTGTGTGAACCTGCCAAAGGAGGAAACGATATGACCAGCGTTTTGATCGTGGAAGACCAGCGGATGCCCCGGGAGAACATGGAGCACCTTGTGGAGGACAGCGGCCGCTACCGCCGGGTGGCCTCCCTGAGCACAGCGGAAATGGCGCTGGCCCAGTGCGCCCGGCACGCCGTGGATCTGGTGCTGATGGATGTGTGCACCAAGGGCAGCCGGGACGGCATTGACGTGGCGGCAGAGATCAAGGCCCGGTACCCGGAGACCAAAGTCATCATCATCACTTCCATGGTGGAGGAAAGCTATCTGAAACGGGCAAAGGCCGCCGGGGCCGAGAGCTTCTGGTACAAGGATGTGTCCCCGGAGAGCCTGCTGGAGGTGATGGACCGCACCATGGCGGGGGAAAGCCTCTACCCGGACCGCACCCCGGAGACCCGCCTGGGGCAGGTCAGCAGCACCCAGCTCACCCCCCGGGAGATCGAGGTGCTGCGGCTGGTGTGCGAGGGGCTGGAATATGAGGAGATCGCCGCAGAGCTGGGCATCTCCTCCCGCACCGTAAAGCGCTTTGTCTCTTCCCTGCTGGAAAAAACCGGCTACTCCAACCGCACCCGCCTGGCCATTGCCGTCACCAAGAAAAACTTCATCCTCCCCCATCTGGAGGAGTGAGATTCTGCCGTGCAAAACCCCTCAGTCACGGCTTGCGCAAAGACGGAAGGGTTGTACAAAGGCGAAGCCTGCCCGTGAGACAGACCCCCCTGCAAAGGGGGGCTTTTTTTATGCGCATTTTGCTCCCAAAAGTGCCAAATTGTGGAACACGCCGGAAATTCTGGAAAAACTTTGGGCAGAACACCGAAAAATTTTCACAGTTTTGTCCCTTATGGCCCATGCGGAGCCGCGGGGCGGTGTGGTATCCTTGATACAGTAAAACGTTCTGCATCCATGTGGCGAGACACTGCCCGGAAAGGAGGCCGTGGACATGAAATGTGTCGTAGTCGATATGCGCAACAGGCTCTTTGGCGATGCGATATCGGGTTCCCTGCAGCACTTTGACTCAGGGTTCCGGGTCTACCAGACCGAAGGAACCGCTGCGGAGGATCTGTGTGTGGATACCCATGCCGATGTTCTTGTTGCAGAGGTCACGGCCTACCCGCCGTGGCGGCTGGAACAGCGGCTGGACCTGTGCCGGAGGCTGCGGCAGGGGGTGCCCGGCTGCCGGGTGACGCTGGTGGTAGATGAGGTGTGCGAGCCTCAGCTGGCGGACCAGGTGCGGCGGGCGAAAAAGGACGGTCTGATCGACGGGTTCTTTTACAGCTCTGTCTCCTCCGACTATCTCTCTGCTATGATCGATGCCCTGTGATCCCTTGAAACAAACAGCATGATTCTGGAAAGGAGCAACTACCATGACGAACAAGAAACTGAAGATGGCGGCAATGTCCGTGGCCCTGACCGCCTGTGTGGCCGCAAGCCCTCTGGCAGCAAACGCAGATGCTCCGGAAGCAGCTCCGGGAGAACCGAAAACGGAGCCTGTGGCGGAGGAAACCGAAACCAAGAAAGAGGAAAACACCGCAGAACCTCAGGTCAATCAGGAAGCGAAAAACGCTCAGAAGACCCTGAAGGATGCGGAAGTCAAATACAATAAAGACAACCCCACGACCAACCCTGATGGCTCCCAGAAGCTGGATGGCGTGATCGTGACCACGCCCGAGGGCAGCGGTGAGACTGGCTCCGGCGAGACCGGCGGCACGACTGATCCCGAGCAGAAAAAGCCCGAGGAAGTGGTGATCGGCACCGCTGAAAAGACCGAGAAGTCCGAGACCAACGTGGAGACGAAGCCCAACCCCGGCGCAGAGCCCATTGTGGACACCACCACCCCGCCCACTGTGGAGAAGAACCCGGACGGCTCCACCGCCATCACCCAGCCCACCGTGACCCCCGGCAAGGAGACCACCACCACCACCGGCAGCGGCACGGCCACGGGCAATCTGAACGAGAAAGAGGAAGAAGTCAAAGAAATCGATCTTGACAAGGAGCTGGGCGAGAACCCGGACATCAGCTGGGATATCAAGCAGGGTGATAAGGCAGTTGAGGGCAAGGACTACACGGTGCAGGAAGTCAAGAACGATGGCAACAAGCAGACTCTGGTGCTCCGCAAGGAAGATACCAAGACCGCTGAGATGACCGCTGAAGACATCGCCAAGCTGGTGGATGCCGACAAGCTCACCATGAATGAGAATGGCACCTATACCCTCACCCGGACCGAGACCATTCTGGACGCAGAGGGCAACCCCCAGACCCGTACCACCTACATCACCATTCGGGACAACAAGGTCACCACCAAAACCACCACCGAGCTGACCATCACCCGGAAAAAGGCAGAGCAGGATGGCAGTGAGCGGGTTGATTTTGAGGTGAAATACCCCGAGATCACTGTTACCAATCAAGAGAAGCCCGAGGAGAAGCAGACCATCTCCCCTGACCTTCTGAATACCATCCTCAGCCAGAACCCGAAGGAAGACGGCAGCTATGAGTACACAGATAGTGACGGCCGGAAGTATGAGGTCAAGGTCGATGGGACTGCTGAAAAACTGAACAACGCAGAGATCGTTGAAAGACTGAATCGGGACAACCACACAGAGTATACTCTGGGCGCGGACGGCGAGATCTACTACACCACCGATTACGGCGAGAAAGTCAAGCTGGACGTAACGCAGAACGAACTTCTCCGCCGGAGCCTCACTTATACCGTGACCCTGAAGACCACGGAGAAGGGCAGCGTAGAAAACGAGAGCAAGAAGCCCGAAGAAGAGAGCAAGGCTAGGATGAACGCCATCCGGGATGCCCTGAACAACGCAGTGGGTGAGATGGGCGTTGAAGATCCTGTCAAGGCAAAACTGACGAGTGCCATTGCAAACGCAACGCTTGACCCGAACGGCGGCACCTTTAAGGAAGAGATTGACGGCAAGATCTACATCCTGACCTACACCGGTGCCGAGGTAAAGGTTGAAACTAAGGATGCAGAGAACCCCGATGTTCCCGGCAAGAACCCCGAGGACATCACCGATGTGAAGGACAACACCGTTACCGGCACAGCGTATGTGACAGGCTCCACGATTACCTATCAGGCAGGTGCAGAGTATAAAACCACCGGTGTAGACACACTGGGGATGGGTGCTGATTTCAAGACTGCTCCGAAGGATGCTGACCCGGATAGCATTCAAAAGGATACGGCTGGCCGGATCACCAGCTATAAGGATAAACAGGGCAACATCCATAGCTTTACGTATGAAGAAAATGTTGACCTGAGCGCCCTGAACGATGCCGAAAAAGCAGCACTGGAAAAGGCTGCAAACATGAACGGCTGGAAAACGGAAAACCTGACCGCATCCCTGACCCGGGTGAGCTGGAAGGTCGAATCCCCCAGAATCGAGACCCCGCAGACCACTCCCATTGAGAATGGTGAGACGGTCAACCTCGTGAATGACAACAACTGGAGCCAGACCGACCACGGCGATACGGTTGACTTTACACATGACAACACGACCTATACCGGGATGACGCTGGAAAACGAATCTGGCAATGTCAAAACCTACAAAAAGACCGAAGCCAATGGCACTGTGACCATCATCACCGTTACCACCCGGCAGCTGGGCGAGGAAGAGATCAAGGCTAAGTTTGGAAACAACTTTATCAGCTTGAACCTTGATGATAAGACCGTTACCTACACGGGAGAAGATGGCAAGACCTACAAGGCAAACTATGTTGCTCAGGAAGAGAAGCTGACTGTGGACATCCAGAAGCCGGACGTGGTTGCAGCCACCGGCAGCACCGAGAAAGAAGCTAGGGATGCATTCCTCGATAATCTGGAAAAAGCCCGTCTGGAAGCTATGGCTAAAGGTGAGACCCTTGTCATCGAGTACGAGGAAAACGGCGAGATCAAGAACCTGAAAGTTGAGAAAAAGATGACATGGGATGATGTTTCCGTGGTAGTGGGACACGTGGTCAACTACAATGCCATGACCAATGCCGAGCTGGTCGAGTACCTGAATGCGCTGAAATCCACCGCCCAGGAGAAAGGCAAATACTACACTGGCTCCACATCTTGGAGCACGCCTTACTACGAAGATGCCAGTGGCAAGATGCAGCGTGTTCCTCCGGAGGATGTCGAGAAGATTTATCAGAAGTGGAACGGAAAATACTATGTAAAGATCGACGGTGAAGAGCATAGAGTCCGCTATAACAAGAACAACATCAAACACCTTGATCTGGCAACGGATTCCAAGCTGACCCTGTCGGAGAAGGAAGACGGAAAGCCGAAGATCGACGACTGCGTTCTGCTGAACCCCACGCTGACATGGCACGAGAATGCTGAAACGCTTGTAAACAAAAAAGGAGAAGGCAAACAGGCGAACTTTGTGGACCGCATCACCTACGACAACGAGGCTGACGACAATGACGACACCGGCCACTACGAGTATCCCCGTGCCAGCTGGGATAACAAGAACGCAAAAAACAACGCCCCCACAAAGAGCGTCTTCTACAAGGTCGAGGGCAAGGTGGCTTACGGCAAACTGGGCGGCAAATATGAGGCAACGCCTACCGGTGGTTTTTGGGGAGACGAATACACCGAAAAGGATTATGAAAAAGCTAAAAAGAACGCAGAGGATGCCCTGCAAGCATACAAGGATGCACACCCGGAGCTGAAGGAAGAGCTGAAGAACGCAAAGGTCGTTGAGATTCACACAGATCAGACCAAGGGCGGTGGTCATCACTACTACCAGATCTACCTGTACCAGTCGGACCTGACGGCCTACGGCTATATGTCCGATGACAACAACACCTGCGGCAATGCACTTTTCGCACCGGGCAGTAAGCACGATTACATTGGCGGTTACGACCTGACGCTTGGAAACCTGACCCAGACCGATAAGAAGCACGTGGTGGCCATGGGCAAGAACACGACCGCCCTCTCCGCAACCATTAAGCGCAGGAAGCTGGTGGAGAACCTGACCAACAGAGAACTGCGCTACACCCCCAAATTCGTAACGGAAACCATCATCCATGAGAGCGAAGTAATTGGGCAGGACACTGACCTTTCCGGCAGCTATCAGGCCAACTACACCAAGACGGAAGATTACACGGTAGACCAGCAGAAGGGCATTGAAGGCACCGGCACCGGCTCCTACAAGAGCTTTACCAACCTGATCCGGAACATCTTTACCGGTGAGGACACCGGCACCGTGGAAGGCGGCTTTATTAAGTACGAGTACCACACCGAGAAGGACAAGGAAGGCAACCCCGTGCCGTTTGAGGCAAAGCAGATGGTAGTGACCACCAAGCAGGATGCGGAAGTGCACTACACCTTTACCTCTCAGGAGAGCCGGGATGTGTGGATCAAGGGCTACACCCAGACCGTGGTGCCGCCCGTGAACCCCGGCCCCGATTCCCCCGAACTGCCGCCGGTGGAGGACGCAAAGCCCGCCCCCGCCCCGGCTCCCGCCCCCGAGGCTCCGGTGCTGCCCGTGGTGCAGGATGCAAGACCTGACCCCGCCCCGGCTCCGGCCCCGGCTCCCGCTCCTGAGACCCCGGTGCTCCCGGCGGTGCAGGATGCCAAGCTGATCCAGACCGGCACCAGCGGCTGGCTGGCAGACCTGATGCTGGGCGCAGGCATGGTGCTGTCTGCAGCGGGATATTGGATGGAGCGCAAGCGCAAGGCCATGTTCTACAAGTCCCAGCACTGAACCCCAACCCCCAAAGGCCCCAGGCAAACGCCCCGCTGACCCTTTGGGCCATGCATAACATTCCTTTGTAATCCCCCCAAAAAGTTGCTCCCCCAGAATCTCCTGTCAATCGCTATCCCCTGAGGCAGCGGGCCCGCACGCCGCTGCCTCGCCCCGGAGGGTCCCGCAAGCCCTCCGGGGCTTTTTTTGTTGGCCGCACGGCCCGTTCCGGCAGAAAAAAACAGGGCTGCTCCACATCTCTGTGGGGCAGTCCTGTCTGGCTGCGCGGGTCGGCGCACGGGCTTCCGGGGTTTCCGGAAGGGTGCAGCTCAGCGCGCGGTTTTCTTTTCCTCCGGAGCCTCCGGGTTGTTTTCCAGGTTCAGCTCGGGCATCAGCTCGTTGCTGATGATGGTCAGCATCTGTTCCAGCTTCTTCACGTCCTCTTTGGGGAAGCGCTTGTTCACCCGCTGGACCACCGTGCTCAGGTAGGAGTAGCTGATGTTGTAGTAGTCGATATACTTCTGGGTGGGCCGCAGGTGATACTCCCGGCGGTCGGTGGTGGACTGGATCTTTTCCACATAGCCCTTGCGCACCAGCGAGCCGATCTTATACGCCGCGTTGGGGGTGGAGATCTGCATCATCCGGGAAAACTCCGCAATGGTGGGCTCCCCCATGGCCATAATGCCCTCCATGCAAAAGGATTCCACCGTGGTCAGGGTCGCCTCACGGGTGGCAAAGCGCTGGAACACGTTCTGGTAGAAATGGAGCTTGAACTTGGTATAGACATCGTTGAATGCTTTTTCCAGCATGGTACGGTCTCCCTTCGAACACTCAATTTCCTTTAGTATATCACGCTTTGGTCTTTTTGCCCAGCTTTACGCGCAGAATGTTCAGCACCACCAGCTCCAGCACAATGGCAACGCCCAGCAGGATCAGCGAGGTCCACAGGCTGGCGCTGCTGCCCAGGAACATCTGGGTCAGGCCGGTGATCACATAGCACGCGGCGGAACAGGAAGCGGCGGTAATGGCGTAGGGCAGCTGGGTGGAAACATGGTTCACATGGCTGCAATGCGCACCGGCAGAGGCCATGATGGTGGTGTCGGAAATGGGAGAGCAGTGGTCGCCGCACACAGCGCCGGACAGGCAGGCCGCAATGGAGACCACCAGCATCTCGCCCTGCGGGAAAGCGTGGCAGACGATGGGGATCAGGATGGAGAAGGTGCCCCAGGAGGTGCCGGTGGCAAAGGCCAGGAACACCGCCACCAGGAAGATGATGACCGGCAGCAGGTACTGCAGGGCGGCAGCGGAGCCGCCCAGCAGGTTGGCAACGTAATATTTTGCACCCAGCAGGTTGGTCATGCCGGAAAGCGTCCAGGCCAGGGTCAGGATCAGCATGGGGCTGACCATGGCCTTGAAGCCCTCGGGGATGCAGGCGGCAAAGT
>OHRF01000738.1_pt1 | contig 12066 bp, 8 predicted proteins | sample 1578291 | NCBI WGS metagenome assembly OHRF01 (sample SAMEA3879576, study PRJEB24766) | human gut metagenome | biome: human-associated habitat; feature: feces | place: USA | collected 1985/1987 | reverse complement strand
GGCAATGATGGCAAAGGTGCCGGTGCCCGGGCCAAAGATGCCGTCGTACAGACCGATGCCCAGCCCGATGGCAAGGGCCAGCACCGCCTTTTTGGCGTTCAGGGTACCGTCGTCCCGGTTCTCGTCGGGCAGGTCCCGCCGCCAGAGGATGAGCACCGCCGCCACCGGCAGGATGATGAGCATCATGGTGCGCAGCACCTGATCGCTGAGCAGGAGCACGATGTGGGAGCCCAGTGCGCTGCCCACAAAGCTGCCCACAGCCGCCAGCAGGCCGACCCGGATGTTCATGGCTCCCTTCTGGAAGAACTGCGCCGTGGCAAAGGTGGTGCCGCAGGCCGCGCTGAATTTATTGGTGCCGTAGGTGTAATGCACCGGCAGGCCCGCAAACAGGTAGGCGGGCAGGCTGATCAGGCCGCCGCCCCCCGCCGCCGAGTCCACAAAGCCCGCAAACCCGGTCATCAGCATCAGAAACAGCAGCATTGGCAATGATAATGTAATTTCCATTCGTTCTACTTTCCCACTCTTTCGTTTACTTCAGATACAGCTTTCCCTCGCAGGCCAGGATCTGATCCAGGATCATCCGGGACACCCGGGCACCATAGACCATGGCGGGGTGGTCGTTGTACTCGATGATGTCATGGAACTCCTTGTTCATCAGAACGATCACATACTCGCCGTAGGGGGTGTGGATGATGCCGCCGTCGTTGCGGCAGGCGTTCATGCTGCCGCTCTTGCTGGCCACCCAGAGAAGCTCCGGCTCGCCGGTCTCCTCGCAGTCCAGATAGAACTGGGGGAAATCGTGGGTCAGCATGGTGTTGTAGTGCTGCTGGCGGAAGATGCCCAGCATGGCGGCGCTGGCTTCTTTGCTGACCAGCGTGCCCTTTGCCACCTGCGCAAACAGGGCGGCGTAGTCCCGGGGCGTGGTGGTGCCCAGCTTATCGTAGCGGTCAAAGTGGAGGGGGTTGTGCAGGACGGTGTGTCCAAAGCCCAATTCCCGGATGCAGGCATTGATGGTGTCCAGCCCCAGGTAATCAATGATCATATTGGTGGCGATGTTGTCCGAGCAGATGATCATCATGGTGGCGGTGTCCTTCACCTTGAGCTTTGCCCCCACGCCCAGGGCCCGGAGCATCCCGGAGCCGTCCACGAACTGGCTGGCCTCGTAGGTGATCTCCTCCTCCAGGTCAGCCCTGCCCCGGCTGGCCTGCAGATACAGCACCGCCAGAATGAACGCCTTGATGGTGGAGGCCGTCTCAAATTCCTCGTCAGCCCCGCGCTCCACGGTGTGGCCCTGCAGGTCGTCCACAAAAACGCTCATCCTGCCCTGATAGGAATAGAGCTCTGCGGCAATGCGCTTTTCCAATGTCATATTCTGATCCATCTGGAATCCCTCAACTTTTCTATACTTTCCGTTATGCTTTATCCTTACCGTTAAGACATTATTATCGTTGATATCGTTGTTATCGTTGCTAACTTTTCTTTTTCACCAACGTTATCAACGATTGCAACGATGATTTTGATACCAACGGTGATTACAGGTTGTTTTCAAAGAAACGCTGTGCGTTGCGGAAGAAGATGGCTTCCACCTCATCCTCGGTGAAGCCCTCTTTCCGCAGGGCATCGGCCAGCAGGGGCATTTTGGAGCAGTCGCTCAATTCCAGTTTGCCGCCGATGCCGTCAAAGTCACTGCCCAGACCGATGATCTCAATACCGCCCACCTGCTTGAAATGGGCGGCGTGTTTGGCCATCAGGGCCGTGGTGCTGCGGCACAGGTCGGGGCTGGGCTGGTCATCCAGAAAGCCCGCGCAGTAGTTCAGGCCCACCAGACCGCCTTTTTCCGCCATGACCCGGATCATCTCATCGGTCAGGTTGCGGCAGTGGGGGGCCAGGGCGCGGCAGTTGGAGTGGCTGGCCGCAAAGGGGCGGGTGCTGTGCTCCGCAATGTCCCAGAAGCCTTTATCGGACAGGTGGCTCACATCGGCAATGATGTGCAGGCGCTCCATCTCGGCCAGGAACTCGAAGCCCTTCTCCTTCAGGCCGGTCTCGGTGTTGGGCATACAGGGCCAGATGGGGCCGTTGCCGGGCACCACGTTGGGGCTGGCCAGCTCGTTTTCGTGGTTCCAGGTCAGGGTCATCATCCGCACGCCCAGCTCGTACATCCGGCGCAGCACGCCCAGACTGCCCTTGCAGCAGCCGGCCTCCTCAATGGTCAGCATTCCGCTGATCTTGCCCGCCTCGGCGTTTTTGCGGATATCCTCGGGGCGGTAGACAGGGGCGATCCTGTCGGAATACTGCTCCATCATCCGCTTGAACACGTCGATCTCTTCCAGCGCCGTCACCAGCGGGTCCGCGCCCGGGGTGGGGTCGGCCAGATTCACAAAGGCGGCAAAGCACTGGAGCATGTAGTCGCCCTTCTCCAGCTTTTCCAGATCGATGTGGCCGTTGTTGCGGGCAAAGGTCTGCCCGTCGCCCCGCATCTCCGCGCGCCGCAGCTCGCTCAGGGTGTCACAATGTAGATCAAAAACTTTCATCGTTCATGTCCTTTCTTAACAGCTTCTATGTAAATCATTTCTGCCACAAAGCTCCCGTTTTCCGCAGCGAAAACTTGGCTCCCCTGCTAGGGGAGCTGGCGCGTCAGCGCCTGAGAGGTTTCTCCCGTAAGCAAAACCTCTCCGTCATCTTCGCTAACGCTCGATGCCACCTCCCCTAGTAGGGGAGGCCTTGGCAGAGGGCTCATTTTTCGCAATGATCGCCTATCGGCTCCAAAACCGGCATCTGCCGCAAGGATAAGACTTTGCGCCAGCAGGGCAAACAGGAGCGAAGCGCCAGACCACGAAAACGCGACGGCCTGCCAAGGGCTCCCCTACTAGGGGAGCTGTCGCGGCGAAGCACGCGACTGAGAGGTTGTACAGAGCCGCACCTGGTCGTTTTAGAACACACTCCCCACCGCATACAGACTCTTGACCAGATCTTCCCGGTACAGCGGGTCGGCGGGGTCAAGGCTGTTGATGACCACGCCGCCGCTGGCGGACGCGCCGGTGGAGTGGATGTAGCGGCCCTCGCCGAGGTAAAGGGCGATATGGCCGGGGAAATAGAGGGCATCGCCCCGCTTTTTGTCTGCAAAGGGGATCTGGTGCATGGGCCAGCCCTCCACGATCCTGGCATCCCGGTAGATGAGCACGCCGCACTGCATATAGGCGCTGCTGACAAGGCCGGAACAATCAATGCCCCGGCCCGATTTGCCGCCCCAGCGGTACTCGGTGCCCAGATACTTTTTCGCCTGCGCGCAGACGGCATCCCGGAACGCTTCCTCGCTGCCGTCGTACCACGCCTGCAGTGCCTGCGGCACCAGCTCCCCGGCGGTAATATTCCGGGCCTCAGCCAGCGCGTCATCAAAGGCCAGCCCCTCCCGCTGGGAGAACACGGCGGTCATCTCAAACCGCACCGGCTCCAGCGCCACGTCCCGGACATAGCCGGTGCGGCCATCCAGCAGGGCCACCTTGGCCCAGCCGGTGTGGGCCTCGGCTTCCTCGGGCGGTTCGGGCAGGCGGCAGAGCAGGCAGCCCCGCTCCAGCTCCAGCATCCGCACCCCCTGCACCTTGGGCAGGCTGAGCACATCGGTGGCACGGCCCACCAGCACCAGCGGCTGGGGCAGGTAGGCCCGCAGCGCATCCTCGCTGACAAATTTCAGCGCATCCCGCCGGACAAAGCCGTGGTAGCCGTAAAAGGTGACCACCTCGGCCACCTCCGGGGAGAGGGGCACTCCCTCGGCGGTCACGCCGCCGGGGGCGGTGCGCACCTGACAGGCCTGACCGTACAGGCCCTCGTCCCCGATGGTGGAAACAAGGCCCGCCTCGCTCTGTTTGGTGGTCTGGGGCAGGTCGTAAATGGTCACGACAGGCCGGGCAAATAGGGCGTATTGCATCATTCGGTTCCCTCCAACAAATTCAGCAGCTCCTCCGGCTTCATGCGCAGGATGGCACCATCCGCGCTGCCGGTGACGGTCTCGGCCAGATCCTGCTTGGCCTGCTGCAGCTCCACGATCTTTTCCTCAATGGTGTCCTGCGCGATCAGCCGGTACACCTGTACCGGGTTGCGCTGACCGATGCGGTAGGCGCGGTCGGTGGCCTGATTCTGGGCCGCCACGTTCCACCACGGGTCGTAGTGGATGACGATATCGGCGGCGGTCAGGTTCAGGCCGGTGCCGCCTGCCCGCAGGGAGATCAGGAACACGCTGGCCTCGCCGCCGTTGAAGCGGCGCACCAGCTCGGCACGCACCGGCTTGGGGGTGGAGCCCTGCAGGGTGAAGTGGCTCACCCCGGCTTCGTCCAGCCGCTTTGCCAGCAGCTCCAGCATGGAGGTGAACTGGCTGAACAGCAGAATGCGGTGCCCACCCGCCACCGCCTCGGTGACAAGCTCCAGACAGGCTTCCAGCTTGGCACTGCTGCCGGTCCAGTTGTCCGCCACAAGGCGCGGGTCGCAGCAGATCTCCCGCAGCCGCATCAGCACGGCAAACACGGTCATCTTGTCCTCCGGCTTTGCCGCCCGCAGCTTTTCCCGGGCGTCCACCACCGCTGCCAGATACAGCTTGCGCTGCTCGGTCTCCAACTCAACGCGGCGCACATTCTCCGTTTTGGGCGGCAGCTCCCGCAGCACCTCGGACTTCATGCGCCGCAGGATGAAGGGGCCGGTGAACTGGTTCAGCCGCCGCACGGCGTTGGCATCCTCGTCCTGCACGATGGGCTTTTCAAACCGGGCGCAGAAGGTCTTGTAGGGGGGCAGATACCCGGGCATCAAAAAGGAGAAGATGCTCCACAGTTCGCCTAGGCGGTTCTCCACCGGGGTGCCGGTCAGGGCAAAGCGCACCCGGCTGTTCACCCGGCACACCGCCTTGTATTTCTGGGTGGTGTGGTTTTTGATGGCCTGCGCTTCGTCCAGTATGCAGGCGTAAAAGCTTTGTCCGGCATACAGTTTTTCGTCCCGGCGCAGCAGATCGTAGCTGGTGATGACGATGTCCGCCTGCGCCCACCCATCGACCAGCGCGGCGCGGTGGGCGGCATCGCCGTCCATGGCAACACTTTGCAGCTGCGGGGTGAACTTCTGGCATTCCTCCTGCCAGTTCAGCACCAGCGACGCCGGGCAGACGATAAGGCTGGGCAGCCGCTGCCCGCCCTCCTTCATGGCCAGCAGGTAGCTGAGCACCTGCACAGTCTTGCCCAGACCCATATCATCGGCCAGAATGCCGCCCATGCCGTAGCCATCCAGTGTGCGCAGCCAGCGGTAGCCGTCCCGCTGGTATTTGCGCAGGGTCTTTTGCAGGGAGAGCGGCGGGGTATACTCGCTGTCCCGCACGGCGTGGAAGCTGCGGCTGATGCGGCGGAAAGCATCATCCCGGTCGAACCGCAAGCCGTTCTGCCCCGAAAGCGCCCAGTCCAGCGTGGGGGCACGGTAGAGCGGCAGGGCGGCGTGGCCGTCCTTCAGCTTTGCACCGGAAAGTTCCAGCGTGTCGTTCAGCTCGTCCAGTCCTTCCAGACTGTCGTCCAGCCGCAGCAGACTGCCGTCCCGCAGGCGGTGGTAGCGCTTTTTCTGGTGCAGGGACTGCAAAAGCTCCCGCAGTTCCTCCACCGGGAAGGCGCCGGTGTCCACTTCCAAGTCCAGCACACTGCCGTGCACAGATACCCCTACCGAGATCTTAGGCGGGGCGGCCTGTAAGTTGCGGAAGGCATCGGTCTGGTACACCTCGCCCATGGCCAGCAGGGCGGGAATACCCTCCTCCAGCAGCTGGAAAAGCGCCTCCTCCCCGGAAATGCTGTAATGCCCCGGCTTGCCGGTCTCGGGTTCCAGATAGGTTTCCAGCAGCCGCTTTGCCCGGTTCTCGGTGCGGGCATCCCGCAAAAGGTCGGGCGGCACCGGCTCGCCGGGTGCTACCCTGTCCTCTCCGTACAGAAAGACCGGGTAAGCCGTGACGGTAAGCCCCCGGTCAGCATCCAGATAAAACTGCACCACCGGTTCCAGCGGGATCTGGTTCAGCAGCAGCCGGTCGGGGTCCACGATGTTCACCCGGTTGCCCAGTTCCGGCAGCACATAGCTGCAAAAGGCGGCGGCGTCCGCGCTGGTAAAGAACAAACTGCGCCCGCCAAAGGTATCCAGCACCGGCAGCACCCGGCGGCACTCCTCCCGCTGCATCCGCCAGAGGGTGCTTTCGCCCAGCAGGTAGGCATAGTCCAGCCCCTGCACCCCGCTGAGTGCCGGGGTGCAGCTCAGCTGCACGCCGCCCTTGCGGCGCTCCACCTTCAGGCTGATGACCGGCAGACCCTCTTTAAGGGTATAGCCGCCCACAACGCCCTCGGCGGCGTAAAGTTCTACAAGGGTATCCAGCCCCTCGCCGGTCAACGGCAGGCCGCCCGCCGGGCCTTTCTCCCAGCCGGAGCGCATGGTGCCCTCGGCTTCAAACGCCTGCCGGGCGCTCACCTGACGGCGCAGCAGCCGCAGCAGCTGCTGCGCATCCGGGGCAAAGGCGTCCCACCGGTGCACGAAAGCCAGCGATTTCCCGTAGCTGACGCTTTCGCCCCGCTCGATCGCATCCAGAAACTGCGGGATGCTTTTTACCAGATACTGCCGCCCGCCGATGCCGTCCGAGACCCGCAGCCGCAGCCAGATACGGCCATTGTGCGGCGTAAGCTCCGGTTCCAGCAGAGCAAAGCCGGTGCGCTGGGCGGCGTTCTGGGGCTGGGGCTGCGCATCCTCCCGCTGGTAGCGCTTCAGCAGCAGCTGGGCCTCATAGTCGGTCTCCGGCTCCTCACCCCGCCACTTGCGGCCAAACAGCATATCCAGCCCGGCGCTGTAACTGTCCTTGCGGGGCTCCGGGTTCAGCCCGGCAACGCCCCGCTGCACCCCGGGGATGCTCTCCGGCTTTTTTTCCGGGGCAGGCGGATTTTTTTCCGCGTCCTGCAGCAGCAGCGCGCCAATGTGCTTACAGTAGGTGCCGTCGCCGTTTTGATTATAGGGGCAGTCGCAGGAGGCGCTGACAAAGCTGCCGTTTTCCCGCAGCCAGACCTGCGTATAATAGCAGTCCGGCCCGCTGCCCTGCACCAGCGCCGTCAGGTGCCGCACCCCGTCCTCGTTGGTGGTGCAGCTGCTTTGCAGGATGCGCTTGCGGTACTTCTGTGCCCGCTCAAAGATGCTTTTGCCCAGCAATGCGCGGATCTCCTGTGCGTCCATGTGGTCTCCCTCCCCTGTGCTGTCGCGGTTCCGGTCTATTCTATAAGAATACCGCGTTCCACCCCGGGATGCAAGGGCAGAAGGGTAAAAAACGTTTAGAAAGCGCGGGGCGGGACGATTTTGAATGGCCTCCGCTACGCTCTAGCCATTTTCAGCGGAAGAATTATTTTGATTTACAATTTCGAAACGCCTGCGGGCGTTTCGAAATTGCTTTTTCACAGGAGGGGTCGTAGAGGGAAACGGCATTTGCAGTGCCTGTTTCCTGCGGAAACATCCGCACTGCGGGGTTGCTTCTTGGCTCTCAACAGGTCAAAGAAAAAGCACCCGCAAACGCCTTCGGGTGCCAACGCACAGACAGGAAGGGTTGCAGGTGCCTTCTTTATTTTAGGAAACTCCGCGCTTGCGGGTCTTGAGGTGGTACATTTCCTGATCGGCCTTATCGATCAGGTCGTGCACGGTGGCAATGTCCGGCTCAAGGCGGGCGCAGCCGATACTGATCTCGATCTGGTAGGGCTTGCCGGAGGCGGCGTTGGCGGCATCCAGCTCCCGCTGGATGGAGGCGATCAGGGTGCGCACCTCCACGCTGTTGCAGCCGCAGGCGATGCAAAATTCATCGCCGCCGTAGCGCGCCAGCACGCCGTTATAGTTGGCGCACACCTTTTTCAAAATGCCCGCCAGCAGCACCAGCGCGGCATCGCCCTCCAGGTGGCCGTATTCATCGTTGATGTGCTTGAAGTGATCCATGTCCATCATGAGGAAATGCAGCGAGCGGTTGGGGTGACGGCGGTAGTAGGGCAGTTCGCTTTCCAGATACCGCAGCGCCACGATGCGGTTGCTGACGCCGGTCAGAGTGTCCACCGTGAACTTGGTCTGCAGCACCAGCACATACACGCACACCAGCCCAAGCGTAATGCCGCAGCACAGCAGCCCGCGCCCGGGCAGCCAGCCTTGCAGCAAAAAGCCTGCCGCCGGCGCAAGCGCGAGCAGCAGCAGGGTCTTCAGTTCCTCCTTGGGTGTTTCCTGCTTCCAGTGGCTCAGCGTCCAGCTGCAACGGAGAAAGGCCGCCGCCAGATAGGCAAGCCCCACCAGCTTCGCCCCCCAGAACAGGGTGCTACCCCGCAGCCCCTCTGCATCCAGATAGCAGAAGCCGTTTTCGTCCCGCGCTGTCAGCAGCGCCAGCAAAAGCAACGCCACCGGTGCGGCGCTGAGCGCCAGCCTGCGGCCGTCCTCCATCCATGTACGCCCCAACTCTGCCTCCACATACAAAAACACCAGCTGGCAGCAGCACGCCGCCAGCAGATAAAACAGAATACTGCCCCCGGCGTTCAGCCGGTAGGTCAGGGGGATGCCCAGATCCTGCCACGCGCCCAGCTGCGCCAGCGCACTGCCATGATCTACGATCGTCAGCGCCCCGGCAGACCACAGCAGCGCCGTGAACAGCCGCCCGGGCAGACTTTTATCCCGCATTTTCTGCTGCGCCCGCAGCAAGACCGCCAGCGTGACCAGACAGACCGCACTGACCTGAGTATGGGCAATCGCATCCATGCCGAAACGCTCTCCTTTACCCTAGGGCGGCTTTGCGCCGTCCCGCACCTTTTTCGCTCTTTCAACGTTCCTTTTCCGCACAGATTTATTGTACCAAATCCGTAACAGATATGCAACACAAACCGAAAATTTCATACAAAAAAAGACACCGGAACGTCTTTCGGCGTTCCGGTGTCTCTTGGAATCATATCACTTTGCCTGCGGATGGGCGGCATCATTGCGCAGGGCGCTTTCGCGGATCTTTTCCAGCGTCTGCTCGCTGAGGATGTGCTCTGCCTTGCAGGCGTCCTCGGCTGCGGTCTGCTCGTCCACGCCCAGCTGCACAAAGAAGTGGGTCAGCAGCTGGTGGCGGCTGTAAATGCGCTGAGCGATCTCCAGCCCGGGCTCCAGCAGGGTCAGGTTGCCTTCGCCGTCCACCGCGATATAGCCGTTCTCCCGCAGCTTTTTCATGGCGATGCTCACGCTGGCTTTGGTAAAGCCCAGCTCATTGACAACGTCAATGGAGCGCACTTTGCCCATACGCTGGCTCAGCATCAGGATCGTTTCAAGATAATCTTCTGCGGACTGGTGGATCTGCATGGTTTGTCCGGCCTCCTGCCTCATTCCCTCTGGGGGATTTTTCCGACAGGGGATGTGTACCCTCTGTCGTATGTTAAAGGATATCACACTTTTGCGGTTGATGCAAGTAATTCGCAGCAAGTTTTGTTAAACTAACCATATTTTTCTGCACAGAACTGCTGTTTTGCCGGTTTTGCGCCGCCCCTGTTTTGTGCAAAGGGTGCAATTTAGAGCGCAGCCAGATAGGCCGCAGGGCCTTCCTCGTACAGGTCGCCGCCGTGGGCATCCAGCACAACGGTCAGGGGCATATCCTGCACGGTCAGGCGGCGGACAGCCTCACAGCCGAGGTCGGGCCAGGCGATGACCTCCAGCGTCTGGACGCTCTTGGCCATCAGGGCACCGGCACCGCCCAGAGCGGCCAGATAGACCGCGCCGTTGCGGACAACGGCTTCCTTGACAGCGGCATCCCGCTTGCCCTTGCCGATCATAATTTTGTTGCCCAGGTCCAGCAGGCGGGGGCTCATGGCATCCATCCGGCCGCTGGTGGTGGGGCCGGCAGAGCCGATGACCTCACCCGGGCGCTCCGGGGTGGGGCCGACGTAGTAGATAGCGCTGCCCTCAAGATCGAAGGGGAGCGGTTCGCCCCGGTCCAGTGCTTCGATCATCCGCTTGTGGGCCTGATCCCGGGCGGTATATACCACGCCGGAGAGCAACACGGTATCGCCTGCCCTGAGGGGGGCCAGATCCTGGGCGGTGCAGGGGGTGGTCAGTCTGTATTCCATTGCAAAGCCCCTCCTTACAGCCGGGCCGACGCGCGGCGGGTGACATGGCAGGAAACGTTCACGGCTACGGGCAGGCCCGCTACATGGGTGGGCATCTGCTCAATGGCAAGGCCCAGACAGGTGGTCTGGCCGCCAAAGCCCTGCGGGCCGATGCCCAGCTCATTGATTGCGGTCAGCAGCTCCCGCTCCAGACCGGCATAGCAGGGATCGGGGTTGGGAACATCCAGCGGGCGGAGCAGTGCCTTCTTGGCCAGATAGGCCACCTTGTCAAAGCTGCCGCCCACGCCGATGCCCAGCACGATGGGCGGGCAGGGGTTGGAGCCCGCCAGCTTTACGGTATCCACCACGAACTTTTTAAAGCCCTCCACGCCGTCGGCGGGCTTGAGCATCTGGATGCGGCTCATGTTCTCGCTGCCAAAGCCCTTGGGTGCTACCGTGATACGGCAGCCCTCGCCGTCCACCAGATGCACCGTGATGGCCGCCGGGGTGTTATCGCCGGTGTTGCCCCGGCGCAGCGGGTCGGCCACGATGCTCTTGCGCAGGTAGCCATCGGTGTAGCCCCGGCGCACGCCCTCGTGGATGGCGGCTTCAAAGCTGCCGTCAATGTGCACATCGGTGCCCAGCTCCACGAACACGCAGGCCATGCCAGTGTCCTGACAGATGGGCAGGTCCTTCTCCTTTGCGGCGCCAAGGTTCGACCACAGCAGGTCTAATGTGTTCTTTGCCAGCGGCCACGGCTCTTCTTCCCGTGCCTTTTCCAGCGCGGCCTGCACGTCCTGCGGCAGCTGAGTGTTGGCTTTAATGCAGAGCCGCGCCACCGTATCCGTAATGCTCTGTGCGGAGATCGTTCTCATGCCTGTGTCCTCCGCTTACAGCCGTGCCACGCCGGTCTCGCGGGCAGCCTTTGCCACGGCATTTGCCACAGCCTCGGCCACGCGGGGGTCGAACGCGCCGGGGATGATGTTCTCCTCGCTGCGGTCGGCATCGGTGATGAGGTCTGCAATGGCGTAGGCCGCAGCCAGCTTCATCTCATTGTTGATATCCCGGGCGCGGACGCTGAGCGCGCCCTTGAACAGGCCGGGGAAGCACAACACGTTGTTGACCTGATTGGGGAAGTCGCTGCGGCCGGTAGCCATCACCCGCACGCCGCCTGCCTTGGCTTCATCCGGCATGATCTCCGGGGTGGGGTTTGCCATGGCAAAGACGATGGCGTCCTTGTTCATGGTCTTGCACAGCTCGGTGGTCAGGATGCCGGGGCGGGACACACCGATGAACACATCTGCGCCCTCCAGCGCTTCCTTCAGGCCGCCCTTGATCTGGCGGGGGTTGGTCACCTCGCCCAGCCAGTTCTTGTGGGCCTCGGCGCTGTTGCAGCCCTTGTACAGGGTGCCGAACTGGTCCACGGCGATGATGTCCTTAGCGCCGGCGGTCATCAGCATCTTGATGATGGCCGTACCGGCAGCGCCGGGGCCGTTCTGCACGATCTTGACATCTTCCAGCCGCTTGCCAACAACCTTGAGGGCGTTGAGCACGCCGGCCAGCACGATAATCGCGGTGCCGTGCTGGTCGTCATGGAATACAGGGATATCCAGGTCACGCTCCAACTCCGCTTCAATATCAAAGCACTCCGGGCTGCGGATATCCTCCAGGTTAATGCCGCCAAAAGTCGGAGCGATGGCCTTGACAGCGGCAATAACTTCCTCGCGGGTGGAAGCATTCAGGCAGATGGGGAACGCATCGACACCGCCGAACTCTTTAAACAGAACGCACTTGCCTTCCATGACCGGCAGACCAGCTTCGGGGCCGATGTTGCCCAGGCCCAGCACAGCAGTACCGTTTGTGACAACTGCCACGGTGCGGCCCTTGAAGGTGTATTTATACACATCGTCCGGGTTCGCCTTGATCTGGCGGCAGGGCTCCGCAACGCCGGGGGTGTAGGAAGTGGACAGGGCGTCACGGT
>OHRF01000726.1_pt1 | contig 12319 bp, 12 predicted proteins | sample 1578291 | NCBI WGS metagenome assembly OHRF01 (sample SAMEA3879576, study PRJEB24766) | human gut metagenome | biome: human-associated habitat; feature: feces | place: USA | collected 1985/1987 | reverse complement strand
GCATCCGCCGCATCATGAAATTCTTCCCGCCGGTGGTCACTGGCCCCATTATCATTTCCATCGGCCTGATCCTAGCGAGCTCTGCCATCGCCAACTGCCAGACCAACTGGCTTGTCGCCGCTGTCGCTGTGGCCGTCATCATCATCTGCAATATTTGGGGCCGCGGCATGGTCAAGATCGTGCCGATTTTGCTGGGCGTTGTGGTGAGCTATGCCGTTGCGGCTGCGTTGAGTGAGGTCGATTTTTCGGGCGTTGCCGCCGCTCCGTGGGTCGGTCTGCCCATCGTGTGGGACAACACCGTGTTTGCGCTCTTTGGCCCGCAGTTCGATAGCGGTCTTGCCACGACGGCCATCATCACCATCATGCCGCTGGCCTTTGCGACCATGATTGAGCACATTGGCGATATCTCCGCCATTGGCTCTACCTGCGAACGCAATTACATTGCCGATCCCGGTCTGCACCGTACCCTGCTCGGCGATGGCCTGGCGACCATCTTGGCATCGCTCTTTGGCGCCCCCGCCAACACTACGTATGGCGAGAACACCGGCGTGCTTGCCCTGTCCCGCGTCTACGATCCCCGCGTCATCCGCATCGCAGCCTGCATCGCGATCGTCGTGTCCTTCTGCCCGAAGTTCGCAGCCCTCGTGTCCGCCATGCCGACGGCTACCATCGGCGGCGTGTCCCTCGTGCTCTACGGCATGATCTCCGCCGTCGGCGTGCGCAACGTCGTCGAAAACAAGGTCGACTTCACCAACACCCGCAACGTCATCATCGCCGCCCTCATCCTCGTGCTCGCCATCGGCATCACCTACTCCGGCAGCATCCAGATCGGCGTCGTGTCCCTGTCGGGTCTGGCCGTCGCCTCCATCGTGGGCATCCTGCTCAACGCCATCCTGCCCGGCAAGGACTACACCTTCGAGCAGGACGATCAGGGCGCGACCTCCGTGGACTTCAAGGTCTGAGCCTGGATCAAAACCAAATACGCACCGGCCGCCGCAGCGCAATGCTGCGGCGGCCTTTTGCTTTGCGCTTCGCCGAGCGACGCGATTGTTAAATTTATGGCCGGATTTTTCCAAAAAAATCAGTTGTAGTTTGCGAAAAAATGCGTTATCATGAATGTGTTTGAGAGCAAAAAAGAACCAAAATACAAATAAAAACGGAGGAGCAACATGAAATTTTCCAGCAAGATCGAAAAATGCGGCCTCTCGCCCATGCGCAAGTTCGCGCCCTATGCAAACGAGGCTGCCAAAAAAGGCAAGAAACTCTACCACCTGAACATCGGCCAGCCCGATATTGCCACTCCTGAGGCTTACTTTGAGGCTGTGAAGAACTTCAGCCAGCCGGTCCTGGCCTACGCCCCGTCCGACGGCGTGCCCGAGATGATCGACGCGGTCGTCAACTACTACGGCAAGATCGACGCGCCCATCACCAACAAGCAGGTGCTCATCACCACCGGCGGCAGCGAGGCGCTGCAGATCGCGCTCAGCTGCATCCTCGACGAGGGTGATGAGATCATCATCCCCGAGCCGTTCTACCCGAACTACAGCACGTTCGTCACGCTGACCGGCGCGACCATCCGCCCGATCACCACAACGCCGGAGGAGAACTACAAGTTCGCCATCCGTGAGCGCGTCGAGGCGTGCATCAACGAGCACACCCGCGCCATCCTCTTCACGAACCCCGGCAACCCGACCGGCACCATCCTCACCGAGGAAGAGCTCCGTCTCATGGCCGACATCGCCAAGGAGCACAATCTGTTCATCATCGGCGATGAGGTGTACCGCGAGTTTGTCTACGGCGGCGAGAAGCTCATGAGCCTGTTGCAGCTCGAGGGTTATGAGGACAACGTCGTCGTCATCGACTCCGTGTCCAAGCGCTTCAGCGCCTGCGGCGCACGCATCGGCTGCGTGATCACGCGCAATGCGGAGCTCTACAACAACGCCATGAAGTGGTGCCAGGGCCGTCTGTGCGCCTCGACGATCGACCAGGTCGCGTCCGCTGCGCTCTACACCGTCGGCCCCGAATACTTCGACGCCGTGCGCAAGGAATACAAGGCCCGCCGCGACACGCTCGTCGAAGGACTCAAGAAGATCCCCGGCGTCATCTATTCCGAGCCGAAGGGCGCGTTCTACGTCATGGCCAAGCTGCCCGTGGACGACGCGGAGAAGTTCCAGCTGTTCATGCTTGAGGAGTTTGACGACAACGGCGACACGCTCATGTTCACCCCGGCCGAGAGCTTCTACAAGACGCCGCACACCGGCGTCAACGAGATCCGTATGGCCTATGTCATCAATCAGGACGCCCTCAAGCGCTCCATGGAGCTGCTGGCCAAGGGCATCGAAGCCTACAACAACAAGTAAGTTCCATACGCAAAAACCGTCCGCTCCCGATCGGGAACGGACGGTTTTTCTATTGCATTCAATTGGCTTTCTGCCGGCGCTTGAGATTGAGCAGCACCACAGCCGAGAGCACGCACACACAGCCAAGCGCGCTCAGCGGCGTGAGCTTTTCGTGGAACACGAAAATGCCGACCAGCGTCGCCACGACCGGCTCAAACGACGCGAGGATGGACGCCTTGCCGGTCTCAAGCCCGGTAAGGCCGAAGGTATAGAGCAGATACGGCAGATAGCACGTGACGATGCCGAGCGCCGTGCACAGGCCGAAGCCCTTCCACGAGCCGAGCATGACGCCGAGCGGCTGCGCCGCGCCCCAGATAATGACCGCGCCAATGGTGGTCAGCAGACAGGAATAAAAGTTGATGGTGTTGCTCGAGTAGCCGCGGTCGAGCGCGTAGCGGGCAAAGATGCTGTAGAGCGCATAGCCGAAGCCCGCGCCGAGGCCGTAGAGAATGCCGATCGTGGAGAGCTTGTGCTCCCCACCGACGAGCGACACCAGGCAGCAGCCGGCAAACGCCAGCACAAGCGCAATGAGCTTCTGCACCGTGATGCGCTCATGAAACAGGACCAGTGAGAGGATCATGACGATCGACGGCGCGGTGTACAGCAGCACGGCCGCCGTGGACAGGTCCATGATCGTGATGGCCTGAAAATAGCAATACGTGAAAAACAGCAGACTGCAGATGCCGGTTCCGATAAAACACCAGATGTCTTTGAGCCGAATGCGAAACTGCTTTGGGTCGCGCACGAGCAGTGTGACGGCGAACAGCAGCGCCGCAATGCCGCAGCGCAGTACGATCGCGCCCGTGGAGTCCACACCATAGGTTGCCAGCGTGCGCGTGAACAGGCCCATCAGGCCCCAGAGGCACCCGGCCGTGATGACGGACGCCGTATATTTCTGCATTCTGCACCCCTCCTGAGTAGACTTTCGACGGAATATAATAGCAGTTTCACGGACGGTTGTCAATTTGTAAAAGCAAGAAAGTTTTGCGCGGCATTTGCGTTTACCACTTGTCAAGCCGACACGGCTGTGGTAAGATAAATACACCGTCTATGACGGCGCGCGGATACAGCGTTTTGCTCCGCCTCGGGAACCTCCCCGTGTCAAAATAGAGGCTTATGAGCGGCGGCCAATACCGCCGCTTTCTGCTTGCATACGGACTGTTGCCCCTGCGCAAACAGCCTACGCGGGTATGGTGAAATTGGTAAACACGCAGGATTTAGGTTCCTGTGCTTTCGCTTGTGGGTTCGAGTCCCACTACCCGCACCATATCGAGTATTCACAAGGGATTTGACTTTATGAATACTCGATTTTTCTATTCTGATACGGTTTGTTGCAGGGAGCAGGCAGTGGCCTGCTCCTTTTCGTTATGCTGTTTTCGGCTCTGTGAGGTATTCGACGGCGACTCCTTGGCGGGTATCCGCTTTGTAATGCGGATGCCTCGGCGTAGCCGGGATCTCCACATAGCCAACAAAGCGGTAGTAGATCACGATTCGCTGGGTACGATTCTTACCGGTTCCCTCCGTTTCAAACACATCAATGTGGTCGATCAGCTCTCGCAGCAGCGGTGCTGTCAGGTAGTCCATCTGCATAAACCGCCGCACAGCGAGGATGAAGCTCTCCCGCTGCTGTTGCTGCTTTCCGGATTCTGACAGCTTCTTGCGAAGGGCGGTGATCTTGCTTTTCAGCTCCATTCGCTCCACTTCATACTTATGAGACAGCTGCATGCACCAGATCGACGATTGCCTCGTCCTCGACGGCCTTCAGCGCGGCGGCATCGATCTTTCCGGCCTGAAAGTCCAGACGTGCCCGCTTCAGCTTTGCCGGGCGCAGAAAGCTGCCGACATGATCAGAACGAAAGGAGGTATGTTCTTTGCTCACGAGAAACGCTCCTTTTATATATTTCTACTTATTTGTATCTCCATGCAAAACCATTATGCAGTCTCTGAGTGCGGCTATCCATCGTGATGCCGCCTATTTTTACGGTAGGAAATCGGAACATCTTGCCAGATGTCAACAAATACGGAAGTCAGAATACCGGAATCCGCGGCGCATTTCCTATACGCAGAATACACGCGGAACCTTTTTCCATAAGCACCGTCTTTTCGGGTAAAGGAAGGTGGTTATTTATGAAAAAAGCAAAACTGCTCCCCGCACTGGTCCTGGCCCTGCTGTTCCTCCTCCCCGCCGGCTGCGGGACCCGGACCGCGTCCACAACTCAGCCAACACCCGCGCCCGCCGAAACCGTGACTGCATCCGGGACTGCCGGAACGCTGCGCGTGCAGGTGCCGGATGGCTGGAAGTGCGAAGTCTGCCCCGAGGGGACGCTCGATGGCTCGGAAACCGACTTCGGCGTGAAGATCTGGCCGGGCAGCGGCTCGGACAGCTGCGTGCAGCTGTACTGGTCGGACAGCTTCGGCGTGTGCGGCACGGGTCTGAAGGAAGAAACGCTGACGCTCGCCGGAGACAGCGTCTCCGCCGGGTATTATGACGGCGGCAAAAACTGGACGTTCCTCAGCTTCCAGGGCAAAAATAGCGGCATCGTTGCCTGGGCCGATCCGGGCACCGGCTGGTTCGCAGATAAGGGCGACCAGCTGCTGGCCGTGCTCGACACAGTCGAATGGGAACCGGCAGCATAAATAGGGTCAAAAAAGCACGTCCCGCAGCAGAGCTCTGCTGCGGGGCGATTCTTGTAATATGTTATTTTGCCTTATTTCACCGCGGCCGCGCCTACCTCGGGCCGTACGGGAATGCCGGAGTCACTCACTGTCTCAATATTCGAAACCGTCTGTGCAGTTCATTTCATCCAGCGTGTATTGGTCAACACTCCACTCCACAATCAAACCATCTACTTCCCACCGCGTGGAATTATCCTGCCGGAAAACCTCGACGGCAAGTCGAGCGTCACCTTCATTTTTAAATACACCGAGGTTCCGGCTATATTCAAATTCATATTCCGCATCGTGAATGTAGACATTGGCCAGATAAACGAGCACCGCATGCTCTTCCACTTCGTGCGCAAAAACGACAAATCCGTTGGGATAATCACAAAAGCCGGGAATGCTGCGATACTTTTCGATTGCTGCTGCCACCCGCTCCGCCGACGAAAAGCAGCCGAGCATCGCGCAATCCCCGTAGTGGAAGCGGCCATCCGCCAGCGTTTCCGCCCCGTGCATGTGCACCAATTCATAAATTTTCATCTGTCGTTTTCTCCATGACTTCTGTGATCTCCGCAAGCAGAATTTCTGCGCGGCACTGCCATGATAGCAGGCGTGCGAAAACCTGTCAACACGCCAATGCAGCGGTCGATAAAGGCTCCATAAGGCATGTATCTCACGTATTTGCAAAAACACCTCGCAGCGGCAAGTGCTGCTGTGAGGTGTCTCTTTGTTATTTCGCCGCGGCGGGGACGGCGGCGGGTGCCGCGGCTTCGGTCGCTTCGGTCTCCGGCTGCGCGGCGGCGAAGCCCTGCGCAAGGCCGTGCTCGCGGATGTACTTGCGGTTTTTGTACACGCCGACGGTCAGGAACGGAACGACCACGACCGCGATGCCGAGATAGCCGCAGTAACCATAGCCGTACTTGATGATGTTCGTGAGGCCGGCCATGGAAATGGACATGGACAAAATGATGATGAACGCGGACACGATGGCGCTGCGCACCGGCGCAGACTGGATGCCGCGGAACATCGGCAGCTTCTCAAAGCGGGCGACGAAGCCGAAGATCGTCGTCACGCCCGTAGAGATGAGGCAGAGCATGAGGCAGACGCCGTAAACCGCGGTGAGCGCGCGGATGCCCATGGCGTTACAGACCGTGAGCGTGGGGATGGTCGTGCCGCCGTCCACGGCGGTGTAGACGCCGCGCCAGCAGATGAGCATGAACACGGAGAGCACGAGCGCAACGGCGTTCATGGCAAAGGAGATCCACATGGCCTTGGCACAGCCCTGCTTGCTGCGCATGGTCGTGCCGCAGGCGATCATGGTCGGGAGCGTGACGCACTGGAAGCCGGCATAGGTGAAGGCGTTAAAAATTGCTTTGGGGACATTGGCAGAGCCGGTCGTCTGAAAATCTGCAGAGAGCACCGTGAACAGCGGCGACTCGCTCTTGAAAATGCCGATGGCGTAGATGGTGATGGCGGTGACGAGGATGGCGATACCCATATAGGTGGACGCCGCGCGGACGATGCCCGCGCCGAAAATGGTCAGGAGCAGGACGAGGCAGCCGACGGCCACGACGCCGAGATAATAGTTCACGCCGAAATAGCTCCGCAGCGCGGAGGCCGCGCCCGAGATGGCCGCCGCGACGGCCATGAGCACCATGATGTAAAAGAAGATCTCGAACAGCCACTCGATCTTGTCAAAGGGGTGGTAGAGCGTCTCGAACAGCTGCTTATAGCTCGTCAGGCCGCGGGAATTGTACATGATCATGGCTTCGCGCATTGTGAGCGTGAGCAGCAGCATGGCCACGATGGCCGACACGATGCCGGCCCAGCCGAGGCCGACGTAATAGGTGTTGGCCTGGTTGCCGGTCGCAAAGCCGCCGCCGGCGTGCGCGGAAAACAGCACCGCACCGACCGAAAAGGCGGCAAAAAACGGGGTCTTGGGTATGGTTCTGGTTTTGGTCCGGGTTTTCATGATTCGTTCCTCCTGCAAAAGCGTAGTCTGATGGTTTGGCAGGAAAAAAGAAAACCCTCCGTCTTTCCTGCCCTCTGGCAGAAGAGACGAAAGGCCGAAAACCCTCCGCGGTACCACTCTTCTTCGCCCCCGATCCGGGGACGCACTCACTCGGGATACCATCATATCCCTGCACAATAACGGGCGCACCCGTCTGCACCTACTCATGGTTCAGCGCAGCCGCTGTTCAGCCAGTTCGGCAGGTCTGTACGCTTTGTGCCTCGCACCACCCGGCACTTCTCTGAAAGGACGTTCCTGCTTACTACTCTGTGTCTTCGCGTTTGATGGCTTGATGATAACACCCGTATCCGGCGCGCGTCAAGGCACGCATTGCCGAAAAAAGTTGAAAAATTCGAAGAATCTTTGTCGGATGCATCAATTTGTTTCCCCACTTCCATAAAAAAACACGCCGCGCCCGGTATCGGGCGCGGCGTGCAAAATACGGTGGTGCGGGTCACTTGACCTCGTCGTCCAGCCAGTCGGCCAGCTTGGCCTCGTCCAGGTTCAGACCCTTGGTCAGGAACGCGACCATTTCGTTGAAGTTGAGCTTTTTCATGCGCTCAAAGTTCGTCTCGCCCTTCTTCTCAGGGTCGATCAGACGGCCTTCGATATAGCCGCACTCGTAGCACATATTCAGCGCATACTTCCGATGGGTATCCAGCGTCATTTCATGACCGCAGCGGGGACATTTCATCACACATTCTCCTCTCCATATGTACAATTCCCTGCGCAATATCTTACAATATGCTACATGATTGTGCGCAAATATGCAAGCATAGTTTACGAATTAACACGGCACTGCCGCCGGTCCCGGCAGCGTGACGGTCAGCGTCTGCGCCAGGCGTACCGGGCCGCCGATGGACAGCCCCGTCACCGCGCCATGGGTGCGCTGCACACCGACCTCCAGCGTACCGCCAGGCTGGCCGATGCCGATCTCCGTGATGCCGTCGGCAAAGTCCGCCGTGAGCACCACGGCCGCCGCGACACTGCCGGAGGCGCAGCTCGTCTCCGCGACGCAGGAGCCGGTCTCGCGCACGAACACGACCGGCCGGATGCTGCCGGCCGCCCGGTCGAGAAACACGGCGCCGACGGCGCTCGCTTCCGGCGCAGCGGCAATGGCGCGCTGCACGAGCGCATCGTCCGGCTGCGCGCGGTCGATGACGAAGTGCGTGATGCCGTCGAATGTCACGCACACGGCCTGCACATCCGGCCAATCGGCCGGATGCACCGCACGCGGCAGCGGCATCACCGTGGACGCCTCCCCCGCCGCCGTGTCCGCCATAACCGGCTGAACACCTTCGGCCCCGCTGATCTCGGCAAAGACACAGGTCTTGCCCTGCGCGCCGGTGCGCAGCGCGTGATAAAAGCCCGCACAGCGCAGGGCGTTGCCGCAAAACTCGCCGCCCATCATCTCCAGCCGGATCTCCCCGCCGCAGCGCGGCGCGGTCAGAAACGCGGCCTGCTCAATGTGCAGCTCCGGCAGGCGCAGCAGACGCGCCGCGACCTGCGCGCGCTCCGCTGCGGGTACGTCCGAGAGCACCAGCGCCGTGACGTTGCCCGCCGGGTCGAGTACCGCGACGGCATAATCTTTTTTCATCTCCGCAGTCTGCATGGCCGGTCACTCCGTGAAATGGACATGGTTGTTGATGTGATCCTGGCAGAAGCAGTGATAGCCCACGCAGCGCGAGCAGTAACGGAACTCCAGCTCCGGATGATCGACATCCGTGCGGCCGCAGACGGCGCATTTATAATGGTAAGGCTTGTTGGCCTGCTCGCGCTGGATGCGCCGGGCCTCGCGCTTGAAGTTCACCGTTTTCTGCCGCTGGCGCACATGCGACGGGCGGAAAAAGTCAAACAGCCAGTCGCCGCAGTAGACCAGATAGTTGAGCACCGCCACCACCGGCAGCAGGTTCAGCGGGAACGCCGTTGTGATGATGCCAAGCACGAACAGCGCCGCGTCCACATACGCCAGATACTTCACCTTGATCGGGATGATGAAAAACAGCAGCACCTGCATATCCGGATAGAGCGTGGCAAAGGCGAAGAACATGGACAGGTTCAGATACGTGGTCGAGACGATCACGTCGCGCCCGAGGATGGCCGAGAGCACCACGCCGTAGATCGCCGTGAGCAGCATGCCGCTCACATAATAGATCGTGAATTTGCCGTTGCCCCACTCGCGCTCGAGACACGAGCCGATCCAATAATAAAAATACAGCATCACCAGCAGCCAGATGGGGCTGGCCTCCGTCGGCACGAACACATACGTCACCAGACGCCAGAGCTGCCCGTGCAGGATACCCTGCGCCGATCCGCTCAGGAGTGAGACGATCTGCCCGGTCGTGTCCATTTTCGTCAGTAGCCAGACGGCCGCGTTGCCGATGACGATGATCAGCATCAGGTTCGGGATGCCGAAACGCGGGTGCGTATAGCAAAACCGGTCGATTTTGTTCATCAGTTTTCTCATGGGGTTCCTCCGTAAATACAACGTATGTCCATGATACCTTCTTAAAACCGCAAAGTCCATAAAAAAATATCTGGAATCGCAGATTTGTGCTTTCTTAATGGGTGATCGTGTGGTATGATGATATCTGTATTATTATGTCGCAAGGTATGGGTATATTATGGAACAAATACAGGAATTTGAAACAGAAGCGCGCAATGATCTGATCGAGGGCCGCAACGCGGTCATGGAGGCCCTGCGCGCGGGCCGCACGATCGATAAAATTTTCATCGCCAAGGGCGACGTGGACAAGACGCTCGGGCACATCGCCTCGAAGGCGCGCAGCGCCGGTATCGTCGTCACGGAGGCCGACCGCCGCAAGCTCGACGCCATGAGCCAGACGCACGCGCATCAGGGTGTGATCGCGCTGTGCGCCGTCAAGGAATACAGCACGATCGAGGACATGCTCGCCATCGCAGCCGAGCGCGGCGAGGCGCCGTTTCTCGTGCTGTGCGACGAGATCTCCGACCCGCACAACCTCGGCGCCATCATCCGCACGGCCGAGTGCGTCGGCGCACACGGTGTCATCATCCCGAAGCGCCGCAGCGCGGGGCTGACCGCCGTTGTAGACAAGGCGTCCGCCGGAGCGCTTGAGCACATGGCCGTCGCGCGCGTGCCGAATCTCGCCGCCGCGATCGAGACGCTCAAGAAAAACGGCCTCTGGATCTACGGCACCGCCGCCGAGGGCTCGAACGAGCTGTGGAAAACGGACCTGACCGGCCCGGCCTGCATCGTCATCGGGTCGGAGGGCGACGGTATCAGCCGTCTGGTACGGGAAAAGTGCGATTTTCTCGTCAGCATCCCGCTGCGCGGGCAGATCTCCTCGCTCAACGCATCCGCGGCCGCAGCCGTGCTGCTCTATGAGGCACTGCGTCAGCGGAGCTGAACGCCCGCACCCCTACGCTATAAAAAGGAGTTGACCATATGGACCAATTTGATCGCTCGCCAGAGGACGTTTCTTTCGATCTGGACGCCGAAGAATTCTCCCTGGAATCCATTCTGGACGAATATAAGGATTTTCAGACGGATGCCCCTGCACCCCGTCCGCAGCCGGCCTATCGCAGCCGGCCCGTCACGGCGGAAATGATCGAGGAAGAAGAGGCCGAGGATACCGCGGCCGAAGACATACTCATGTCCGCCGAGCTCGACAGTGCGCTGGACGATGCCGAAAGCACGCAGGCACAAACCGCACCCGTGCATGAGGATCACGACGTCAAGCGCTATCAGCCGAAGCGCCAGCGCGACCACGCGACCGAGGAAGAAATCGAAAAGTGGAACGAGACGAAGGCCAATGCCAGGCGTCTGGCCAAGAAAGGCATTTCGGGGCTGAAGCATTTCGCCTCGAAGCTCTCGGAGGTCGTGCCGGATGAGCCGGTCGAGCCCGAGGACGACCTGCCGGAGGAGGATGCATCCATCCCTGTCTCAGGCCGTCACGGAAGAAGGCATGGATGACAGTGCGGCCGGGCACGCATCCTACGCCCGCGCCGGTGACTACACCGCCGCGGACGACGGTACGGATGGCCCGGCGCGCCGCAGCTTTCAGGACACGGTGCTCAATCCGCTCATGGCCCGGCTCGCCGCCGTGGCCTACCGCATCCGCGAACATAACAGCGCCGTGCACGCCTCGGCCGACGCCGAGGAGGACCTCGGCCCGGAACCGGACGCCGAGGACGCAGCGCGGTATTACGGCGGCCAGGTCAAATCCCTGCGCTTTCGCTGCCGCGCGGCCATGCTCGTGTGCATCCCGCTGATCTACATCTCGCTCGGACTGCCGGTGTTCGGCGTGCTCAAGAGCAGCCCGTCCGTTGCGGCGCTCGTGTGCCTGATGATGCAGCTGACCGTAATGCTCATCGGTCTGGACGTCATTACCAACGGCTTTTTCAACCTCGTGCGCCGCACGCCGGGGCTGGAATCGCTCGTGTTTCTCAACTGTGTCTTTTCCGCGCTCGATGCGGTCGTGCTGGCTGCCACGGGGTCAGACGCCGTCGGCCTGCCGTTTTGTGCCGTGTCCGCGTTTGCCGTGGCCTGCTGCCTGTGGAGCGCGCTGAACACCTGCCGCGGCTTCAAGTCCACGTTCCGCACGCTCGCGGTCGACAAGGACCCCTACACCGTCAGTGCGGACAGTGAGGTCGTCAAAGACAGCATCACCGTGCTCAAGTCCAAGCGCGGCACCGCGGGCTTCATCCACCGCAGCGAGGAGGCCGGCCCGGCCGACACGATCTATGCCTCGCTCGCGCCGTATCTGATCGCCGCGTCCGTGATCCTCGGCCTGCTGGCCACGATCCTCAGCGGCGATTATGCCAGCATCCTGCATGTGTTTGCCGCCGTCACCGCGCCGTGCGCGCCGTTTGCAGCGCTCGTGGCATTCGCAGTCCCGTTCCGGACCGCCGCGCTCAAGCTCGCTCGCACCGGCAGCGCCATCGCCGGCTGGAACGGTGCGAGCGATATCGGCCGCAGCAAGCACCTGATCGTGACGGATAAGGATCTGTTCACCGCGCGCAACATCTCGATCGAGGATATCCGCATCCTCGACGGTGCGTTCCCGGACAAGGTCATCTCCTATACCGGCAGCGTGATCGTTGCCTCCGGCAGCTGCCTTGCCACCGTGTTCACCGATCTCATGCAGCGCAACAACTGCACACTCATGCCGGTCGAATCCTTCACCTGCAACGAAAGCGGCGGCCTGACCGCCCTCGTCAACGGCGAGGAAGTGCTCGTCGGCAGCAGTGCCTTCATGAACCTCAAGGG
>OHRF01000725.1_pt1 | contig 12321 bp, 9 predicted proteins | sample 1578291 | NCBI WGS metagenome assembly OHRF01 (sample SAMEA3879576, study PRJEB24766) | human gut metagenome | biome: human-associated habitat; feature: feces | place: USA | collected 1985/1987 | reverse complement strand
GGCCACAGCGTTGGCGTTGGCACCGGGGGTGTTGAACACCACGATGCCCTGCTCGCTGCAGCGATCCAGCGGGATATTGTTCACGCCCGCACCGGCGCGGGCGATAGCCAGCAGATTGTCGTTGAAGGTGGTGTTCAAAAGGTCGGCGCTGCGCACCAGAATACCGTCCGGGGCGTCGGCATCCACCGTGACATCGAACTGGTTCTTGGGCAGCTTTGCCAGCCCCACCGGGCTGATGGCGTTGAGCGTTTTGATGGTGTACATATCTGAAACCCCTCTTTATGCATTCTCTTTGCGGAACTTCTCCATGAAGTCCACCAGCTTGTCCACGCCCTCGGCAGGCATGGCGTTATAGATGGAAGCGCGCATACCGCCTACCAGACGGTGACCCTTCAGGTTCACAAAGCCCGCCTCGGCGGCTTCGGCGCAGAACTTTTTGTCCATGTCCGGGTTGGGGCTGGTGAAGGTGACGTTCATGGTGCTGCGGTAGCGGTGCTCCACAGGGTTCGTGAAGAACTCCTGCCCGTCCAGATAATCGTACAGCACCTTGGCCTTGGCTTCGTTGATCTTTTGCATATTGGCCAGACCGCCGATGTCGTTTTCCAGATACTTGAGCACCAGACCGGTCATGTAGATGCACCAGCACGGCGGGGTGTTGTACATGCTGTCCTTCGCCAGCAGGGTGGTGTAGTTCATCATGGTGGGCACGTTATCTGCGGCGTGACCCAGCAGGTCATCCCGGATGATGGCAATGGCCATACCGGCGGGGGCTACGTTCTTCTGCACGCCAAAGTAGATGCAGCCGTACTTGCTGACGTCCACGGGCTTGGAAAGGATCATGGAGCTCATATCTGCCACCAGCGGCACGCCCTCCACCTGCGGCAGCTCCACATACTGGGTGCCGAAGATGGTGTTGTTCTGGCAGATGTGGATGTAGCTGGCGTCCTTGTCGTAGTCGATAGCGTTTACATCCGGGATATAAGTGAAGTTTTTGTCCTTGCTGGACGCCACGATCTTGGCTTCACCAAACTTGGCGGCCTCCTTGGCAGCCAGACCCGAGAAGTTGCCGGACACGATGTAGTCTGCCTTGCCGGTGGTCATAAAGTTCAGCGGCACCATGGCGAACTGCTGGGTAGCACCGCCCTGAAAGAAGCCCACCTTGTAGTTGTCGGGAATGTTCATCACCCGGCGCAGGGAAGCCTCGGTGTCCTTGATGATGGCATCGAACCACTTGCTGCGGTGGCTCATCTCCATGACGCTCTGACCGCTGTCGCCGTATTCCAGCAGCTCGGCCTGTGCCTGCCGCAGCACCTTTTCGGGCAGCATGCTGGGGCCTGCGCTGAAGTTATATACTCGTGCCATAATGAACCTCTCCTTTTCCTGTGATACACCTATTACGCAGCACCGCCGTTTTTGCGGTGCGTCTGTTACTTTCCGTAGCCGTAGTATACCGGTTTTCCCATGCTGAAAACAAGAGCATCTTTGCACAAAGATATGGCCCCTGCACCCCGCCTGAGGGCACAAAGCATACAAATGTACGCCGTGCGGAGACAAAATATAAGACAAATGTAAAAGATATGTGCTATCCCTTGGTTTCATGCGGATTTTCCACTCTTGCGCCTTTGGCAGAAATGCGGTATACTGGAAATACTAAGACAAATGTAAAAGAAAAACGAAGCCCAAACTGTGAAAGTGCGTTTGGAGCGGCCCGCAGGCCGCGACAAACGCGAAATAAAATAGTCATTCCGCTGAAAATGGTCAGAGCGAAGCGGAGACCATTCTAAATCGCCCCACCGCAAAAAACGGTGACTAAGGGGAATTGAATCATTCAAGGAGGTACAACAGATGTACGGCTTACCAGATACCCTGCGGCCGCTTTCGGCGGCGGAAGAACAGGTGATGTTTGCGGTGTGGGCGTGCCCGGGCGCGGCGGCGCGGCGGGACATCAGCCAGAAGCTCAAGGCCACCGGCTGGGCAGCAGCCACGGTGCTGAATTTTCTCTACCGGTTGGAGGAAAAAGGCTGGGTCAGGTCGGCAAAACAGGGCAACTGCAACGTGTATGTGCCGCTGGTCACCCGGCGGGCTTACGGCGTGTACTGTATGCGGCAGCGGCTGGATACCCTGTTTGACGGCGACCTTGCCGCCGCCGTCCATGCGCTGGTAAGCGAGAGCGGCTGCTCCCAGAGCGCCTTGGAGCATGCCATCCAGGTGCTGGAAGAGAAGCATCAGGAGACAGAGGAGTACGATTTGTACGACCCCTACGGCTGAATTGTTTCATATTTTTTTACAAAATGTTGGTTGACAACGAAATATCCGTTCTGTAATATAAAAGCTATTAAAAAATGAGAAACTGATATGGACGAACAGGAAAGGAGCAGCCAGACACATGGATCATTTGCAGAATGTATTAAGCTACTTCGACCAGCAGCAGCCCCTTTGCGCAGAGCACGACCGCATCCCCAAGGACCTCTATCGGGAGTTCGGGGTCAAGGCCGGTTTGCGCGACGAGACCGGCAAGGGCGTGCTGGCAGGTCTGACCAACATCTCGGACATCCGGGCGTTCCAGTATGTGGACGGGGTCAAGCACCCGGCAGACGGTCAGCTGCTGTACCGCGGCTATGACGTAAAAGACCTCATCAACGGCAGCCGCGGCAGCCGCTTTGCCTTTGAGGAGGCGGGATATCTGCTGCTGTTTGGTCAGCTGCCCACCCCGGAGCAGCTGGAGCAGTTCTGTGCGGTGCTGGGCGAGTGCCGCACCATGCCCACCAACTTTACCCGCGATGTCATTATGAAGGCACCCAGCCACGATATCATGAACAGCATGGCGCGCAGCGTGCTGACGCTGGCTTCCTACGACCCCAAGGCGGCAGATTTGGACACCGCCAACGTGCTGCGCCAGAGCATCCAGCTGGCGGGCATCTTCCCCATGCTGGCGGTATACAGCTACCACGCCTATAATCACTACGAAAAAGACGCCAGTATGTATATCCACCGCCCGGACCCCAGCCTTTCCACCGCAGAGAATTTTTTGCGGATGCTGCGCCCAGATATGCAGTACACCCCGCTGGAAGCCCGCGTACTGGACGTGGCACTGCTGCTGCACGCCGAGCACGGCGGCGGCAACAACTCCACCTTTACCACCCGCGTGGTCACCTCCTCCGGCACCGACACCTACTCGGCCATGGCGGCGGCGCTGTGCTCCCTCAAGGGCCCGCGCCACGGCGGTGCAAACCTGATGGTCATGCACATGATGCAGAACATCCGGGACAACCTCCACGACATCGAGGACGACGAGGAGCTGGAAGCCTACCTGAAAAAGCTGCTCCATGGCGAGGCCTTTGACCGCAAGGGTCTGATCTATGGTATGGGGCACGCCGTCTACTCCCTGAGCGACCCGCGCGAGGTGGTGTTCAAGGGCTATGTGGAGCAGCTGGCCCACGAAAAGGGACGGGATAAGGATCTTTCCCTCTATACCCGTATCGAGCGCATGGCACCCCAGCTTATCGCGCAGGAGCGCAAGATCTTTAAGGGCGTCAGCCCCAATGTGGACTTTTACAGCGGCTTTGTGTACGAAATGCTGGGCATCCCCATGGAGCTGTACACCCCGCTGTTTGCCGTGGCGCGCGTCATGGGCTGGAGCGCCCACCGCATCGAGGAGCTGCTCAGCGCCAACAAGATCATCCGCCCGGCCTACAAGAGCCTTGGCGGCACCCACGATTATATCCCGCGCAGCCAGCGGGCATAAAGGGAGGGCATCAGCATGGAAGAGTTGCAGCAGCATCAGGGGGAATGGTTCTTCCTCCACGAGCTTAACGTGGATAAGGTGTTCAGCACCATCCAGCGGGCAGATTATCTCATCCTGTATTATATCAAGGTAGAGCAGGAGGCACATCCCGGCGAAAAGATCTATCTTGCCGACCTTGCCGCCGCCATGGGGCTGCGGGTGACCGAGCTTTCCAAGGGCATCGAGAAGCTGCAGGACAGCGGTTTTGTGACGTGGAAAACCGACCGCGAGGCCGGGCGCACCTATGTGGAGCTTTCCAGCAAGGCGGTGGAGTTGATGGCGGAGGAGCAGGCGCTTTTGCAGCGCTGCTACCGCCGGATGCGTGCCGAGCTTGGGGACGCCGAGCTGCGCCGCGCCGCTGCCATCATGCAGCGCGCCACCGCTATCCTGAAGGAAGAGCGGGAGAAGGAGTTCCCGGCAGCGCAGTAACGATTATGAAAGAAAGATACCGGACAGCTTTGTAGGCTGCCCGGTATCTTTCTTTTTATAAAAATATTTTTATTTGATGCAGCTTGCGCAGGGGGTATAGCCTGCGGCAATGGCTTCATCGTAGCTGGAAAAGAGGACTTGGTTCTTTTCCGCAGGCAGGTTGGGACAGGTGGGCAGGTGGAACTTTTTGCTGTTCACGTTGCCGATGTAAGCCTGCTGCGCAGTGCTGGAGGACGACGGGTCGGTGGGGTTCAGCTGGCTGTCCGGCACAAAGCGCTCGGTGCCCACGGTGAAGTTCTGGCCGTCGCTGCCAATGGTGATGGTGCCCTGCAGGTCGGTGCGGTAGACGTCCACCTTTGCGTCCCGCAGGATGCTCAGGGTCTCCTCGTGGGGGTGGCCGTACTTGTTGCCTGCGCCGCAGGAGATGACGCCCATTTCCGGCAGAACAGCGTTCAGAAACAGGTATCCGGTGCTGGTGCTGGAGCCGTGGTGCCCTACTTGCAACACATCGGCTTTCAGGTTGGCACCGCTGTTCACAAGGTCGGTCTCGGCGGTATTTTCCATGTCGCCGGTCAGCAGGAAACTGGTGCTGCCGTAGTCGATGCGCAGCACCAGCGAGGTGTTGTTGGTCTCGCTGTACCCGGTCACCGGGCCTAGCAGGGTAACAGTGGCGCTGCCCAGCGGCCAGACCGTGCCCACGGAAGGCACTTCCAGCTGTAAGCCCTGCTGCTGGGTGTATTTGACAAAATCATTGAAGCATTTGGTGCTGCTCTCGGTCACCGGGCTGTAAGCGTGCCCCGCCGGGAACTTTGCCATTACGGCGGCAAGCCCGCCCACATGGTCCTCGTGAGCATGGGAGCAGAACACATATTGCAGCTGCTCCACCCCCTGCTTTTGCAGGTAGGAGACCACCAGACTGCCGTCGTCCACATTGCCGCCGTCGTAGAGCATGAACTGTCCGTCACACTCCACCAGTACGCTCAGCGCCTGCCCTACATCAATAAAGTGCATTTCAAAGGGCTGGCTTGACCCGGTGGAGGGCTTGACGGTGTGTCCGCCGCTGTCGGGCAGGCTGTCACAGGCGGTAAGCCCCAGCACCAGCACAGCGGCCAGCGCCAGCGCAGCCAGCCGCAGGAACAGGCGGCGGGGGAACAGAGTTACTTTTTCTTCTTTCCGGTTTTCCACGTTGCGTTCTCTTTCTGTTGATTATTCTTGGGTTTATGGCCGGGCGCAGAGTTGGGCGCAAAGCGCGCGCCCGGGCTGGGCTGACGGCCTGCCGGGGCGGTAGTGCGGGCATTTTTGCCGGTACCGCGTCCCTTCTGGTTGGGATGTACGGTATAAGTGCCGTCGTTGTGGATGGTCACCTCGGCGCTCTCTGCCCGGCGGGCGGTGCGCTGCACGGCGCGGCGGCCGACGGCGGGCACCAGCAGGGGGATCAGGTCCTCCCGGTGGGTCAGCTGCAAGGCTTTGACCACCTTTTCCGCGTTGCGGGGCTCGTAGTATTGCAGCAGCGCACGCTGCAATGCCTTGCCCTCGGGGGTCTTTTCCACAAATACCGGCTTGAGGGTGTAGGGGTCAAGGCCGGTATAGAACATACAGGTGCTCACGGTGCCGGGGGTGGGGTAGAAGTCCTGCACCTGCTCCGGGCGCATGTGGTTCTTATAAAGGTACTCGGCCAGATAGACCGCGTCCTTCAGGGTGCTGCCCGGGTGGCTGGACATGAGGTAGGGCACCAGATACTGCTTTTTGCCCGCCTTCTTGCTCAGCTCGTAGAATTTATCCTTGAACTTGTTGAAGGTCTCGATGGGCGGCTTGCCCATGTAGGCAAGGGTGTTGGGGGCGCAGTGCTCCGGGGCGACCTTCAACTGGCCGGACACATGGTACTCCACCAGCTCTTTAAAGAAGGTATCGTCCGGGTCCGCCATCAGGTAGTCGAACCGGATGCCGCTGCGGATGAACACCTTTTTCACGCCCGGCAGCTCCCGCACCCGGCGCAGAATTTTAAGGTAGTCGCTGTGATCCACGATCATGTGGGAGCAGGTGGTGGGGGCAAGGCAGTGCTTGCCGCCGGTGCACATGCCGCGCAGCATCTGCTCGCGGCAGGAGGGAAAGCGGAAGTTTGCGGTAGGGCCGCCCACATCGTGGATATAGCCCTTGAAATCCGGCTCGTGGGTCATGCGCTCGGCTTCCTCCACGATGCTGTCGGCGCTGCGGCTGGTGACCCGCCGCCCCTGATGCAGCTGGATGGCGCAGAAGTTGCAGCCGCCGAAGCAGCCGCGGTTCTGGATGATGGAGAACTGCACCTCGCGGATGGCGGGCACGCCGCCCATGCTCTCGTAGATGGGGTGGTAGCGGCGGGTGTAGGGCAGGGCGTACACCTTGTCCAGCTCTCCGCGCACCAGCGGCTTTGCGGGGATGTTCTGCACCAGATACTTTTCGCTCTGTTTTTGCACGATGATCTGGCCGCTGACCACGTCCTGATTGTCCATCTGGATGCGGCAGGCCTTGGCGTAGGCGGTCTTATCGCTGGCCACCTTTTTGAAGCCGGCACACTCCACATACCGCTCCGGCAGGTGGTCGAAGTCGGTCAGGTAGCAGGTGCCGTCCACATCGGTGATCTGCTCCACCGGTTCTCCGGCGGCCAGACGGCGGGCGATCTCCACGGTCTGGTGCTCGCCCATGCCAAAGCTGATGAGATCGGCTCCGGAGTCCTCCGCAATGCTGGGCAGAACGGTGTCCAGCCAGTAATCGTAGTGGGCAAACCGGCGCAGGCTGGCTTCCAGACCGCCTAAGATCACCGGCAGGTCGGGGTAGGCCTGCTTGGCAAGCTTGGTGTACACGGTGGCGCTGCGGTCCGGGCGGGCACCGGCCTTGCCGCCGGGGGAGTATTCATCCTCGGCGCGGGGAATTTTTGCCACGGAATAGTGGCTGACCATGCTGTCCACATTGCCGCCGCCGATGAAAAAGCCGTACTTGGGCTTGCCGAACCGCTTGAAGTCCTCGCAGTCGGTATAGCGGGGCTGTGCCAGCACGCCCACCTTGTAGCCCTCGGCCTCCAGCAGGCGGCTGATGATGGCGGTGCCAAAGCTGGGGTGGTCCACATAGGCGTCACCGCCCACCACCACAAAGTCCAGCTGCTCCCAGCCCCGGGCTTCCATGTCCGCCCGGCTGATGGGAAGAAATTCGGTGTAGATCTGGGGAGTAGAATGTTCCATAGTGCTCCTTTATTATTCCTCCGGTTGGTTCATCTGCATTTCCAGCCACTGCTGGCGGCTGATGAGTACGGCGCGGGGCTTTGCACCCTCGTAAGGGCCGATGATGCTCTTTTGTTCCATCTCGTCCATGATGCGGGCGGCGCGGGCGTAGCCCAGCTTGCAGCGGCGCTGCAACAGGCTGGTGGAGGCCTGACCGGCGTCGATGACCACGTCCACGGCCTGCTTGAACATGGGGTCGGAGCCTGCGTCCTCTTCGGCGTCGGCACCGCCGCTGCCCTTTTTGCCGTCCTGAATGGCGTGCTTTTCCATGGCCTCGATCATGGCCTCGTCGTACTGCACGGTGGCGCTGGATTTGATAAAGTCCAGCACACGGCTGATCTCCTCATCCCGCACAAAAGTGCCCTGAATACGGGTGGGCTTGGGTGCGCCCACGGGCATAAAGAGCATATCGCCCTGACCCAGCAGCTTTTCTGCACCGGCACCGTCCAGAATGGTGCGGCTGTCCACCTGACTGGACACCGCAAAGGCGATGCGGCTGGGGATGTTGGCCTTGATCAGGCCGGTGATCACGTCCACGCTGGGGCGCTGGGTGGCAACGATCAGGTGCATACCGGCGGCACGGGCTTTCTGGGCGATGCGGCAGATGGAATCCTCCACATCCTTGCCCACCACCATCATCAAATCGGCCAACTCATCGATGATAATGGCGATGTAGGGCATCTTTTCCAGCTCCGGCTGCTCGGCAGCCAGCTTGTTGAAGGACTTGATATCGCGCACATTGTTCTCCGCAAACAGGCGGTAGCGGCGCTCCATCTCCTGCACCGCACTGCCCAGTGCACCGGCGGCCTTGCGGGGCTCGGTGACAACGGGCATCAGCAGGTGGGGGATGCCGTTATACTCGGCCAGCTCCACCACCTTGGGGTCGATGAGCAGCAACTTCACGTCCTCCGGACTGGAGCGGAACAGCAGGCTCATGATGATGCTGTTCACGCACACGGATTTACCGCTGCCGGTGCTGCCCGCGATGAGCAGATGGGGCATCTTGCACAGGTCGGCCACCTGGGCCACACCGGCAATGTCCTTGCCCAGCGCCACGCCCAAGGGCGAAGTCATCCGCAGGAAGGCCTGGCTTTCAAAGACACTGCGGATAAAAACGGGGGTCTTTTTGTGGTTGGGCACCTCGATGCCCACGGCGGGCTTGCCGGGGATGGGAGCTTCCATACGCACGTCTGCCACCGCGAGGTTCAGGGCGATATCGTCCGCCAGCGAGGTGATGCGGCTGATCTTCACGCCCGCCATGGGCTGCAGTTCGTACCGTGTAACAGAGGGCCCGCGGGAGATATCCAGCACCCGGGTGCGCACGCCGAAGCTTTCCAGCGTGTCCACCAGCTTCTGGGCGTTGGCCTTCAGCTCCTCCTGTGCGCCGGGGTCGCTCTCCTCCTGCGTTTTTTCAAACAGCTCGATGGGCGGGTACTGGTACTCGTAGCGGTCCACCGTCTTGGCCTCCTCGGCGGGTGCGGTGGCAGCTGCCTGCTCGGAGACGGCGGGCTTTTCCATGGCCGCAGCCACCAGCGAGTTGATGTCTTTTTCCTCCACCGGCTCGGCGGTGATGCTGATCCAGCCGTCCTCGTCCGGTGCAGAACGGAACGCCACGGCGTTCTCGGCGCTCACCCGGGGCACGGCGGGCTGGATGGGCGCAGCTTCCGACGGCTGCGGCATCTGCGGCTGCACCACCGGCGCTGCCGGCTGGACGATGGGCGTATCAAAAGCGGGGGCAGGCTCTTCCGGCTGGGGGGCATCTTTGGCAAAGAAATCTGCCGCAGAGGCGACTACCGGGTCTGCCACGATGGGCGGCGGCGTGGGCTTGGATGCAGGGCGCAGCGGGTCCTGCCCGAAGGTGCCGCCCGGCCCGACGATCAGCGGCTCAATGGGCTCGCTGCCGCCCTCGGAGAGGGCGGTGTGGTCGGGGCCAAGGTCTACATCAAAGGCGGCGCGGGGATGGGCAACGCTGACCCGCACCGGGGTGATGGGCGGCGCGGCAGGCTCTGGCTGGGCAGGGGCGGCGGGAGCGGCCTCAGTTTCGGCAGCGTCTGCCTCCATCTCCTGCGTTACCTTGTGTCCCCAGCGCAGCACGCCGGACATCCAGTCCGGCACTCCCAGATGCAGCCCGGCGGGCTCGTCCTCCTCGTCCAGCGGTTCGTCCTCGGTTTCGTCGTATTCCTCGTCGATCTCCTGCTCTGCCTGCCGGATGGAGGCGCGCTCGGCGCGGCGGGCAGCGCGCTGCTCTGCAAAGGCAGCGCCGCGGGCGTGGATACCGCCGGTGACGGCACACAGCCAGACCCAGACCTCGGCGGGGGTGATATCAAAAATGTACAGGCTGCCGCACAGCAAGAGCACGACCATGATGAGATTTGCTGCCGGACGTCCGCACAGCAAAAGCAGCACGCCGCCCAACACAAAGCCCATTGCGCCGCCGGAGAGCCATGCATTGACGCCGTTGGCGTAGCAGGCGGAAAGCATTTGCAGCGCCGACAGCCCCTGCGGCTGGATATCGGAAAACACGATGACCGTGCCGCAGACAAAGATAAGCCCCAGCACCAGCTTGAGGATGCGGGACAGCAGCTCCTCGCCCCGGGTGTACAAAACGGCCAGACAGCACACGGCTGCACCCAGCACAAAGCTGCCGCAGCCGAACAGCCCGAACAGCACATCATGGAGCACCCGCCATACGGAATCGCCCCGCACAAAGGCCAGCACCATCAGCAGCAGGCCGCCGAACAGGGTGCCAAGCCCTGCCGGAAGCCGCTGCTCTGCCTTTTTACGGCGGGCAGCAGTACGCCGTTTCGTTGATTTTCGTTTTTTCGTTGCCATTCTACTCTGTTCCCCAACTTCCCATAGACACAATAATTGATTCTATTATTGTACCACGCAAGGGCAAAAATGGCAAACCATAATGTTGTTTTTCTTGAGGAAAATGGAACGAACCCAGCCCCTCTCGTGAAAAGGCGTTTGGAGCGCTCCGCAAAGCGCGACAAACGCGAAATAAAAAATAATTTTTCCGCTGTTCCTGCGCAAAGCGAACGCGGAGCGCAGTTCAAATCGTCCGGCGGGGAGACGCAAGGCCTTACCCCCGTTCGATCTCCCCGTACAGCCACGCCAGCGCGTCCGAAAGACCGCCCAGCTCGTCGATGAGCTTTTCCTTTACGGCACGGCGTCCGTCCAGCACCGTGCCCATGTCCATGACCAGTTCCCCGGTGTGGAGCATCAGCTGGGTGTAGCGCTTTTCCGGCATGCCGCTGTGGGCGGCCACAAAGCCGGTGATGCGCTGCTGCATCTGCTCAAAGCAGTGCATGGTCTGCGGGACGCCTAAGATCAGCCCGGAGTGCCGCACCGGGTGCACCGTCATGGTGGCGGTGGGGACGATGAAGCTGTGCCGCGCGCTGACCGCCAGCGGGATGCCGATGGAGTGCCCGCCGCCCAGCACCAGCGTGGCGCTGGGCTTGGAGATGCTGGCGATCAGTTCTGCCAGCGCAAGGCCGGCCTCCACATCGCCGCCCACCGTGTTCAGCAGCACCAGCAGCCCCTCGATGCGGGGGTCCTCCTGCACCGCCACCAGCTGGGGGATGACGTGCTCGTACTTGGTGGTCTTTTGCCCCTGCGGCGCTTCGGTGTGCCCTTCGATCTGGCCGATGACGGTCAGGCAGTGGATGACATGACCGCCCCGGCTCAGGGTGACCGTGCCCAGATCCTCAATATCCTCTTTTTCCATCCGGTGCTGCTCTGCGGGGGTGTCTTTTGCCGTATCCATGCGCGTTCTCCTTCCGTAGCAGGGTCTTTGTGGGGTCAGTATCCCCCGGCTGCCGGGGAAGTATGCAGGAGAGCGAATACAAAAAACTTTGTGAATTTTTTGCTTTTTTACAAATAGGTATTTGACATTCGCCTTTCATGCTGTATACTTTAAATAATATAACAGGATAAAACGGAACATCTCTCTGCGCGCAAAGAAGCCCCTTGCATGGCGGCAGAAGCTGCAGCGCGTTGGGCAGAAAGGAGAATTTTGCTATGAACACCCCCCAGAAAGCATCGATCCCTGTGATCAAGCGTCTCCCCAAATATTACCGGTATCTGCGCTCCTTGCAGGCCGATGGCATTACCAGCATCTCCTCCCGGGAGCTGGCCTCTCAGATGGGCACCACCGCCTCGCAGGTGCGGCAGGATTTCAACTGCTTCGGCGGCTTCGGCCAGCAGGGGTATGGTTATAACGTGCGGTATCTGTACAGCGAGATTGGAAAAATTTTAGGTCTGGACAGAGTCCACAATATGATTTTTGTCGGAGCCGGAAATCTGGGACAGGCGCTTGCTAATTATGCGGCCTTTGAAAGAAGCGGATTCAAAACGGTCGGTATTTTTGACGTCAACCCGGTATTAAAAGGAATCTCCGTGCGCGGAATTGAAATCCGCATGGCGGACGAGCTTCCGGAATTTATCAAGGAACACCATGTAGAGATTGCGGCTTTGACACTGCCAAAAGCAAAAGCGGTAGAGATGGCAGAGATTCTCGTGGACAACGGTGTAAAAGCAATCTGGAATTTTGCACATGTGGATCTGGAATTGATCAATAAGGACGTTGTTGTGGAAAATGTCCATCTCTCGGACAGCCTGATGCAGTTATCCTACAATATTGTGAAGAATCAGCGCGCCAAAGAGAACAGCCGTCAGACAGATTAAAAGAGGTCCTGCATAGCAGGATCTCTTTTTTACTCTATAGGGAACTTTGTTCCAGTGTTTTACTGAAATAAAATGCCGGGTGTGATGCCGGCAGGCGGGAGGGAAAAGATGCGATATATCGTAAACAGCCGGGAGATGAATCTTTATGACAGCCGGACAATCGAG
>OHRF01000708.1_pt1 | contig 12584 bp, 16 predicted proteins | sample 1578291 | NCBI WGS metagenome assembly OHRF01 (sample SAMEA3879576, study PRJEB24766) | human gut metagenome | biome: human-associated habitat; feature: feces | place: USA | collected 1985/1987 | reverse complement strand
GGTGCCGGCAGACAGGGCCAGCACGGTGCCGCGCTTATAGGTGGCCGCGGCGGTGGCCTCCTTGCGGATGGTCACGGTGAGCACGTCAGCGACGGGCTCGTTGGCAACGATCAGGCCGTCATAGCCGACGCTGCCGAGGTTTTCGTCCAGTCTCTTGCTCATTACTTCTTACCTCCGTTCTGAGACTTGGTGGAGTTGTAGAGGCCGACGATGGCGTCCACCTTTGCCTTGTCGTCGTTTTCGCTGCCTTCCTCGCCGCCGTTAGGGGCAGCGCCGACGCCGGCAGCGCCGGACTCGTCGTTGTCAGCCTTGGCGTCCTTCAGGTGCTTGGCACCGAGGGCCGCCTGCTTCTGCATAGCCTTGAGCGCGAGCTGCTCAGCGGTGCAGGGGGTCTCGCCGTACTTGGCGTCCCTGACGAGCTGCGCGTCGCCCACACTTGCGGCGATGCTGTCGATGGCCTCGATGCGGGCGCGCTCCTGCGTTCTGGCAGTTTCGGCCGCCTGCTGCTCGATCTGAGCCACGACGTCGGGGTGCTGTGCTCTCATTTCTTCGAGGGTCATGGTCTTGTTGTCCTCCTTCTTGGGGCCGTCGTTCTTGGCGGCCGCGTGTTTATTTCCAGCCGCAGGGGCGGCGTGGATGCTGTTGTCGATGGGGATCGTCCCCGGGATGTGTCTGAAGCCCTTGACGTCGTGTCGGATGCCGGCGACGAGGAGCACCTTCTTGTCGGCGCTCAGGGTGACGTCGGGGCCTTCGTCCGTGAGCAGAGTGTCGGCAAAGCCGTTGTCAATAGCCTCCTGCCCGACCATCCACGTCTCGCGGGTCATCATGCTGCGGAGCTGGTCGACCTCGATGCCGGTCTTGGCGTGGTAGATCTCCGCGATGGCCCGCTCGCTCGCGTCGAAGTCCTTCTGGAGCTTCTTCAGGTCTGCGAGGGTGTAGTAGTCGTAGAGCAGCCCGGCGACGCCGTGGATCATCACCATGCTGCCGGGATAGACCTGCACCTCGTCACCTGCGCAGGCGATGACGCTGGCCGCGCTGGCCGCGATGCCTTCCACGACGACGACCTTGTGGCCGGTCAGGCCCTTGATGGCGTTGTGGATGGCGATGCCTGTGTAGAGGTCGCCGCCGCAGCTATTGATCTTGATGGTGATATTGCTCTTGCCCTTGACGGCCGCGAGATCCTCCATGAAGCTCTCGGGCGCGATGTAGAGGCCGGGCTCGGGCTCGCCCGTCCACCAGTCCACAGGCTGACGGCTCACGACGTCGCCGTAGAGGGTGATCTCGCCCTCGTCGTCGCCGATGCTGGCGACGTTCCAGAACTTGATCGGCGTGCCCGCAGTCTGAGGCCCGGCACAGAGCCGGGGAGTGTTATGCGTTCTCATGCTTGTCTCCTTCCTTGATGCTTTTGATGGCCTCGGCGACGATCGCCTCCCGCAGAGCTGCGGAGATCGTGCCGCTGGCCGCTGTGCTCTGGTCGACCTGCCCCTGCGCTGCGCGCAGCTTCTCGTTTTCCCGAGCGAGCTGGTCGACGTTGGCGTCCCACTGACCGCCGTTGAGTCGGATGGTCGCCTGCTCTCTGGTCGTGATGCCTTCGCCGATGGCGAGGATCTCGGCCGTGATCTCCTTCGTCGGGTCGAGCTGTCCCTGAGAGGGGCCGATCCACTCGGCGCCGAGGTATGCGGCGCGGATCGCCGGGTCTGCGAAGAAGCCCGGGGCGCTGATGCGGCCGCGGGCGACGGCTTCGGAGAGCCAGATCTCATATACCGGCGTGCAGAAGTCATCGACAAACCACTTGCGCCTCATGCGGAACGCCTTCCACGCCTCCATCAGGGCGGCGCGGCTGGCGCTGTACGAGCTGTTGAAGCTCTTGAGCAGCAGGTCGGCCGGGATCTCGAGCGCCGCGCCCACCTGTTCGCAGATGGCACGCAGGAAGGTGTTGAAGCCGCTGGCCGGCCGTTTGGGGTCTGCAAAGGTCACGTCCTCGCCGGGCTCCATGATGTTGATCTGGCCGGGGCCCATCTCGTACTCGTTAGGATCTCGGCTCACCTCCGGCAGGCTGCTCCCGACCTCGTTGAACGGGTTGTCGCCGGCGCCTGCCTCGGTCTTGATGAAGGCCGTGAAAAACGACTCGACGACCGCTGCGGTCAGCTCGCTCTCGGTGTAGCGGCGAAGCTGGAGCAGGGGCTCGATGACCTGCGCGAGATAGCTGACGCCGCGGTATTGATCCGGCCGCTCGCTCTCCATGACGTGCAGGATGTTCGGCAGGCCAGTCCGCTCACCGTATGCCTGAACGCGGGCCCACGTTGTCGTCGTGTTGCCGAGCTCGAAGGGGTAGGTGCTGCGGATGTGGTACGCCTCGATCTGGCCGTCACCGTTCACCTCGACGCCGTCGTAGATGGTGTTGCCGTTGGCCGCCTTGCCGGTGGTCAGCAGCATCGGGGTGATGATGCCGGAGGTCGTTGGCGTGGCGACTCGGTCGGCCTCGATCAGGTGAAGGCGCAGCGAGTAGGGCGTGAGCGGCGTCGGTTCGTACTGCTTCACGACGGCGAACACGTCGCCGCTGACCAGCCACGAGGAGAGTGCGAGCTGCTGCATGGCTGCGAAGTTGTTGACGCCGGTGGCGTCGCACGCCCTTTTGTTCTCAGACCAGAGGGCGAACTCCCGCTCGGCCTGAGCCTGCCATGCGTCCGCGGCCTCCTGCGTCATGCCGAGCGCCTCGCGGTCGATCCGGCTCTTGAGCTGGAGGCCGATGCCGACGACGTTGGTGCGGTTGGTGCGGATGGCAGAGGTGGCGATCGGGGCTGCCATGTAAAGCATCCGGGCACGCTGCCGCAGGGTGTAGTTGTTGGCGTCGATGTCCTCCTTCGGGCTGCCGCTCATAGCTCTGAAGCCCTTGGTCGCCTTCTTGTGCCAGCTTGCGCCGGCGTCGCCGTAGCCCTTATTCACGGGGCGCGGCTGCTGCCGCCTGTTTTGTGGGCGGCTTCTGCTTTTTCTTTTGCTGATGGTGCTCACCTCCTTCATGGTGAAGATGGCCGGGCCGGGAGAAAAGGAGCGAAAACTCCCGGCGTCGGCCTATGAAAAAAGCCCCTTTTGGGGCTTCTTTCACCAGTCTCGGGGCACTACTCCCACAGCTTTTCGCGGCTTCTCGCCGTTCAGTGCGGCCTCGAGGGCTTCGATGTCTGCCTCGAGCTGTTTGATGGCGGCCCGGATGGATCCGAGGTCGGTGTTGTAGCGGGCCAGATTGCGCGAGCCGATGCCGTAGCTCTGGACGCCTCCGTCCAGCATCTCGGCCTCTCGCTTCAGGTAGAGCTCCAGCCGGTTCCTCTTGATGGAGAGCTGGTACTCGATTTGTTCGCGGGTCTTTCTCATTGTGGTGTGTCCTCCTTACCAGTCGTCGAAGGCGTCGGCCCGGTTGTGCCGTGGCCGCTGCCGTCGCTGCTGCGGGGCCTTCGGCTTTTCCTCCAGCCCTTGCAGGCGGCGCTCGATGGCGTCCATGTCAGGGTTGATGATCTTGAGGCCGGCGTTGGCATAGTCGCGGCAGTCGAGGGCCTCGTTGCGGTTGTGGCCGGGCAGCTTCTCCCACGCCCAGCGGTCGCCGCGGCGTGTGTGCGTGAGCACCAGCTTCTCAGAGAGGAGCCCGTTGAAGAAATTGAGGTCATAACCGGCGTCGGGGTGCCGGTTGAAATGGCAATATTTCGGCCCGGCCTCCTGCACCTTCAGATTAGCCATGATCGTCGCCTTGCCGGCGTCGACGCCGATGGTGTAGAGCCAGCAGGTGATCCGCTTGTTGTCGCGGATCGGCACCTTGCTCGGAGGCGAGACGAAGGGGATGCCGTCGCCGCCCTTGCCCTTGATGGCAAAGACGCGCTTGCCGACGCGGGCCCGGCACGCCTCATAGACCTCTTGGGTGAAGTGGCCGCCGGAGTCGACGCAGGTGATGGAGATCTTCAGACCGCGGCCGTTTTTGAACTTGTAGACGTGGTCGACCACGTCGTCGAGCCGCTGCCAGACCTCCGGGGTGTCTGGTCGGCCCATGATGTAGCCCTTGACGATGCCCCACGTCTCGCCGTACTTCCCGTGACCGACCACCTCGTATTCGAGGCGGTTGTCCTGAGTGTCGACGCCGCAGGTCAGCACGAGCACGCCGTCAGGCAGCTCCACAGGGGTGCCGTCCCGGCGGGCGAGCATGGTGTCCTCGTCCTCGAGGTCGCCGCGATCTTCCCACAGTTGGCCGAGCAGGGTGTTGTAGACGACCTTGAGGCGCTGCGGGTCATCCTTGGCGTCGAGGAACTTGAGGACGATCTTCTCCCACGGAGTCCACGGGCTCGAGAAGGCATTGAGCCAAAAAGAACGGACGCCTTTTTTGTAGGCGTCCGGGTTGTCGGCGATCCACTTGGCCGGCTGCTTTCGCATGACGTCCTCGGGGATCAGGCAGCCGCAGGCCGGGCAGCTCCACGAGACGCCGCTCTTGAGGCTCCACGACTTTTTCCCGCGGATCCGCTTGACCTCCGGGTCGAAATGGATATTGTCGAACACGATCTCGCTGTACTCCCCGCACTCGGGGCAGCGGTGGCACCAGCGTTCCTGCGTGCCTTGGTAAAAACTCATCTCGATGTTGCTGTTGCCCTTGATGGTCGGGGTCGAGACCTCGACCGCCTTCGCGTTGTAGAATGTGGCCTGACGTGCTTCGGCCAGCGCCCACGGGTCGCCCTCGGTGCCGGCGCTGGTCGCCCAGCGGTCGCGCTCGTCGCCGATGATGTAGCGGGCGGGCGTGGAGGCCAGAGCCGAGGCGCTGTTGGAGCCGGTCAGGGTGAGCATACCGCCCGGGAAAGACTTCTGGAGGATCGTGTTGCCGCTGTCCTTGGCCTTGACGTCGTGCACCTTCGCCTTCAGGGGCTTGCTGTCGCGGATCATGGGGGCCACGCGGAGGCGGCTGAACTTTCGGGCGTCGTCGATGGTCGGGTGGACGTAGAGGATGCTGCCGGGGTCTTGGTCGATGATGTAGCCGATGATGTTGAGCTCGAGCTCGGACTTGCCGACCTGAGAAGCGGCTACCATGACTATTTTGTGCACCTTCGGATCCGTAAAGGCCCGCATGGGCTCCTCGAGGTACGGGGTGCGCTTGGTGCGCCACGGGCCGGCCTCGGCTGAGCTTTCCGGGGAGAGGCGGCGGTGCTTGTCGGCCCACTCGTCCACGGTCAGACTCTCAGGCGGGGCGAAGCGTTTGACCGCTCCGGCGATGGCGGTATTGAGCTTCGCGGCGGCTTTTTTAGTCGTCCGCGTCATCGGCGAGCTGTTCGCCCCAGCCTTCCCGATCCCTTACTCGCCGGGCGTACACCTCGGGATCGTATTTATAGCCGGCCAGCTCCGTCAGGATCTTGTAGACCTCTGTGCGGATGATCTCGGACGCCTCGGCGGGTGTTGCTGCGCCGGTGACGTCGACGGCCAGACGGCCCGGCAGGGCCACGAGCATCGACCTGATATTGTAGACGAGGTCGGTCATCACAGCCTCGACGTCCTCGCTGCGGTGCATGGTGCCCTCGAGCTCGCTGAGCTGGAGGGCGGCGATGTCTGCCTTGCTGCGCTTGAGGTCAGCCTCAGCCTCCAGACGCCGGCCCTCGATCTCGCTGTCCTTCTTCGACGGCTCCCGGCCGTTGGCCTTGGCCGTCAGGTATCGGATGTACCTCTGGATCGTCGGCAGCAGGTCGTAGCGGTTGGCGTTGCCTTCCTTGACCGCGGTGATGACGCCCTCCTTGGTGAGCTGCTGCACTCGGCGGGGCGTCATGTCGAACAGGGCCGCGATGGTCTTACTGTCGACGAGCTTGTTGTTGGTTGGGTTCGGCATGGCGTTCCCTCCTTTCTGCCGCTCGGGCGAAACGAAACGGCCCGAAAAAAATTTTCCCCGGCTGCGCGTTTTTTGGGCTCGCCAGCACCGCAGGCCAGAGCAGGCCGTCACAGTACCTTCGGCGCGTCGCTGCGCGCGTGGAGGCGTCTGCGAGGCGCTGTGTCGCGCTCTGTGCGCGTCTGGCGGTGTGGGCCGGGCTCGGTGTCGGGCGCCGTGGCGGGGCGCCCTGTGGGCCGCTGCGGGCTATTTCCCGAGGGCTCGGTCGAGGTTGTGCTGGAGGCGCTTGGCCGTCTCCTCTTGGAGCCGAGTCATTATCTTCTCATTGGTGCGCTCGCTGGTTATCATGGAGGGCACCGAGATGGTGGTGAACTTCTTGATGTCGGTGCGCGTCCGGCTCATTCGCTGGAATGGAATGGCGCTGACGCCGCCGGCCTTGGTGTTGCCTGTCCCCATGAGGATATTGTGCGATCGCTCGGAGTACGGGCCGCCCGGGGTGCGGGTGTTCAGGTAGCGGCCGAGGACCTTCTTCTGTCCCTTGACCACCTGCATCCGCAGCGTGTAGCTCTTGCCGGGCGGGGCGGTCTTGGGCGTCATGCCGAAGTGCACGGGAGTGAGCAGCCGGCCGGAGTAGGTGATGGTCAGCTCCTCGATGGTCTCGCCCGAGACGCTGACGTTGCCCGCCATCTTCTTCGGCTTGCTGCTGTTCTTGCCGGACGGGGTGATCTCGCCCTTCTTGATGTTGTAGACCGACGTGACTTCCTGAGCGATCCAGCTCGGCGCTCTGGCCTTGACGTCGCGGACGGTGGCCTTCACGGCCTTGCGGCCCTGCTCGTCGATCTGTGCGACGGTGTCCATGAGCTTTTGGAAGTTTTCGACCTGCATGGTGATGGTTGCCTTTGCCGTTGTTGTCACCTCCTGAATATGCAAAAAGAGACCGGCGGGCGTTGGTTCGCCCGTCGGCCTCTTGCCGTCGGTTGTTATTCGGTTTTCCTCTGGTCAGCCGCTCGGAATTGTCACGGCGTTGCCCGTGTGTCCGGCGGTCTTTTGCAGGATATAGAATAGCACGGGTCGCTACTGCTTTTCAATTCCTTTTACTTCCCTTTTGTTCCTTTTACTGCGTTTTACTGCCGCAGCTCAGGCAGGGGCTCCAACTCGTCCAGTACGGCGGCGAGGTTGAGCAGGGCGCGGCCGTGGATTTTGTATGTCCTGTTCTGGTAGGCGTCCACTCTGTCGATGTAGTCCCGCCGATCACCGAACAGGACGCCGCAGGTGCTCTCCCAGTCGGCCCGGTCGAAGTAGCGCAGCCGGATGACGGCGCGCTCGTCGGGGTCGGAGAGCTGGAGGATCAGGCCCTCGATGGCGTTGCGCTCCTTCTTCTCCTCGGCCTTGAGCCGGTCGATCTGTTCCTCGAGCTCCATTTTCCGCTCCACCATCATGCCGGTGCGGTCGGATGGTGTGCCGGATCCGCGGGGCATACCTGTCAGATCAGGGCCGGGCGGGGAGGCCATCGTCATCTCCATGCGGTCGAGGCGCTCGAGCTGGTTGTCGATGTCCCTCAGCATGGCGGTGTAGGCCGCGAGCCTGTCCTTGATCCGTTGTGTGATCGGCTTCTCGCTCATTATGTCAGGGCGTCACTCCTGCTCACCTCCTTCCTCGTCAGGCTCGAAGATCGCGGCGATCTCCTCGCGCGGTAGCTCTCGGCCTTGACGGACGCAGCGCACGGTTGTCTTTCCTGTTATTCTGATGTACCTCTTGACGATCACGTCCGTGAAGGCCGGCGTCAGCTCCATGATGTAGGAGGGCTGCCCGTATGCCTCACAGGCGGCCAGCGTCGTGCCGGAGCCGCCGAAGGGATCATAGACGCCCGTGGCGAAGTCCGTGTTGTCGACCAGCTTCTCCAGCAGCTCGACGGGCTTCTGCGTGGGGTGCAGCTCGTTCCCGGAGCGGGAGATGCTCAGGACGTTGCCGTATCCCTTGTGACCGTCGAAGTGTGTGGCAGCCTTGGCACCGAACAGAATGAGCTCATGCTGCGAGCGCCAGCCGACGCCCATGCCCGGCGTGCCCTTGTCCCATACGATCTCAGACTTGACGCCGAAGCCGGCCGCCTCGACGAGGTCGAACAGATATACCCACATACGCCAGTCGGTGAAGATGTAGGCGTAGAGGCAGGGGATGTCGGTGAGCGCGCCGCGGATCAGGTTTTGGTAGCCGCGCGTGCTGAGGATGTCGTTGGCGATCTTCGGGGCCTTGCCGTTCTTTCGCTCGGTGCCGATGCTGCCGGTCGACTTCTGCGACTCCTTGCTGCCGCCCGAGCAGTAGGGCGGGTCGGTCAGCAGGATCTCGGGCTTGTTGCCGTCGAGCAGCAGGGCGCGATCCTCCGGCCGGGTGCAGTCTCCGCAGAGGACGCGGTGCCGGCCGAGGATCCAGAGGTCTCCGTACTGTGTGACCGGCGCGGCCGGGGCCGGGATCTCGGCGTCGGGGTCGCTGCTCGGCTCCTTGGTGTGCAGCGCCTCAGAGAGGGCCGTCACGATGTTGCCGTAGTCGTCCTCGGTGTAGCCGCTGAGCATGAGCGGGATCTCGCCGGTGTCGATGTCGGCGAAAACCTCGGCGAGCATCTTGTTGTCGGTGGTGGCGAGCTCCGCGATGCGGTTGTCGGCCGTCAGGTCGGCCAGCTCCTCGGCCTCGCTGGCGTAGTCCTGATAGTCGACCGGGGCGTCGGTCAGGTCGTCGAGTTGCGCGGCCATGAGGCGGCCGTGGCCCTTTGTGACGAGCCCGCTGCGCTTGCTGACAGTGATCGGGGCGCGCCAGCCCGTCGCTCTGATAATAGAAGCGAGGAGCTTGATCTGCTCCGGCGGGTGCTGGTTGGGGTTCTTGGGGTTAGGCCGCAGATCCTTCAGCGGGACGATGGCGTCGTGTGCGCAGAACACGGGGACGCTGCCGGCGTATGCCTTCGGCGTGGCCGTGGTGCTGTACTCCTCGATCTCGGGGCCGGTCTGCGGCTGCGGTTTGTCTTTTGCCATGTGGTTCCTCCTTTCTGAGTGTTGCAGAAGGACGGGTTACTTCTCCGGGGCACCTTCTTCGTGCGGGTGGGCCTCGGTGTTGACCGTTCTGCTCCACCAGTCTCCCGGCTTGAATGAGCCGTTCAGCCATTTGCATATGTTGGACTCTTTGTAGCTGTTGATCCGGCGAAGCAGCCGGCGCAGTTTCTCCTCCTCGATCTCGGCTGTGCTGCGGCCGAAGATGATGCGGAGCTGGTCGAGCATGATCTGGACGTCAGCCAGCTCCTCGACCGCGTTCTCGAGTGCAGCCTTCGCCTCTGCGGCGCAGCTCACGCGCTTCACCTTGCAGAGGGCTTTGGTCAGCTCGGCCATCTCCTCGACGGCCATGTCCATTTGTGCTGGCGCGCCGTAGGTCGTGATCGCACGATCCAGCAGGGCCCGGCGTTCCTCCGTGGTCATCACGGGCGGCCTCCCTTCGTCAGCTCTCTGACCAGTATGGCCACGAGCACGATCACGATGATGGCGAGGGAGATGGCGGTCGGGATCCAGATCGGGGCCAGTACCCACAGCCAGCTCCAGTTGATGACGCCGGTGAGCTTCAGGACGATGAAGGCGACGGCGAGAAGGCCGCAGAAGCCGATCCCGCCGGCCGTCGTGTTGTTTCTTTCGTTGTTCATGTATTACCTCCAGTATTATTTTCCGAGCCCCTTCAGCGCGCAGGCTGTGCAGGCGGTTCGGACGTCGGGTTCCAGTGCGAGGATCCGGCGGGCCGTGTCTGTCTGCCAGCACTCAGCGCCACAGACGGGGCAGGTGGTGGGCTGCCAGTCGTCCGTCGGAGGCTCCGGGACGTTATCGCGCAGCGGCATGGTGAGGATCCCGCCGTCTCCGGGCTGGTGGGGCGAGAGGATGGGCTCAGGCTCGTCGGGGATCATGGTGTCGAGGAGCTCGTTGTACTTCTTGAATATGGCCTCCGACGCTGCGCTCCAGCTCTCGCCGTGCTCCGTGTCCTCCGGGGTGGCGACGTGGGCCAGCTCGTGCGCCAGCAGCTCAGGGGCGGCGCTGATGGGCGCCTCGGCCGAGATGCAGACGATCGGCGTGCTGCCGTCGTCTGGAAAGATGGTCAGGCCGTAGGCGGTGCCGTTGGTCTCGTCCCGCAGGTCGGGGACGTACTGCGCGACGTACTCGACGCCGGGGTAGAGCTCAGAGAAGGCCCGGGCCACGATGGCCGTCGGGTCGTTGATGAAGGGCGAGGCCATCGGGCCGATCTTCTCGTACTGCTTCAGGGCCGTGTAGGTCTCGCGCAGCATGGCCCGCACTTCGTCCTTCTTGATGCCGTTGATGGTGGGCCCGTTCAGGATCAGGTCGAGCATCCTGTCGCTCCAGTCCTGCATCAGGTGGGTCTCCGGCATACCGCAGCCGAAGGGCACGACGTCGACCTTCTCACGGGTGAGGGTTTCGTATTCTTTCACGGTGCTGCTCCTTTCAGAAAAGCCGAGCGGGCCGGAGCCCGCCCGGCGCTCCATTTACTGCATGACGACGACCTTGCCGGCGTCGATCAGATCGCCCATGTTCTTCAGGAAGTAGTCGGCGATGTTCTTCTTGGCCTCGAGCTTCCAGATGCCGCCGTCAGCCTCGAAGAAGCCGATCCCCTCGTCGGGATCCACGCGCAGCAGGAACTCGCTCTCGGGCTGCTCCACCTCGAGGAAGGTGCGGAACGGCCGCAGCATGACGCGGGGCTTGATCTCGACGACCGCGTTGAGGGCGACGCCCTGACGTGCCTCGACGGTCTGCGTGACGCCGTTGTCGTTGGTGCTGACGCTGTTCTCGTTGGTCATGCGACTCAGCAGGTCGAGCAGGTAGGCCGTGCCCTCGTTGGGGATGCAGAGGCTTCGCAGCTCGATCAGAGCCACCTCACGTCCTCTGAAGCCGGTGCGCAGGCCCGGGGCGTCAGCCTTGGCGCGGTAGAGTGTGTTGCGGGAGAAGTCGCTCAGGTAGGTGGTCATCACCTCGACGGTGTCGTTGCTCTTGACCTGCACCATGATGGTCGTGCCGACCTTCTCGAGCTCTGTGCGGATCAGCTTGCAGATGCTATCGAGGCCGCTGACGCTGATGCAGTCAGGGCGGTCGACGTGCGGCGGGATGCGGGTGAGTGATGCGTCGGCGTAGGTCTGGCCGTCAATCTCGAAGATCTTGGTCTCCTTCAGGCTGACGATTTTGTCGATCATTTTTGCGAGCATTGTGTTGTCCTCCTTGTTCTGTGTTGTGGGTGTTTATCCGTGCTGGACGAGCTTCAGGAGCTTCGGGGCCTCCTGCTGCGTGCCGTCCATGTTCATTTGGCCGGGCACCTGCGGCACCATCTCGGCGACGACGAGCTCGCCGTTGCCGTCAGAGGTGACATAGAGGGCCGTGGCGACGGGGTTGGTGGCTGCGAGCGTAGACTTGGCCGTCACGGAGACGCCGATGGTGCGGCGCTCGTCGTCCGGGGTCAGCTCGATGGTGAGGGTGATCTTGCGCTTGGCCGTGGCCTTCGTGTTGGGGTCGAGGATGTTCTGGATCACCTTGTCCATCTCATAGTCGACGCGCTCCTCGAAGGCGCCGCGGGCCATCGACATGATGCTGTCGCGCTGGTTCTGTTCGTTCATGGGGCTTCTCCTTTCTTTCCGCTGCCGGCCGTGCCATACTTCTCGAGCGTGTCCTTCATCGCTCCGGCGATGCACTCGGCCATGATGGTCGCGGTCTTGGTTTCGCTGTTCTTGGCAGCCTGTTCAATGGCTGCGCGGATCTCGTCGGGCTCATAGCCCGTGTTCTCATAGGCGGCGAGCTTCTGGACGAGCACCTCCTTGGTGGCTGCGCTCCAGTAGCCCGTCTTGATGCCGTTGACTCTCTCGTGGGTCAGACGTTCCATGCTGGCCCTCCTCTCAGGTGGCCGATCCGAGCGTCATCTGCTCGGCCTCGGTCGGGTTGTCTGCGTAGGCTGCGACGAGCTCCTCAGTGATCTCGCTGGCCGTGAGCTCACGGTTGCCGAGGGTCTCGAGGATCAGGCGGCAGCGGGCGGCCCGCTTGGGGAGTACGGCGTCATAGCTGCGGCGCCGGGTCTCTTTGGTTGTCTGGTTCATGTGTTTCCTCCTTTCCGGCCAGCTCGACGCTGTCGACTGGCGCGTCCTTGACTTCAGGCGTCGGCGCTTCGTTGCCCCACACGTCCCATCCCGGGGCGGCTTCTCGGGCAAAAAGCTCGATGCGGGGTAGGTCTCCCATCAGCTCGACGATCTTGTCGCGCACTTCGGCAGGCTTTTGACTATGCCTGCGCAGCGGCGAGAACACGAGCTGACCGACGCCGGCGCTGATGCGCTTCGGCTTGCCTTTGATGGCGATCAGGCAGGGCTCGGTATTGCCTCGAGTCCAGCGGCCGAGGCCGAAAAAGTAGCCGTTTCCGCTGCGGTTCTGCTTGATCCACTGGAAGGCGATCGACTTGTATTTGAAGCCCCACGCCTCGATCAGGTCGAGGGCCTCCTGCATCTTCGGGTATGTGGCCCACATAAAGAGCACACAGTCGTCAGCAGCTATACCCCCCCCGCAGGGTTGACGGGGAGCTGCTTCAGCTCGTTGATGCTCATGGTCGCGTACTGCGCGGCAGCCGCGCCCGAGCATCCGCTGTCGCTGTAACTCCACGGCGGGTCGGCGTAGATGATGCTGTATTTCTTATCCGGGAACGGGATCACGTTGTTGCCTCCTTTCCGAGC
>OHRF01000698.1_pt1 | contig 12672 bp, 9 predicted proteins | sample 1578291 | NCBI WGS metagenome assembly OHRF01 (sample SAMEA3879576, study PRJEB24766) | human gut metagenome | biome: human-associated habitat; feature: feces | place: USA | collected 1985/1987 | reverse complement strand
CAAAAAGGCTTCCACCCCAACGGGTAAAAGCCTTAATATAAAAATATTATTTTATCTGCATACCATTCGACACTATTTCATCTGTTGCAAATTTCTTTTTTAATGAAGGTGTTGCAAAAGTGTTGCAAAAGACGACAACCACTAAATGCAAAGTCTGCAAACCCGCATAAATTCTGAGGTTTCAGACACCTCTAAACTAAGCGTCCCTATTCAAACTCCAGACAGACAGTACGGAGTATTAACGCATATAGACGATTTTAAAGGCTTTTTAACCAGTTAAGAGCAACATAGCCACATAATCTAAATTTTAAAAATGCAATAAAAATGCAATGAGTGACACGACTACTTGCTATACTTCCATCGGCTTCTTCTTGATACCAACACTATGAAAAGTCCGATTACAATTAAATATACTTTGAAAGGAAGATCACCATGAATTACAAATTAGAACTCAAACAAATCGTGGATTTTCCACGCTGTCGCATTTACCGTGACTTCATACAAACTTTAATCACTACCAAGAGCATCCGAACTACCGGGGGCTCTTTTCTTTTTTATTATCTGGTATTATGCTCCTATGCAAATTACCGCACATCCTACCGCCGGATGGAACACATTACCTATACCATTGGTCCAGGAGAGTGGATCTGCACAGTCACAGATCTTCAGGAATGGTTTCGCTGCCGTTTCCAACATCAAGCGTTGTCCATCCTTCGATTTTTTGAAGAGCAGAATTACATTACCTACTCTCTTCTCGGCAAAAACCGCCTGGTCAAATTCAAAATATCAGACTGGCCCAAAGACAATACCGTATTGGAATACAACTATCCCTGTAAAAAAGATACAGGGTTTTTCTTTTTCCCGATTGCCAAAGTTCACGAACTAATTGGCATTGGAAAATGCTCGGAAATGGATGTTATTCTGGATCTGTGGATTCATGCAGTTTACAACGATTCCTCTGTCCTGGGATCTGATTCCGGTCCCATTGTCTATTACCGGGATAATACCGGAAATCCCCTTACCAGCTTTAATGAACTGGGTGAAAGGTGGAGTCTGTCAAAGGCATCGGTATCACGACTCTTGAAGAAACTGGAGGAAAAAGAATACATTACACTTATCTCATTTACAGGAAAACACGGAAGCGTAATTTATCTCAACAATTACCTGTCCGTGATGTTTAATATCAGCGACGTTATGATTGACAAGGAGGAGATCGCTATGAAGATGCAATTACCAATCCATGTACCTGAAGAAATCACTATTGAGGATTCTGCTTCTGTTAGCGTTTCAGAAACTGTCACAGACTCACAAATCACCGTTACAAAAAATGATTCCTGCGTTCCAGATTCACACATGAAATTTATCGTGCAAAAAGTCGCAGAACTATTGGATTCACAAGGGATTCCATGTTGCCACTGCTCCAAAACCCGCTATATATTATCTCCATTATCAGCCTGCAAAGATATATTTAATACATTTACTCTAAATATTATCTGTCCCTACGGAAATGCCGCTTATCGGTTTGAGTTGTCCGTAAGTCCAGGGGATGAGTCTGCCCAAAAGATGCCTGCCGTGGCAGAGCCTTCTGCACTGAAAGGGGGGGAATAGACATGGCAAACCGCAATACACAGGGATTTCCTTCACCCGAAGAAGATCCACGTTTTCACGACACCTATCAGTTTTTACGCAGATACCGGGATGCAACCTACAGCCTGAAGGTAGTCGTACACCAGATGGAGCACCAGTTTAAGCTCCAATACGACAATGACATCGACAAATTTCTGGACTCCATCTATGCTGCCGGGGCTGATCTTACCGGAAGCGACATCGAACAACGGGCAAAAAGTATTGCCAGAAGCAACCAGATGCTGAAGCTTTTGGAATCATCCATCGATCTCCTCCGGAACAATCACAAGCATGGGGAACAGTATTACTGGATTCTCTACTACGCTTTTCTCTCTCCACAGGAAATGAAAAATACAGATGAGATATTGGATAAGCTGGCTCACCACATCACCAATATTTCCTACCGCACCTATTACCGGAAACGCAGGGCTGCGATTGAAGCACTCAGTACCATCCTTTGGGGATTTACTGCAAAAGAGACATTGGATACGCTCAACAAGTTCTTTCCAGAGTAATACATATCGCCTATCTCCTCGGCTTTTCGTAATATCATAAAAATGTTATACTAAAAAATGCAAAATATATATTGACTCTCACGGAACGTCATAGCGTACAGTTATCTTATCAGGAACAGGAGGTCAGCAACTATGAGGACAGTCAAAGAAATATCAGAACTTACAGGTATCAGCGTTCGCACGCTTCACTATTACGATGAAATCGGGCTTTTAAAACCAACACAAAAAAGTGATGCGGGATACCGGCTTTATGACGATAGGGCATTGGAAATATTACAGCAGATTCTGTTTTTCCGTGAGTTTGACATTCCTTTGAAAGAAATCAAAGCTGTTCTGGAGAATCCTGCTCTTGAAAGGAACCAGATCTTGCAAATGCAGAGAAAAATGTTGGTAGCAAAGAAAGAACGTATGGAACATCTGATTGCCAGCATTGATGATATCCTGAAAGGAGAGAATAAAATGGATTTTGCGATTTTTAGTAAAACGGAAGTTGAAGAAATGTTCCAAACTATGTTTGAACATATGCCTGACAATATGAAAGAACTTGCTGTAAAAGAGTTTGGAAGCATTGAAGAATGGAAAAAGCATTATATTAAGACAGTTTCATCAGAAGAAATGCAGAAAGGCTATGCTAAAGTTGTTGAGTGGTATGGAGGAAAAGAGCAATTCCTGTCTGTTGCCAACAATCCTATTAGCAAAGAGGCTGCAGAAAGTTACAACCAACAATTTGACAATCTTTTATACAAATTAGCAGCTAAAAAAGTATGTTCACCAGATTCTTCTGAAGTAAGAGAACTTGTTTCCGAATACGGTTTTCTTATGAAACAACTTTCACAGATAAAGAAAGAACACGGTCTGATGGTTGCACAGGCTCAATATTACCGTAATGAAAAAATCAAACCTATGATAGATGAAAAATACGGCAATGGTACAGCCGAATTCTTCGCACAAGCTTTCGAAGCATTTTATAAAGACAAGTAATCATTAGAACTACACAAAAGCACAACAATACACCATGCAGGGAATCAAAATGGTTTCCTGCTTTTTTTATGCCAACCAGTGAAAATGGCACAGAAATGACCTGCTTCTGCGATTGAAGCGTAAAATTACCCATGCTACAATAGGTATTGCTTATAGTTTTCCTTATTTCCAGCACCCATAGATGGTGCTTTTTTTGTACCTGTAAATTCAATCGCTGACAGCAGGTTCTATGTACTTTGTACGTACACTATACTTACAATACCAAACGTATCCTGTACGTACAGCCATATGTATAAAGTTTCCTATTATATATAGAAGGGAGTCAATCATGAAAACAAGGAACGAAATCTATCAAGGAGAGGGAGCCAAGCTCTTACGGTTCATTACCACTTACCATACTCTGAGGTATGACCAGGTTTTACAACTTTTCTCCCGACATGAGCAGTCTATCAAGTCATTGATTACCAGCCTCATCAAACAAGGGCGCATCATTTACGATAAAGAGCATGACCTTCTTTGTGACAGCCAGCAGTCTGCTGAGAATCCTGACTATGCTATAATTACATGCTTCTGGGTACTGCTGGATTTTAAGAAAGGTGTTGTATACCACACCAGTGGCGAATTTCCAATCAAGCTCAATTTCTTTTCGCAAGATGAACAATACGAAATCATCTATATCGGTGAAGAACAGGAGGCTCTGATCAATCATGTGATGGAAAGTATCCCATCACATGGTTCCAAACGCCTGATTGTCTTAGAATCCGAAAGCCAGGCTGCCAAAATCACCATTGATGATGTAGCCGCTTACTGCCTTGTAAATGAATCCGGTGCTGTCAGTTACTACATGAGAAAGTAGGTTATTATGACGCAAAATACACCAACCATTTACCAGCGGCTTGAAAAACTGGAAGGGGAGCTGCAAAAACTGACGAATACCGTTTACGCTCTGAAGGTCACTGATATCCAGAATTATGATAAAAATTTTGAGGAACTGAGCGTCAGTGCTGCTCTTCGGGCGGAGCGGATTGCCTGCCAGATGCGTAACCTTGTCTGTCCGGCTCTCTCCCCAAATCAAGCAGCTTATCTTCCCAAAGCGGCAGATGCACAGGGAATGCGGATTGCAGAACAGCAGGGGATTCTCACCATTACGCTTCCCGGACTGCTTCCGAAACGAAGAGTCCACACAAACACTGCATTTCTCCATGAACCGCTTAATTATATGCTTCGGGAGTATGTAAAACAAAATGCCCTGCCCCTCTATCGTGACTGCGTGATATGTTTCAGTCAAATATATGACAGGGAACTTCCTCAAAGACGTATCCGGGATTATGACAATCTGGAGTTTAAACAGATTCTGGATACACTTTGTACTTATGTTCTGACAGATGACAGCGGCTTTTTCTGTGATTCCTACTACACGACACAGCTTGGCTTAAAGGACTGTACACTGGTATCGGTTATGGAAAAAGCTGACTTTCCGAAATGGCTGCAGAACCAGAAAAATCATCACGAAAGCATGTCGGAAAATCTCCTGACTTCTCAGGCAGAAATCCGACATCGGTAAGAACCACCGCAGGGAACTTTGTTTTCTTGCTTTTTTTATCTCCAAACCACCGGAGATTTACCCAAGTATAGGCTTGCATGGGTAAGAACTGAATTGAGGTGATGCTTATTTGATAAGACCTGACACTACGAAATACCGCTTACTGGAAATGATAGGGATGTGCGGGGAATTTCCCGCAGACCAGCTAAACAGACTCATCCCAAGTGCCTCCTATGCGGAAAAACTCATTACGGATTTGAAGGCGGAACACCTCATCCGTACCCACTACCGGGATGCTCTCAGAGGCTACCGTCTTACAAAAGCTGCGAAAGAGATGCTGTTATCTGTCTCGCCGCTACGCTTCCAGTGCTATCTGACCGGCAATACCGAGACGAACCTCATCCGAAGTGAAGTATCCCGACGTATCCGCTTACATCAGAAAGCCGAAACGTATCTGACACTCCTTCATGCCGGGATTCCCTTTTATCCGGATGTAAAACCTGACATCTTCTGTAATCACCGCGAAGCTGGTTCCATCGGTATGCGAAGCCTTCCTCTTTTTTACGCTTCCAGAGAAATTAAGGAATTGGGCCCGGAGACCACGAAGATTAGGAACTCCCGCAGCATGGGCATCCTGATGGCACCGCAATGTGTCTATGTCCTTTATAACACGGGAAACGGAGTCCTGAAATGGGAATATCGAACGGAAGTCCGCTTAAACGCCTTCCTGCAGCATTACCTGCAAGGCTACCCTTACAACGGACATCCACAGATCCGGGCAATCATGACCGGAACCGACATGGAAATGGCTTTCCGGCTGTTTACCAGTACCGGAGGCTACAAAAAGAGCCTGTTTATGCTGGACACCTCCTTCGAGCATTTCCATTACCTTCCCAATACTCCGGAAGGGGAAGTGCTTTTAAAACTGCTGGTTCACCCTGAGATCATGGAAAAGCTGGACAACCTCCTGCTGTCCGATCTGGGCTGCCGCAGCGATTCAATTCCACTGGAACATGATGCCACGGATGCTTCCGGGAACCCCATCCTTCTTGCTTATGATTTTGACATGCAGCGAATCAACCGGTTCAATACCGGCTTAAATGTATACGGCAGATCCGGGAACCTGATCTGTTTCGATTTTCAGATTCCGGTCCTGAAAAAATACTTAACTGCCACAATCCATTTCTCCAGTATTGACCTTTGCAAATTCAAAAGGGGGTTTTTACATGAACCGTAAATGGTGGAAGCTCATTTATATGCTTCCGATCACCTTCTGCACCCTCTATGCAGGAGGCTATGTTGCTCAATTTATCCGCAACTATCAGACCTGGGAATCTGCCGGCAATTTTGCCGGAAACGGAACTGCCCCGCAGATCCCCTCCCCGCACCCGCTCGCCTGTCTGGATGCCCTGACTGCTTTCCCGTACAATCTGTATGGGATTTTTCTATGTCTGGCAGCTTTTGGACTCCTGACCTTCCTTCTCATGCGTATGGGATTTGACCGAAACGGGGAAATAACAGACCGGGGCCGGAACCTGAATTATTCCACAAAGGGAACCTATGGGACTTCCGGTTTTATGACTTTGGAGGAAATGCATCAGGTACTGGAGCTTACGAATGATGTCAAGAAACACAAGGGAACCATTCTTGGAAAACTGAACGGAAAAGCCGTTTGTCTCCCGAAGGATACCCGCATGAACCGGAATATTGCCGTTTACGGTGCCAGCGGTTCCATGAAAAGCCGGGCCTTTGCACGCAACATGATCTTCCAGTGTGTTGCCCGCGGGGAAAGCCTCATCATCACCGATCCAAAATCGGAATTGTACGAAAGTACAGCCACTTACCTTGAGAATGCCGGATATATCGTGAAATCCTTTAATCTTGTAAACCCGGAAAACTCGGATAGTTGGAATTGTCTGGGTGAAATTGGCGGACAGGAAACCATGGCACAGGTATTTGCTGATGTCATCATCCAGAATACCGGTTCTGCCAAAGGCGATCACTTCTGGGACAATGCCGAGATGAACTTATTAAAAGCTCTGATTCTCTATGTGGATCAGGGATTCCCACCGGAGGCAAAGAATATCGGACAGGTATACAAACTCCTGACCATGAGTTCGGAAAAAGAACTGAACAGCCTCTTTGACCTGCTTCCGGTCTCCCATCCGGCAAAAGTCCCCTACTGCATCTATAAGCAGGCAAGTGACACGGTACGTTCCGGCGTCATCATCGGACTCGGTTCCAGACTTCAGGTATTCCAGAACAAGCTGATCCGCCAGATCACTTCCTATGATGAGATCAACCTGACGCTGCCGGGAAAAGAAAAATGTGCATACTTCTGCATCACTTCGGATCAAGACAGCACTTTTGATTTTCTTTCTTCCCTGTTTATGACCTTCGTATTTATCAAACTGGTCCGTTATGCAGACACCTATGGGGAAGATGGAAAACTGCCGGTTCCGGTACATATCCTGGCTGATGAGCTGGCGAATACGGGAGCAATCCTATCGCTCAACAAAAAGATTTCCGTGATCCGAAGTCGAAACCTCAGTATTTCCTGCATTTTCCAAAACCTGCCTCAGATGCAGAACCGGTATCCCTTAAACCAATGGCAGGAAATCATCGGGAACTGCGACACTCAGCTATTTTTAGGCTGTACGGATGAGGTAACTGCTACATTTATCTCTAACCGCTCCGGTGATGTGACCGTTGGTGTCAGCAGCGAAGCCAAACAATTAAATAGCTGGAGGGTATCCGATTATACACCGGAATACCGCCAGACCAGATCCATCGGGAAACGAAAGCTCTTAACTCCGGATGAGATCCTGCGGCTCCCGCTGGATACTGCACTGATTATCCTGCGTGGTCAGAAGGTACTGCAGGTAGAAAAATACGATTACACCCTGCACCCGGATGCCCAAAAACTCATTCCCCGGAAGGCTTCCGAACATATTCCGGAATGGAGAAAAGGAGCATGTAGTGAAGAATATACGTACACTCCAACTATTCCTGCTTCCCACCCGAAAAAAACCGCTTCTTATGGAAAGCAGAAAAAGAAAAAAGCTGAACCGCACTTTGACCAGCAAAGCGTTTATCAGGAACCTGGCTATCACGATTTCCCGGATGACTTCTCAGCAGATAACTATTCGGATCACACAGACATGGTTCCTTTAGATAAAGATTCTATCATGTCATAATTTGAAAGGAGACACTATGATGCCAAACGAAACAACCAACACACCTATTTTAACTCTGGATTCCGATGCGAAGCTGGAAACAGCCCAGTCCATTTCAGACCTTACCTGGCATGAGATCCAGAATGCCTACCGTACCCGCCGGATCTTAACCGGAATGCTTGGCGGTATCGAGAAAACAGAAAACGGCAGCCTCATTGCCGTGGTTTACTACAAGGATTTCCGTACTGTCATCCCAGTAACTGAGATGATGATCCATCTCATGCAGGATGAAGCACACGATTATGGGGAGCTTGCTCTGCGGCAGAACAAAATCCTCAACAATATGCTTGGATGTGAGATTGATTTTCTGATTAAGGGATTAGATCCGAAGACACGCAGCATTGTCGCCAGCCGGAAAGAAGCGATGCTGAAGAAACGCCAGATCTTCTATCTGGATAAAGATGCTTCCGGAATGCCGAAAGTTTATGAAGACCGTATCGTGCAGGCAAGAGTCATTGCTGTTGCGGAAAAGGTAGTCCGGGCAGAAATTTTCGGTGTGGAAACCTCCATTCTTGCCAGAGACCTGTCCTTCGACTGGATGGGTGATGCCAGAGAACGCTTCCAGGTAGGCGATCACATCCTGGTACGCATCCTGGATGTGCGGGCAGACTCACCGGAGCAGGTCATTGTCCACGCAGATGTCAAAAGTGTGGAAGGCAACACCAGCAAGGAAAACATGAAAAAATGTAAGATTCAGGGAAAATACGCCGGAACTGTGGAAGACATCCATAAAGGCACCGTCTTTGTCCGGCTCTCCATCGGTGTCAATGCCATTGCCCACTCCTGCTATGACAGCCGGACAGTCGGGAAAAAGGATCAGGTATCCTTTGTGGTGACGCATATTGATGAAGAGCGTAATGTTGCCCTCGGCATCATCACCCGCATCATCAAGCAGACCATATAAGGCTTCCACCTTATTTTTAAATAGCTTTTTTTCATATACAGCACCAATTAGTCCAGCAAATACTCACGATACAGCTACATAAGGTGACAGAATAAAGTATTTTTCAGACCATTACCTTATTGTACTGAAAACGGTAACGTGTTATACTGATTCGGTATTACTGAACCGGAAAGACGGATGCATTTCGATTTTGCCCTCTAGTATCCAAGGAGGGTGATGCCCATGAATACAATGGAAGTATTGACTTTACTATTGGTAATTTTTGCGGCTTTGACTTATATAGATCGACATAATAAGAAATAGCATCCACGACCCTAGGAAAGTTTTGGATGCTATGACTTATACATAGAATATAAAATTTAACTGAGGGCATCAGATTTTGCATCTGAATACCTTTCTTGAGTTCATTATACACTGGGGGATTTGAGAAATCAAGTCCCCCTTTTTATTATGACATTGATTAGTATCTGCATTAAACATCAGAAATTTATATTCTTACTCACTGAAACGAATTCTCTCTATCAATGAATCTTTCCTTACTGACTTTGCAATGAATATTGCCAATAACATCTGTATCACAAACAATGTTAAAATTATAATAATAGCTGCTGTTACCGGATAATGGTATGTGCTGATATCAAACATTCCTGTACGCTTTGCATATAAAAACAACGGATATCCTGCAAGACTTCCCACTCCGATACTGATAATAAGAGTGCCTACTGTATAGAATATACCTTCCAACTGGAGCATCTTCATCAACTGACGGTCCGACATTCCGATTGCCTGCATCATGCCAAGCTCCTTTTTTCGCACATGGACACTATTGATCATTGTGTTAATCAAGTTCATAATGCTGATTGCTGCCAGAATGATGATAAATGCATAACATGCACCTCTAGTCATCTGTATGGCATTTTCCCATGTATCGTACTCATTCTTCCAGGTACGCATCTGCAGTCTGCCTGATCCATCCACAATAGCCTGTAGAGATGCTTCCAGTGCCTCATCATAATCCTTATCTGCAATCACCTGAAAATAGCTGGAAGAATTATTTATGGTAAGTTTCTCTGCCCCTTCTTTTGCCATGATAAGACAGTTATAGTTTGTCAGACCTGTTCCATATTCACCAATTGCTGCCACTTCAATCTCTTTTTGAAAGGTATTATCTCCATCATGAATATTGAGTTTCAGCTTATCTCCCACTTTAATATCTGGATACCAGTGAAGTAGCGCGCGGTCCAGAATCACTTTATCCCCGGATTTCAATTCCTCGTATGTGACATTGCCTTCAGTGATTCCTTTTTTCAGCTCTTCTGCGTATTCTTCCGGCACTCCATTGATAAATTCGGTTCCAATTTTTTCTTCAAAAGGTCCTCCTGATACCTTCAACGCGGTAAACACATCTACCCGCTCAACACCGTCAAGCTCCTCTATCTGCTGCTTTAGTCCTTCATTTAATGGATTATTCTTTTGAACCTCCGCCCATTCATATTCAGGATGCTCTTTATTCCCGGATTCCACAATTGGAGAAATCTCATATTGCCCCACAATCGAACTCTTTGCACTTTCCATCGGATTTGCACAAGACAGCACCGTTGCTACCATCATGACAAATATTCCGGTAACGGCCATAGATACAATCGTGATAGTACTCTTCTTTTTATTCTCTGCAAGATTTCTCTTGGTCAGTCGTCCGATATTCAGAAATTGATATCCCTTCCTGCTGCTTTTCTGTCGCTTACTGCCTCCCTGGTAACGCATAGCTTCTATTTCTGATACCTTCGCCGCCATACGCATAGGCTTCATCAGTGACAGATACACTGTACACAGAGTCACTGCAATTGCCAACAGATAAATCCACCAATAATAAAGTTGGACTTCTCCTTTAGCTACAACCTTGTATGCCTCTGTTATAAGTACGTTTGAATCCTTTGCATGTTCTACAAACTGGAGAAGTACAACTTTCACAGCAACTGTTCCGATCAAAAGTCCTATCGGAATGGCAAACAACGCCACTCCCATTCCCTCTCTTAGTACGATTTGTCTAAGCTGCCGTTTCGTAGCCCCGATTGCCTTTAACTTTCCAAATTCCCGAACCCTCTGGTTCATAGATACATAATAAACACTATAAATTGTGATAATGCCCGCCAATACAACAATAAGCATGATTCCTACAATCACCGGAATTGTAGCCGGATCCACATAATTTGCTGCAAGATACTCTTTATTAATATTCATGTCATCCTCGGAAATCCCGAACTGTCTGGCAATATTCTGTATCGTCTCTGTATAATCTGCAGTCGTATTTCCTTTCTGTCCATTCACCTGAAGTAAAAACCGATATTTCACCTGTTCTACCGGTATCTCCGCTTTCAGAAAGGCCTCTGAAACCAATGATGTATATTGTTTTTGTTCTTTGCTGCTCTCATTATCTGCTAAAAAACCACAGATTCGAAAGTCTTTCTCCTTCGTATAATCCAGTCCGTCATCTTTCAGAATCTGATAAGGTACTGTGATAGTGTCACCGATTTTCCCATTCTGTCCTAATGCTTCCAGTATTCCTTTTGAAACCACAATATCATTTTCTTTCTGCGGAAGTTGCCCCTCTTTCAGCTTCACTTTATAAAGTTCCATCCCTGTTCTGTCCATATACATCATGGAAACCGTCGCATCTTCCAGATTCATGTACCCCGCATCGCTGCGGAGTCCGTAAGTTTTCACATCATGATGTGCCGCCAGTTTCATAACTGTACTCTCGTCCACGTTCCGATAAAGGGCATGCCATGTTGGATAAATCTTATTGATTACCGCAAAGTTCACTTCCACCATATCTTTTCCGATTGATGGGATTACGAACAGCAGTAATGTTGTCAGGATAATGGCAATTCCAATCAGTATGTTTTTGCTCTTATAATGCCGCATATTGCAATATGCAACTCTGGTCGTCATCTTCATTATCTTCTCACCGCCTTGCCATCTTCAATGATAATCATTTCATCCGCCATCTGGGCAATCGTTTCATCATGGGTAATCATGATAAGCGTCTGCCCGAAATCCGACACGCAGCTTTTCAATAGGCTCATAACCTCTAGCTCAGTCTGGGAATCAAGGTTTCCCGTCGGCTCATCCGCCAAAATTATCGCCGGTCTTGTCACCAATGCCCTGGCTATCGCAGTTCTCTGTTTCTGTCCACCAGACAAAGCAGACGGCATCGCATCTTTCTTATCCTGCAGTCCGATTTTTTTGAGAATATCTTCCACTTCCCGCGGCTTTACCTTGCGATTATCAAGTCCCAGCGGAAGAACGATATTCTCCCACACATTCAGCGATGGAATCAGATTAAAATCCTGAAAGATAAATCCTATCTTCTTTCTTCGAAACTGTGCCAGTTTATCATCTTTTCGAGAATAGATATCGGTTCCATCAATCCATACTTTGCCGGAATCCGGTCTGTCAAGCCCTCCAATCAGATGCAGAAGTGTAGATTTTCCGGAGCCGGACGGTCCCATGATCGCCACCATCTCCCCCTCGTTTACCTCAAGATTTACGTTTTTTAATACGTTATTCTGCCTTTTATCAATTACATATGTTTTGCAAAGATCCTTTGCACAAAGTAATGCTGCCATATGATGTTCCTCCATTTTATTTTTACTCTATATTTGCAGTATCGCTGCTCTTAATTGTCCGGATCTGCAATGCCGTGATTCCCGATGCCAGAAGCGTCATAAGGAAAATGATTCCCGGATACAACAGGAAAATCTTCCACGGGTTGATGACATAAGAAACCTCTACCGCCCCCATCATGCCAAAAATCGGATTTCCAATCAGATACGTTGCAGGAATGGAACAGATTCCCGCCAGAAA
>OHRF01000693.1_pt1 | contig 12750 bp, 8 predicted proteins | sample 1578291 | NCBI WGS metagenome assembly OHRF01 (sample SAMEA3879576, study PRJEB24766) | human gut metagenome | biome: human-associated habitat; feature: feces | place: USA | collected 1985/1987 | reverse complement strand
CATTTACCTTGTTTACATAGTTTAACATATTGAAAAACAACACACCAATGACCGCGATCGAAAGCAGTCCCGAAATAAGCATCATGGTAATAACCATTCTATAGCCATAGTTAATCCTTTCACCCAAATGCATGTTTTCCAATTTCTTTTTCATCGCATCTTTTTTTGAAGACATAGTTTGTTATTTCCTCCTATCTTATGATACTTTTTGACCATTTAATTATATTATTATTTATACTCAAGGGCATTTATACTCAAGTCTAAATTCATCAGACAAATTCAGTATAGTACTATTTTTCTAAGGGAGCAATACTATATTCTCAATAATCTTTATGTGAATCTTTCTATTAAATATGTGGTTTTGCACAAAATGGTAGATTTTTTTCGCAATCCCCTTAAAATACATATGATGATTTTTTCTTGTTTTATGTAATGATGCAAGTCCCGTTCGGGCAGCCGATGCTTGCAGTTATATATTCAGGAAAAATCAGCTCAGAAGTGAAAATGCAAATACCACGATGCCAAGTATTACAAGTACAATACCTGTGGCACGATTTAAGGTTTTTGCGGATGCCTTGTTTGCAAAGACCGCTGCAATTCTCGCCCAAAGGAGTGTAAATGCAATACATAAAAGCAGCACAAACCAGTCCGGTTTTCCACCGATGGCAAAGTGCGAGGCAGCTCCTGTAAAGGCTGTAAATGCCATGATAAATACGCTCGTTCCGACTGCAGTCTTAAGCTCATAGCCAAGCACCGATGTGAGGATGAGGAGCATCATCATACCGCCTCCCGCACCTATGAAGCCACAGATAAATCCGATAAGCACGCCGCAGATGATTGACTGGACAGCTCTCTTTTTAGCTGAAACTCCCTGCATGGCCTCCTTTGTTGTCATGACAGGACGGACTATAAACTTGATTCCGAGTAAAAATGTCATAAATACCGAAAAGTTGCCCATTGTTGCTGACGGCACGAGGCTTGATACATAGCTCCCGACAACCGTGAAGCATAAAACCGTGACCATCATTATGAGCCCGTTTTTTACATCAAGGTTCTTGTTCTTTCCATATGTATAGGCTGACACTGCGCTGGCAAGTACATCAGACGACAGGGCTATTCCCACTGCCATATAAGGATCCATTCCCAAAAATGTAATGAGCATAGGGCTTATTACTGCTGCTGCGCTTAGTCCCGCAAAGCCAGTTCCAAGGCCTGCGCCCATACCGGCAAAAAATGTTACTATTATAGTTATTAATGTGCTCATTTGTGTGATTTCCTCCTGATTATTTCATCCATATTATTCTCAAGCTGTTCCATAACAATCGTCAGCTGCTTTTTCTGCTCCTCATCTATCCCTGCAAACAGATTTGCTGTAAACTGCTGCTGTATACGCCTTCCTCTTTCAATGACAGTCCCGGCCTTTTTTGTACAGACAAGCTCCGTCTTCCTCCTATCATTTTCCACAGGTTTTCTCTCCAGATAGCCTTCATTCACAAGCTTATCAACATTTACAGACACAAGATTTGCCTTGATTTTTCTTATTTCAACTATATCCCTTGCCGTCTTATATTCCGGATTGTTCGCCAGAAACATGAGTATATCAAAGGCTGTCTGCGGAAGCTTCAGCTCATGGCACAGTGGTCTGCACTCATCGCTGTAGGTTCGCGAAATTTTCTCTGCAAACTCAAAGTTAAATTTCATATGTGATATTCCTTCTTTTCTTTTCCTATTTTGCTGCTTCGTTATACATTTTTGAATTATTCATTTTTGAACTAATTATATATCTCTCTGTCATTTTGTCAAGCGGTTATCGTAATTTATACCCTGCAATGCTATACTTTTTGAGGCATTTTTTCATTAACTATTATGATATGATTTAACAGTTATATAATACCTTGAAAGTATCCTGCAGTCATGGTATTATATGTAATTGGCGCTTTGTTGCACATTTTAAACACCGGCTAATCTACCGGTGATTTTAATTTTAATAACTAAAGCTTCGTACATATATAATGTAGGAGTTTTAAATTAACAATCATTTACAATAGGAGGAATTATGAGTCAGGAAACAAATTCAGCCCCTGTAACAGAGAACAAGATGGGAACCATGCCTATCGGCAGACTTGTATTTAACATGTCTTTGCCTATGATGATTTCCATGCTCGTACAGGCTCTATACAACATCGTGGACAGTATTTTCGTTGCAAAGCTGTCCGAAAACGCACTCACAGCAGTTTCACTTGCCTTCCCTTTGCAGACACTCATCATCGCTGTCGCAACCGGTACAGGTGTAGGTGTAAACGCGCTGCTGTCAAAGTCCCTCGGCGCCCATAAATACGACGAGGCCAACAAAATCGGCATCAACGGTGCCGTGCTATATGCATTCAGCTACGTAATATTTCTGATTCTCGGACTTACAATCGTAAAGCCTTTTTACATGAGTCAGATTGGAAATGCTGATATCGAAATCATGGATATGGGTGTGAGCTACCTGAGTACTGTTATGATTTTTTCATTTGGTATTTTTGCGGAAATCTTTTTTGAGAGGGTGCTTACATCGACAGGAAGAACTATTTTCAGCATGACCTCACAGCTTTGCGGTGCCATCACAAATATCATTCTGGATCCTATCATGATCTTTGGACTGCTTGGCTTCCCTAAGCTCGGTGCTACCGGTGCAGCCGTGGCAACCGTTGTGGGACAGTGCGTAGCCGCCGTTGTTGCCTTTGCCTGCAACCACAAATTCAATCATGAAATCAGCCTGAGCTTCAAGGGCTACAGCCCGGATTTCAAAATCATGGGAACCATTTATGCTATCGGTATTCCGTCAATCATCATGCAGTCTATAGGCTCTATAATGACATATGCCATGAACAGAATACTTATCGGCTTTTCATCGACTGCCGCTGCTGTTTTCGGTGTTTATTTCAAGCTGCAGAGCTTCTTCTTTATGCCTGTATTCGGACTGAACAACGGAATCACACCTATCATCGCATTCAACTACGGTGCTCAGAACAGAAAGCGTATGGTTAAGACAATAAAGGTCAGCCTGATAACAGCATTCTGTCTGCTCTTCGTTGGCTTTGCCTGCTTTGAGTTCATACCACAGGTGCTTCTTGGAATGTTCAGCGCCTCTGACGATATGCTCCAAATCGGTGTTCCGGCGCTCAGAATAATCGGTGTGCATTTCCTCATCGCATGGTTTTGTATTATCGTCGGCACCGTATTCCAGGCTTTGGGAAAGGCAGTCTTTTCCATGATCGTATCAATCATGCGTCAGCTTGTTGTTTTAATTCCGGCAGCATACATCCTTTCAAGGCTCGGTGGACTTCACGCAGTATGGTGGGCTTTCCCTATAGCAGAGGTGATATCCTTTACTGTTTCGACATTATTCTTAATCAGGATCAACAGAACTATCATCTCAAAGATTCCTGATGGAAGCGATGTGCTGTAAAAAATTTTACTTGAGCTTTAAAATAATCAACAATAAAATCCGCTGCATTATATCATGTGCGTAATCATATGATATAGTGTAGCGGATTTATTATATTTATGTCATATTTTCACATATTTCTGATTTCTGCACCAGCTTGGTGCAGCTTATGAACCGACTTTATCTTGCGTATTTTCTTACGTATTTTCTTCCTCTATTATACGTATTTTATGTTGCTGGTCACACTGTTCGGTGTGAACAGTAACGATTTTATATAAAAAGTGTAATCTGCAGATTCAAACCTCTTTTAAAAAATGCGATTTTGTGGTAAAATAGCAAAAAAGAAAATGCGATTTTGTAGTAAAACATCAAAATAAAAAATGCGATTTTGTAATTTTATTAGGAGAATGTCATGTTTAAGCGAAAAATATATGATAAATTATTGCAATGGAAAAAGGATTCCGATGGTAAAACAGCACTCTTAATCGAAGGAGCCCGTCGTATAGGCAAGTCAACCATCGTAGAGTCATTTGGACGAAATGAATACAAAAGTTATATAATCATTGATTTCTCAATCGTCTCAAAAAATATACGTGAACTGTTTGAGGATATTTCAGATCTGAATTATCTGTTTTTGCAGTTGCAGCTCCAATACAAAGTCGATCTCTATGAGAGAGAGTCTTTGATTATTTTCGACGAAGTACAATTATGCCCCCGCGCAAGACAGGCTATCAAATCACTTGTAAAAGATCACCGATATGATTATATAGAAACCGGTTCTCTGATTTCTATCAAAAAAAACGTACAGGATATACTTATTCCAAGCGAAGAAAGAAAGCTAAACATGTATCCTATGGATTATGAAGAATTTTTATGGGCTTTGAATGATGAAACAACTATCCCCCTAATCCATAAGCTATTCGATTCTCAAAAACCCTTCGGAGAAGAGATTAATCGTAAATTGATGCGTGATTTCCGTCTTTATATGCTTGTCGGGGGAATGCCGCAGGCAGTTGATGAATATATCAAAACCAATAACTTCCGTAAGGTTGATGACGTGAAGCGTGATATTCTGAATCTTTATGAAGATGATTTCAAAAAAATAGATGCCACTGGAAAAATATCTATGCTTTTTGATGCAATTCCTGCGCAGCTAAACAAAAATGCTTCGCGATATCAGGTATCAAGCGTACTGACAAACAATCGCGCCGATAATACACTGGAACTGATTGCAGAGTTAAAAGACTCAAAAACTGTTTTGGTATCATACCATGCAAATGACCCAAGTGCCGGTATGTCAACCAACAAAGACTTAACCCGGTTTAAACTATTTTTATGCGATACCGGGCTGTTTACTACATTGATGTTTAAAGACAAAGATTTCACAGAAAACATAATTTATGAAAAATTGTTAAATGACAAGCTAGGAACTAATCTAGGCTATCTTTACGAAAATGTAGTTGCACAGCTTTTAACGTGTAATGGCAACGAATTATTTTACTATACTTTTTTTAATGAAAGTTCGCGCCATAATTACGAAATAGATTTTCTTATTGCCAAAAAAAATAAGGTTTGCCCTATTGAAGTAAAATCCAGTGGCTATAAAACCCATAAGTCACTGGATGAATTTTCAATAAAATTTTCAAACCGTATTCTTCAAAAATATCTCGTATATACAAAGGATTTCTCAAAAGACAAAGACATACTCTGTCTGCCTGCTTACATGATTTCGTTTTTGTAAGAAGAATACTTTTTAATACACACACTTATATGGAGGATTAAGACATGAAATTTATATCGTGGAATGTAAATGGACTGCGCGCATGCGTCCAGAAAGGTTTCCTTGATTTTTTCAACAGTATAGACGCTGATTTCTTTTGTATACAGGAGTCCAAGCTGCAGGCGGGCCAGATTGACCTTGACCTGCCGGGCTATCACCAGTACTGGAATTACGCCGAGAAAAAAGGCTATTCCGGCACAGCCATTTTCGCCAAAAACAAGGCATTATCAGTATCTTACGGCATAGGCATTGAGGAGCATGATAGGGAAGGACGTGTCATCACACTTGAATATGACAATTTCTATCTCGTAACCTGCTATACTCCAAACTCACAGAATGAGCTGAAAAGGCTGCCGTACCGTATGCAGTGGGAGGATGATTTCCGTGAATACCTTAAGACTCTCGATGCCAAAAAGCCTGTCGTACTGTGCGGTGATCTGAATGTCGCACACAATGAGATCGACCTGAAAAATCCAAAAACAAACCGCAAGAATGCAGGTTTTTCAGACGAGGAACGTGCTAAAATGACAGAGCTTTTAGGTTCCGGTTTTACCGATACCTTCAGATATTTTTATCCAGATGCCGAGGGTATATACTCCTGGTGGTCATACCGTTTTAAGGCACGCGAGAAGAACGCAGGCTGGCGTATCGACTACTTTATCACATCAAATCGCATCAACGATAAGCTTAAAAAGGCAGCAATCCATACCGATGTGCTCGGTTCAGACCACTGCCCTGTTGAGGTTGATATTGAATTTTAAATTTAAGGTTATGTATTTTTACAATCCCTTATGCAACACTTTCTTCTCAAGCTTATCCCCATCCAGGGTATACTCAACAGCATTATACGCACCGTCTCTGTATGCGAACGTCTCATTGTCATCCTGATAATGCAAGAAGCTGCCCTTGCCCGAATATGTCAGTATACTGATCTTATCCTCTGTAATGTCCTCTGTAGAGCGGATTTCTCCGTCTGCAACAGGGATAATGGCTCCTGCTTTTATGAAGACAGGTACTTTATCAAGTGGTGCATCTGCTAAAATATATCTGCCGCCACTGTATTTTTCGCCTGTGTAGTAATCATACCAGTCGCCGTCAGGCAGATAAACCTCTCTTGCCTCCTTGCCCGGTGCGATCACAGGTGCAACCAGTACAAAGCTTCCGAGCATATATTCATCGGAAATATTTCTCACATGCTTATCTGCAGGATATTCGTATACGAGCGGGCGCACGATAGGTGCTCCTGTCTTTTCACACTCATGTGCCAGATCATATATATATGGGATAAATCTGTATCTGAGCTTTACTGTCTTTCTGACTGCATCTATCGTAGTCTCATCAAACTGCCAAGGCTCCTGTCTGCGTGTTCCCATCGCTGAATGATTTCTGAAAAACGGCACAAATACTGCTGCCTCATAAAATCTGACAAGAAGCTCCGGTGTAGTATCACTTCCGAAACCGCCTATATCGCTGCCGCACATGGCAAGTCCGCTGACTGACAGATTGCACACCTGCTCGAGTGAAAGTGCTATATGCGCCCAGATGCTGTGATTGTCTCCGGTCCAGCCACCGCAGTATTTCTGGCTTCCGGCATACGCAGCCCTGGTAAGTACAAACGGACGTTTTCCACCATCATTTTTCGCAAGTCCCTCATATGTGGCTTTTGCCATAAAATGTCCGTAAATATTGTGAACCTTTTCATGTGCTCCATACTCAAACTGCACATCATCCGGCAGTGGTCCGTTGAAGCTTGCAGGCTCATTCATATCATTCCATATGCCACTGATACCGTGCTCGAGAAGTATCTTTGTCTTGTCTCCCCACCAGCTTCTGACGCTTTGCTTTGTGAAGTCCGGAAATACCGATGTTCCCGGCCAGACAGCATTTTCGTATACACTGCCATCTGTATCATGTGCAAATGCATCCATCTCCATGCCCTCTTTGTACATGAAATAATCCTCATCCTTTTTCACACCCGGGTCAATGATGGATATGAGCTTTACACCCCTGTCAGCAAGCTTCTCTGAAAGGCCCTTTACATCCGGGAATTTCTTGTCATCAAAGGTGAATACCCTGTAGCCGTTCATGTAATCGATATCCATATGTATCACATCGCATGGGATATCAAGCTCGCGGAATTTGTCAGCTATATCAAGCACCTCATCCTGTGTGTAATAGCCCCAGCGGCTCTGATGGCTGCCGTATATCCATCTCTGATAAAGCGGTGTGGTGCCTGTCAGTGATGTATAAAGTCCCACCACCTCTGCCATATCATTTCCCGGCATAAAATAGTAGTCCAGCTCACCCTTCTCATGCTCGACGAAATAGTAATCTGTGTTTTCATAACCGAAATCAAAGGTTGTCTTGTAGGTATTATCCGCAAAAATTCCATAGCAATATTCATCGCCCAACACGATAAAAAATGGTATGGATTTGTACAGCGATTTGAAGCTGTCCACATGTGGTGCAGGATCATCCGTGTTCCAGTTTACATATGAATATCCACGCTTGTTGAGGCATCCCGGCTTATCTCCCAGACCGTAAATAGCATCATCCTTTCCAAGCTTTTTGATGATGGTAACAGCGTCAGTTTTTTCTTCATCTTTTCCGACAGTATGTCCCTCAAGCTCTGCGATGGCAAGATCCTCGTACGGATTCTTCTCACTCTTTTTGCGTGCTTTTTCATAATCTGAAAGCACAAGCTTCCCTTTGTAATAAATATCAAGCTTCTCGTTATCCTTCACATATACAGTAATATTCCTTGCGCTGATGACTGCTTTAACCGCTGCATCGCTTACACCGGCTTCTGCTGCGGTACTCTTGGCATCAGACGTATCCTTGCAGGTCACGTCAGGTGTGGCAGCCTTCGGAATAAAGCCCTCCTCTATTGCAACACTTTCGATGCCGGGTTTTTGTGCAACATGCACTATGTTGTTTTCAAATATGGTAACAAACAGACTGCCGTTCTCGTAGATCAGCTCTGCTGTGTTGTCCTGTATTTTACAGTTCTTATAAGAATTTACCATTGCGTAATCCTCCCTTGAATTATATAGTTTCTCCTGATGTTTCTTATAAAAATACTTCCGTTTACTATAATAGTATCATCCATTTTTAATTTTTACAACAAAGAAAGTCACCGGTCACACCTAGTATGACCGGTGACTGTTACTGTTCACATCTAACAGTGTAGCCAGCAACTTTCTACAAAATACAAATTTAAAATCAATAGCCTCAGGCTGTAAGTATCTCTGTCAATACACCATACAGCTCTGTATCAAGCTCCTTTGCCTTGAGCTCTGATAAAATCACTGTTGTTTTCTTTCCCGATGTAATAAGACCGTAGATTTCATCCTTTAGCACAAAGCCTATCTCTGCCTGATTCAGGAAATCAAAGCATCTTTTTTCGATTTGATTATCAAGCGCTACTGTGTCTTTCGATATTGTAACGCTTATTTTGCTCGCTGACGATGCATTTACAGTAACGATGAGCTTTCTGTTTTCTTTATCATATTTATTCTTTGCCAATACCTCTTTACCATCCACGGATACCTTTACCTTATCGGCTGCTGCTTCGGTTCTTCTTTCAAAGACAAGCTTATAGGTTCTGTTGTCAGGTATTAATGATGTATCTCCATCTGCCGGAGAAATGACAAACATATCTTTATCCGCAGAATATTTCATAACTGTGGTCACACATCTGCCATCCACATATCCGCAGGATTCATTGTCATCCTCGTATAGCTCAAACTCACCATCAGCCTCCGGGAATACCCTGACACATAATACATCAGGATTTTTGATAACAGATCTTGCATCAAGCTCATTTTCATCTGCACACACAAGTATGCCTCCAGCCTTCGCAAACACAGGTATGCTGCTCAAATCCCTGTAAACCTCCAGCATTCTTCCACCATCATAGCGCATGCCTGTATAGATATCATACCAGATGCCCTCCGGGAACCATACTTTGGTTTTTGCCACATTAAGTCCCTTAATACGTGGAGTTGTAACAGGTGCTACCATAAGCTGGCTGCCAAAGAAATACTGATTCTTTACCTCATAAGCCTCTGCATTTTCAGGATACTCATAATACATAGGCTCAATCAGCGGCATATTCTCGGCATAGCTGCGATAGTTCATGGTATACAGATACGGAATCATACAATGCCTCTGTCTGAGCGCTGCCTCCATCGCTTCCTCAGTCTCTTTTTTAAATCGCCACGGCTCCTTGCCGTTAAATTCGCTGCATGAGCTGTGCAGACGCATTATCGGAGAGAATATACCATATTGTGTCCATCTGGCTGTCAGCTCATCATCCTTGTAGCCAAGCATATGTCCGCCAATATCATGGCTCCACCATCCATATCCGATGTTTGTCGCTGTCGTTGTAAAATACGGTTGAAAATCAAGCGACTCCCATGTAATATGTGTATCTCCCGAAAATCCAATCGGATATCTATGGCTTCCCGGACCTGCATAGCGCGAAAATGTCATTGGACGCTTGCCGTCTCTTTTATTATCGAGATAATGAAAATGATTAAAAATCCATAGCGGATCCAATCCTTCAACCTTGCAGTTGCTGCCCTGCTGCCAGTCAATCCACCAGAAATCCACACCTTCAGCCTCTCTCGGATGGTGAAGATACTTAAAATATGCATCCATAAACTTTGGGCTTGCCGGATCACATACAACCGGGTCCTCATTTTCATAGTCCACGCCCATTTCCTTTGCCATATCAACATACATTTCTTCACAGCCCTGCACACCATCCGCAGGGTGTACGTTCAGGGTAGTATGCATTCCTCTGTCATGGAGCTTTCCAAGAAAGCGCTTCGGATCCGGGAAAAGCTTTTTGTTCCAAGTATATCCTGTCCATCCGCTTCCGTATTTAGGGTCCACATCAACCTGATGCCAGTCCATATCTATTACTGCTACCGTGAATGGGATATTCTTTTCATCGAATTTGTCCATCAGCTCCATATAGCTTTCTTCTGAGTATTTATAATATCTGCTCCACCAGTTTCCCAGTGCATATCGCGGAAGCATCGGAGTCTTGCCGCAAAGCCTGTAAAAATCATTGAGCGCCTGTTTATAATCATGTCCGTATCCAAAGAAATACAAATCAGACACACCTTTTTTTCTTGGCTCAATCCATCCATCGTCAAGTAAAATCTGTGATTTACTGTCATCAAGAATTGAATATCCAAAGCGTGAAACGACACCGTGTCCAAGCTCAACCTCTCCGTTTACGTCATCAAGTGTACGCGCTGTACCCTGCAAATCATGCACCTTCTCGCCATAATGCCAGATGCTGTGATATGCGCTCAGGTTTCCCTTAATCTGTATACTCAGTCCGTGTGATGAGAACTCCTTCTCATTATATATCAGGTGCAGCATTGATGTATGAACCTCAATTCCATCAGCGTTACGCACCACATGATAGCCGGTCTTTGGAAAATCCCTGAACAATACTGTCTGTGTTGCCCTATCCTCGAATACGCCATCTTCACTGTATTCCAGACGGACAAGGGCTTCTGTCAGAACTGTAATCCTGTATTTTTCACCTATTATCATATTGTCCGATAATGCCACCGGACTTGTCTTTACTCTGTATATTTCCTGCATGAAATACTCCCTCTCATATAAATTACGCTATCCCTTGACAGCCGATGCCGCAATTCAATATCCTCTTTTTGTTCAAATCAGTTTAGCGCTAAATCCGATCTACTCCCTGCGCACACGCTTGTTTTCATACATTTTCCATTATCTTGTCAAATCCTTTACCCACTTGTATTTTTTAAAATGTATGAGTGTCCACGGTATCTTTCCAACCTCATCCACGCAGGTACACGCATATACCACAACCACCGGCCAGTTCAAAAAATATGTGCCTGCAACTGCAAGCGGTATTGCTATGCCCCACATCGTCACAGCAAGAGAGTACATATCAAACATCGTATCTCCTCCCGAACCAAAGACACCGTTTATGATGATTTCATTTACCGATCGTCCAATCATGTAGAAGGCAAGTACACCGAATAACTGCTTCAGATACTCTGCAGCCTGCGGTGTGAGCTTTACAAAATGTAAAATCACCGGTGCTGAAACCGCCATAAGCACTGTCATAACAGCTCCACACAAAAATGACAGCTTTGCCATTCTGATGCCATATGCTTTTCCACGCTTTAAATTCCCTGCACCAAGCTCATTTCCTATCATAATGCCTGCTGCACTTGATATACCTGCACTGAGACAGCAAATGATATCACGCACAACCGCTGCGACGGAGTTGGCCGCTGCTGCGTCTGTTCCCATGTGTCCCATAAATGTAGAGTACGATGTAAAGCCTATTCCCCATACAAGGCTTGCTCCGAGAATCGGTCCGGAGCACTTCATAAAATCTGCTGACAGCTCCTTGTTCCTCACCAAAAGCTCCCTGATTTTAAGCCTGATATATCCCGGTCTGTAAGAAAATGTGATTGAAAGCATAAGCTCCAGCACTCTTGATATGAGCGTGGCAAGTGCCGCTCCCCTCACATTCATGCTCTCGATACCAAATGCACCATAGATAAATATGGCATTGAGCATTATGTTTATAAGCACTGTAATTGAGCTGACTGCCGCCGCAGTACCCGCGTGCTCTGATATCTTCATCATGACTATATAACACTGCGAAAAACCTGTTAATAAATATGAAAAAGAAGCTATTTTCAGATAGCTTACACCATAATCTATAAGCACCGGCTCGTTTGTGAAAATAAGCATCAGATATCGTGGAAAAAATGCACATGCCACGAAAAACAGCACCGATACTATGCCACATATCCTGATTGCAAGAGCAAATATGTCATCGAGCGCCTTTATGTCCTGCTTGCCCCAATACTGTGCTCCGAGTATTGCAAGCCCTGCTGTAGCTGCTGATAGAAACATGTTCTGGATGAACTGTATCTGTGTGGCAAGCGAAACCGCTGACATATAGTTCTGGTCCAGTCCTCCGAGCATGAAAGCATCTGCCACCGCCACCAGCGCCAGCATCAGATTCTGCACCATTATCGGAACCATGAGTGTCCACAGCTTTTTGTAAAAATTTGTATCAAATTCTATTGTTTTCATGTATCTTTTATACCCCTTGATTACTGATTATTATCCCAAATACAAACAATTATATATGATTGCATTGGCATATGTCAAATATATACATAATATCTGCAGATATTTCATCCAAAAAAGTGTGCCGCTATCCCCATCATCGGTATAGTGTGCAAGGTTCGTAAACCCCTGTTCTTTTCTATAAATGACCATAAAAATGACAGGGAATGTAACCCTGTCATAAAGTCAGAAATTGTTCCTTCACTTATAGGAGAAATTCGAGGGGATAAACGGAACTGTTTTTTTCTAAACAATAGTATGTAAATGTTTACGACAAACTGGGAGTTATCTATTAACTTTCTTAACTTTCCCTTATTTTCAAGGCTTTCTGCTATTGAAAATTCTATATATGTATCCTTTTCCCTTGTTTTTGCCCTTATGGGATAAT
>OHRF01000691.1_pt1 | contig 12790 bp, 10 predicted proteins | sample 1578291 | NCBI WGS metagenome assembly OHRF01 (sample SAMEA3879576, study PRJEB24766) | human gut metagenome | biome: human-associated habitat; feature: feces | place: USA | collected 1985/1987 | reverse complement strand
GTTCCCGGAATTTGAAACGGAAAAGCCGAAAAAAGAAGCCCTCGACCTTACGCCGCGTCCCTATCACCGCACGCCGGAAATGCACCTGCGTGAAGGGTCGCTGGTGGCAAACAGGGCACGCGACATCGGTTATCTGAAGGACATTACTCCCTACGGTGCAACCTTCCAGCCGCTTGGACTAACCGGTTATCAGAAAGAGAAAGCGTTGCTGTATGTATCGCTCCGTGACGCATACGAGCGGTTGTACCGCTATGAATCGAACAGACGTGAGGAAAATGTACCTTGGCGTGAACACCTGAACACCTGTTACGACGAGTTTGTCATGCGTTATGGCAACCTCAACGCCAAACAGAACGTGAAACTGGTGATGATGGACGCCGGAGGGCGCGACATCCTTTCGCTGGAACGTGCGGAGGACGGCAAGTTCGTCAAAGCGGACATCTTCGACCGTCCCGTTTCCTTCTCGGTGGAGAACCATGCCAACGTCGGTTCTCCGGAAGAAGCCTTGTCTGCATCGCTCAACAAGTATGGTACGGTCAATCTCAACTATATGCGGGGGATAACAGACAGTACGGAAGAGGAACTTCTCAATGCCCTCAAAGGACGTGTCTTCTACAATCCGCTCGTAACCGGTTACGAGATTAAAGACCGCTTCATCGCGGGAAACGTGATAGAGAAGGCGGAGCGTATAGAGGCATGGATGGAAAATAATCTGGAAAGCGAAAGATTGCCGGAAGTGAAACAGGCTTTGGAGGCTTTGAAGGAAGCCGAGCCGCAGCGTATCGCCTTTGAAGACCTCGACTTCAACTTCGGTGAACGCTGGATTCCCACGGGCGTGTATGCCGCCTACATGAGCCATCTTTTCGACACGGACGTGAAAATCGCCTATTCCGCCAGCATGGACGAGTTTTCCGTGGCGTGCGGCTACCGCACCATGAAGATCACGGACGAGTTTCTGGTAAAGGGCTATTACCGGAACTATGACGGTATGCACCTGTTGAAACACGCTTTGCACAACACCTGTCCCGACATGATGAAAAGTATTGGCAAAGATGAGAACGGCAACGACATCAAGGTGCGTGACAGCGAGGGCATACAGCTCGCCAACGCCAAGATTGACGAAATCCGCAACGGGTTCTCGGAATGGTTGGAAGAGCAGTCGCCGCAGTTCAAGGAACGGCTCGTGACAATGTATAACCGCAAGTTCAACTGTTTCGTGCGCCCGAAGTATGACGGTTCGCACCAGACGTTTCCCGACCTCAATCTGAAAGGATTGGCAAGCCGGGGTATTCAAAGCGTTTATCCGTCGCAGAAGGATTGCGTCTGGATGATAAAACAGAATGGCGGCGGAATATGCGACCATGAAGTCGGAACAGGTAAAACACTGATAATGTGTATTGCAGCGCATGAGATGAAGCGTCTGAACTTGGCGCACAAGCCGATGATTATCGGGCTGAAAGCGAATGTGGCGGAGATTGCCGCCACCTATCAGGCGGCCTATCCTAACGCCCGCATCCTCTACGCTTCTGAAAAGGACTTTTCGACCGCCAACCGTGTGCGTTTCTTCAACAACATCAAGAACAACGACTATGATTGCGTCATCATGTCGCACGACCAGTTCGGGAAGATACCGCAGTCGCCGGAATTGCAGCAGCGCATCCTGCAGGCGGAGCTTGACACGGTGGAGGAAAATCTCGAAGTCTTGCGGCAGCAGGGCAAGAACGTGTCGCGGGCGATGCTGAAAGGGCTGGAGAAGCGCAAGCACAACCTTGTGGCGAAGCTGGAGAAGGTGGAACACGCCATCAAGTCCCGCACGGATGATGTGGTGGACTTCAAGCAGATGGGCATCGACCACATCTTCATTGACGAGAGTCACCAGTTCAAGAACTTGACTTTCAACACCCGTCATGACCGTGTGGCGGGATTGGGAAACTCGGAAGGAAGCCAGAAGGCCCTGAATATGCTCTTTGCCATCCGTACCATACAGGAACGCACGGGCAAGGACTTGGGGGCTACGTTCCTTTCGGGCACGACCATTTCCAACAGTCTGACGGAACTGTACCTGCTCTTCAAATACCTGCGCCCCAACGAACTGGAACGGCAGGACATCCGCTGTTTCGATGCTTGGGCTGCCATCTTCGCCAAAAAGACGACCGATTTTGAGTTCAACGTAACGAACAATATCGTTCAGAAGGAGCGTTTTCGCTATTTCATCAAGGTGCCGGAGCTTGCCGCCTTCTACAACGAGATTACCGACTACCGCACGGCGGAGGATGTAGGTGTGGACAGACCAAACAAGAATGAGATACTGCACCACATACCGCCCACACCGGAGCAGGAGGACTTCATACAGAAGCTGATGCAGTTTGCCAAAACCGGCGATGCCACTCTGCTTGGCAGGTTACCCCTGTCGGAAACGGAGGAAAAGGCGAAGATGCTCATCGCCACCGACTACGCGAGAAAGATGGCTCTTGATATGCGCATGATAGACCCGAACTACGAGGACCATCCCGACAACAAGGCGAGCCATTGTGCCAAGATGATTGCAGAGTATTACCACAAGTACGAGACGCACAAGGGTACGCAGTTCGTGTTCTCCGACTTGGGGACATACCAGCCGGGGGAAGGATGGAACGTGTACAGCGAGATAAAACGCAAGTTGGTGGAGGATTACGGCATACCGGCAAGTGAGGTGCGCTTCATTCAGGAGTGTAAGACGGATAAGGCTCGTAAGGCGGTGATAGATGCCATGAACGCAGGGACAGTGCGAGTGCTGTTCGGCTCCACAAGTATGCTCGGAACGGGCGTGAATGCGCAGAAAAGATGCGTCGCCATCCATCACCTTGATACACCGTGGCGACCGTCCGACCTGCAACAGCGTGACGGACGGGGTGTTAGAGCCGGGAACGAGATTGCCAAGCATTTTGCCGAGAACAACGTGGATATCATCATCTACGCGGTGGAAAAGTCGCTGGACAGCTACAAGTTCAATCTGCTGCACTGCAAGCAGACGTTCATATCGCAGCTCAAAAGTGGAGCGATGGGCGTACGTACCATAGACGAGGGTGCAATGGACGAAAAATCGGGTATGAACTTCTCGGAGTATATGGCGTTGCTCTCCGGCAATACCGACCTTTTGGATAAGGCGAAATTAGAGAAGCGTATCGCCTCGCTCGAAGGGGAACGCAAGTCGGTCAACAAGGGCAAGCGCGATTCGGAGTTCAAGCTGGAATCCAAGACGGGAGAACTGCGCAACAACACGGCTTTCATCGAAGCCATGACGGAAGACTGGAACCGTTTTCTTTCCGTTGTGCAGACTGATAAGGAAGGCAGCCGCCTTAATCTTGTCAAGGTGGACGGCGTGGATTCAACGGATGAGAAGGTCATCGGTAAGCGTTTGCAGGAAATCGCCAAGAACGCCACGACTGGTGGACTGTACAAGGCTGTCGGGGAACTTTACGGCTTTCCGATAAAGGTGGTCAGCGAGAGGACACTCAAAGAAGGTCTGGAGTTCACTGACAACCGCTTCGTGGTGGAGGGTAACTACAAGTACACCTACAACAACGGGCATCTGGCGATGGCAGACCCGATTGCTGCCGCACGAAACTTTCTGAACGCATTGGAGAGGATTCCGACCATCATCGACCAGTACAAGTCTAAGAACGAAGTGCTGGAAAAGGAGATTCCGCAGTTGCAGGAGATAGCGGGCAAGGTGTGGAAGAAGGAGGACGAGCTGAAACAGCTGAAGTCCGAACTCGCCGCACTGGACCGCAAGATACAGTTTGAGCTGGCTCCGGCTCAGGAAAACACGGAAGAGAACCGGCAAGGCAACGAGAAAAAACAGACGGAACAACAGCCGGAAAGCCCGCACGTGGACTTTGTACGCAGTCATTTAATTATAGGGAGACCCGGTTTATCGGAATCCAAAGGTGTAAAACTTTAATATCGAAGTCTTGACAGAAAAAGCCAGTGGTTGAATTTTTCACCACTGGCTTTAATTCTAATAATTTTTCAATCTAATATGACCGAATCTATAACGTTAAATCATAGATTATGTGTCTATTTGTGAAGAAAAAGACGTAACTTTGTATCAAAATCAAATAAGCATAACAATGGAGCCATCTATATACAGTTTTTCACTTTATACCGCACTGCCGTTGATGTTATTCTTCGGCTTTTATTTTTTGTTTGCAAAGACTCCTGAAAAGAAAATTTTCAAGAATTATCTCCGCTCCCGACAGATGATGGGTATAGCTATGCTGCTGCTTTCAGCAAACTATTCGGTACATTTCTTCTTTGGCATCCGATTCAAAAATGTGAATTCTTCCATATTGATGAACATGTCCACATACTTTCTGTGCTACTCTCTGTTCAGTTCGGCATTGATAATGTTGCTTGATCGTTTTTACATTACCAAACGGCGTGTGTGGACACATATCATTTTATGGATTATATTTTCAACTTTTTCCGGAGTTGTATTGTTTCTGTTGCCAAGCGGAATCATGCAAAAAATCTCTTTATTTGCTTTAGCTGTCTGGTTAATCGCTTTTGGAGTCGTTTTAGCTCGAAGAGTCATAGTTGCATATCGTAGAGCCATTCGGATTTTCAATGAAACTCAAGCGGATGATATAGGCGCATATATCGAATGGCTTTCTATATTCACTTATTGGGCTGTTATCTTCGGTGTTGGATGCGGATTACTGACATTCCTACCTGACAGATATGTGTATATCTGGGTGCTTTCATCAATCCCGTTCTACTGTTATCTTTTTCACTGTTATCAGAACTACCTCCTGTTCTATGAACAGGTAGAAAATGCGTTTGAGCAGGATATTCAATCTGAAGAAGAACTTCTGACAAATTCGGGAATTGAACCCGAAATGGTTTCAGAAGAAGTTCCTGAGTCCTATACAGAATTTATAGAGAAGGTTGACAACTGGATAAAGACAGACGGCTATGTCCAGCAGGGACTTACCATAAAAGAACTGTCCAAAATACTTTATACGAACCGTACCTATCTTTCCGCTTATATCAAGACTACGTATAAAATGACATTCCGCGAATGGATAACCAGTCTCAGGTTGGAGTATGCGAAAAACATACTGAAGGAGCATCCAGAAATCAATATACAGAAGCTGGCTGAGTCTTCCGGTTTTCTTTCCCAAAGTAACTTTATCAAATTATTTTCCGAGAAAGAAGGATGTACGCCTGCCAAATGGAAAAAATCAAATCGGGAATAAATTGTGTAGTAAAACAACATCGGAAAAGGTCACAGAAACCCATTTCCAAAAAGTGCTCAAACGACAAAAAAGTGCTAATTCGACAATTCAAAAAGTGCTAATTCGACAAAAAGATGCTCAAACGACAATTTTTTATAAAACGCTGTATTTTAACAGAAAAAGTTTTTGTAATATTTTGGGCGCTGAATGGCATTTATTACCTTTGGAGAAGACAAAGATAATAAATTCAAGTTTATATGAGCAGAAAAATCACTTTTCTTACCCTGTTTCTGGGGCTGATGACGGTAACTTTTCCTGTCATTGCGCAGCAGAAAGCAGACACGACCTACACCTTCCGGTTCGTTCCGCAGAAGGACATGTTCTACGTGCCTTGGAATGGCAATGACACGGAACTTGCCCGCCTGTTGGAATGTATCGAAAACAGTAAAGCAACAATTTTTGACGGCAAGTTGCCGCTACTGGTTGACGGCTACTGCAATTCGCTGGGCGGTGAAGCTGAGAACCTTGCAACGGCGAAGATCCGTGCCAATCGAGTAAAATCAGAACTGATTACACGCGCGAAAATCAAGGAAGAAAACTTCATTACCCACAATCATGCGACAGGGGGTGATTTTGTGATCGTGCGCCTGACGGTACCGGTAAAGGAAACAGCCGTGACGGATGCGGAAGCAGAAGCACGACGCAAGGCGGAAGCCGAACGCTTAGAAACCGAGAAGCGTGCCGAGCAGGAACGGCTTGCCGAAGAGCAGCGCAAGGCGGAAGAAGCCCGACTTGCCGCTGAAAAGGCAGAAGCCGAGAAAACCGCTCAACAAAATACACTTGCCGACACGCCGTCGGAAACCAAAATCACAACTGATTATCATCTCTCCCTGCGTGCCAACCTGCTGCGCTGGACTACCTTGACACCAGATTTAGGACTTGAATGGCGCATCTGCCCATCGTGGGGCATTGCCGTAAACGGCTCATGGACTTCTTGGACGTGGAGCGACAAGGACCGCCGCTATGCACTCTGGGAAGTGGCTCCGGAAGTGCGTTACTATATGGGTGAGAAGAAAGCCTGGTATCTGGGTGCGATGTTCAAGACCGGACAGTTCAACTACAAGCTTTCTGAAACAGGCAAGCAGGGCGACCTGATGGGTGGCGGCATCACCGCCGGCTATCAGCTGCGGCTGAACAAGGCACTGGCTCTTGATTTCAACCTCGGTTTGGGCTACCTGAATGCCGATTTCGAAAAATATGAAGTCATCGACGGTGTACGTGTACGCCGCGGCAACGAGACAAAAGATTGGTGGGGCCCCATCAATGCCGGTGTGACATTGGTATGGAAGTTATTCTAACACGGAGGAATAGAATATGAAAGCAAGACAATATATAAATATGATGGGAATGGCAGCCGCCGTGCTGCTCTCTTCCTGCGTGAAGGACACGCTTTATGACACGCCGCATCCCGACTACGGGAAGATTGCGGTGACAGCCGACTGGTCGGCCCGCGGTGAGGGTATTGACATTCCTGCCACATGGACGGTCACCATGGGTGGCTATACGGGTAAGGAGACTTCCGCCACCCATACCCCCGACCATCTGTTTGCTCCGGGCAGCTACACATTTGCGGTGTGGAACCCGGCTGAAGGAATCACGGTGAACGGCACCACAGCCACCATTGCCGCAGCCACGGGAACCCGGGCAGGCACGGATGCCTTTGTGAACAATGCCCCTGGATGGTTCTTCACCTATACGAAACAGGTGAGCATCGAGAAAGACAAGGACTATCCGCTGACCGCCGCAATGAAGCAGCAGGTACGCGAACTGACACTTATCATCAAACCGACGGGTGATGCCGCCGGACGCATCACGGAGATTGTTGCCCATCTGACGGGTGCAGCCAGAACACTCGATTTCGCTACCGATACCTACGGAGCCGCTTCGAACGTCGTGCTGCCCTTCACCAAGATTACCGAAGGTGACGATGCCGGCAAGTGGAAAGCCACGGTGCGGCTGCTGGGTGTGACCGGCACGGAACAACTGCTGACGGCTGAAATCCGCTATGCGGACGGCAACCCGAGCCCCACCACGCTGAAAAGCGACCTCACAGAAGCTCTCAAGGAGTTCAACACCGGAAAGGGCAAATCGCTGACCCTCGGCGGAACGCTGGTTGAGACACCCGAAGGCATGGAAGTGGACGAAGCCGAAATCAACGGCTGGGAAGAAGTGAAAGGTGATGATGTAAATGCCGATTTGTAAATAATTAGCAAACCGAACGCAGAAGCAAAGCTTGCTTTGATTTTGCTAAGGTGCAGCAATTATTGAAATGGAATTTAACTAATATAATGACAGATATAATGAAGATAAGATTTTTTGCACTTGCGACGCTCGCCCTCGCATTGGCAGCCTGCAACAACGACAACGAGAACCTGAATGGTGACCCCGTGGCCGCCCAGTTTACCGCCGACATCGCCCCCGCCACCCGCGCCAGCGGAACCACCTGGACTGGCGGCGACCGTATCGGCATCACCGACATCGGCAACGATTCCCAGTACGGCAACGTGCCTTTCATCCTGAAAAATGGGAAATTTGAGGCAGAAAAAAAGGTCATCTATATCGAAGATACAAAGACCCATACTTTCCGCGCCTACTATCCGTACAACGCGGCGGGAGGTATCCTCGCAGCCACGACCGATGCCACGGCGCAGCAGAACCAGTCTGCCATTGACTTCCTCTTTGCCACAGGAGCCACGGGAGACAAAAACAACCCGGTAGTAAGCTTCACCGACAAAACCGCCAAAGGCGGTGAAGACAACTCCTTCCACCACCGCATGAGCCAGATAACCCTTACCTTCGAGGCGGGCGACGGCGTGAATTTCAGTGTGGTCAAGCCTGAACGTTACACGCTGGACGGATTGTTACTCACCGGTACGTTCAACACGGCCGACGGTATTGCCACCGCAGACAACGGGGCACAGACCGGAGAACTGACCATGAATCTGGCAGACGGCAATCTCACGTCATCGATCATCCTCTTCCCGCAGACAGTTGCATCCCTGCCGTTGGTTGTGAATTACAAAGGTCAGGAATATCATTCCACACTCACCATGCCCGAAGGCGCACTGCAGGCGGGCAACAACTATACCTATACCGTCAAGGTACGCAACAAAGTCCTTGAAGTCAGCGAAGCCACCATTGCAAAGTGGAACGATATAGACGGTGGAGATGTGGATGCTAACCTGTAGGATTTTAATAATTAATCGATTAGAATAAAGAATTATGAGACATAGATTATTTATCCCCGCAGCCACCGCACTGCTGTTCGCCCTTGCCGCCTGCACACAGGACGAACTCGCTGGCGATAACCGTCTGCCCGAAGGTGAATACCCCGTCGTCATCCGTGCCACCGGACTGTCCGTAGAAGCAACGCCGCTGGCAGCCCCGTCAACCCGTGCCTCCGTGGACGGCGACTGGCAGGGCGTCACTTCCGTGGCACTCAAGATGGGCGATGCGGTAAAGGAATACACCGTAACGGCTTCTACCGATTTCAAGAGTGCCACGCTTTCACGCGAGAACGACCCGTACTACTGGACCAGCCGCGACCCGATTACCGTATCGGCATGGTGGCCCTTCAACAATGCCGACATCACACAGATGCCTGCCGTGAAGGTGGCAGAAGACCAAAGCAAATTGGCTGACTTCCAGAACAGCGACTTCATCTCTGCTGAGAACCGGAAGGTGGAATTTAACAACCCGACACTCGAATTTACCCACCGCACGGCACGCGTGACAATCGAACTGAAGCCCGGCACGGGATTCACGAGCGTCACTGGTGCCACGGTGAGCCTCGTGAGCCTGTCCGCCGATAACGGCAACCCGACCGCCATCAAGACCTACAACGCAAGCGGCAACACCTACGAGGCACTGACCGCCCCGCAGACCGTTGCGGCAGGCAAGCCGTTCGTTAAGGTGGAACTCGGCGGCGGCACCTTCTACTTCCGTCCGCAGAACAACGTCGTATTAGAAGCGGGCAGCCGCTATAAATATACCGTCAAGGTGAACGCCACCGGCCTGACGTTAGAGGGTTGCACCATCGGCAGCTGGGTTGACGGCGGCGGCGAGAGTGGTGAGGCTGAGGATTTGGGCTACAACTACGACAGCAACACCAAGACCTACACGGTCTATAACGCAGACGGCCTGATGAATGTAGCCGAATTAGTGAACGGAGGTAAGACCGACATAAACATTACCCTCGACAAAAACATTGACCTCACAGGCAAAGACTGGACACCGATAGGCACAGACTACGACAACTCATACAAAGGCACCTTCGACGGTGGCGGCCATACCATTACGGGGCTGACCGTTACGACAAATGACGAATATGCGGGTCTGTTCGGCTGGCTCAATAGAGCTGGTACGGTGAAGAACGTGGTGATGGAGGGCGTACAGATAACAAGCAATCAAATATATGGCGGCAGTATTGGCGGCGTGGTAGGATATAGCTGGGGCACCATTGAAAACTGCTCGGTGTCGGGCAGCGTCAGCGGCACGGTGTATGTCGGCGGTGTGGTGGGTGTTCAAATAGGCGGTTCCATCACCGGATGCAGCTCCTCGGCCACAGTGAAGGGAACGGTCGATGTCGGCGGCGTGGCAGGTCAGACGAATTCGAGTGCCACCCTGACCGCTTGCTATGCCACGGGCAACGTGACCTTAGAAATAGACCCCAAAAAGAATATCGCTGGCGGCGGTCTGGTGGGAATGAACGCAGGAAGCAGCCTCCTTGCCTGCTATGCCACGGGCAACGTAACCAGTACGGGTAGTAGCACTGGCAAAGTACATATCGGCGGCTTTTTGGGAAATAACTACACCACCGTGACCGCCTGCTATTGGAAGAACAATCATGAACAAGGTATCGGCTACAATAAGAAAAGCACCGGAGCCACGAAGGTGGACGGCACTGACGTTACCTGGCAGAAAGCCGTTGATGCCATGAACACCGCCTTGCAGAACGCAGGCTCAAAGTGGCGTTACGAACTTAACGGAGCATTGCCTACCTTGAGGAAGCAGTAAGCTGTTGCGGGCGGAAATGTTCCGTCCGCAACGAACATTAAACGAAGTATAACCCCAATAAAAAAAGGAGGACGTGATGGAACACACGGAGAATCCACCATATAGGTTTTGGCATCAAGGCATTGTTAATAATAATATAGACTCCAGTGTAAATATGGAAGCTGTAAGCCGGACATTGCCAAGATTGGTGCTCATTAAAGGCAACAAATCAAGTAATTAAATTAAAAACATGGGACTTTTTCACAGAGACAAGAAAAATAATGACGATGAGCCGGACAGTGTTCAAACCAATTCATTCTCTGATATTATGAATGGTTTGCAGTACGCCGTAAACTGTGCACAAGATACATTGCAGAATCATCAGATACAAAATCTGACCAGACTTTTTGAAGGAACAAATGCAAATAACGCAAATACGTTCCAATCGAAAAAAATCATGGTTGGAGACAAGACTATTGATATTCCACTTATAGCTTTGATATCCCATCATTATCTTGCGATGGATAATGTGCAGATAAAGTTCAAGGCGAAGGTCGGAAGCGTGGAATCACAGATTCCGGAAAACAACTTATTGTTATCCAGCCCACAAAGAGCCAATCTCCAGATGCAGATGAGCAACATAAAACCGGATGCGGATGATGTCATGGAGGTTTGCGTCAATTTTAAAGTTCAGGAGACTCCGGAGAGTATTTCCCGAATCATTGACGATTTTGTAAAAAATATCTAACAATTTTAAAATTCAAATGTTATGGCAGAAGAAATAAAGAACCAAGGGCAACAAGAAAATGCGGAAAACTTGAATGAAAATGTAAGCGGACAGGCGAAAGAAATTATCTCCGCTGCATTGGAAGAGACTCAAAACAGAGAAACTTCTCCAGTTTTTAAAGCAGATTCAAACGTGACTGACAAATTCAAGGGGCTTCCCATGCGGGAACTTATTGCAGCTCCACTTATTGCAGCAGCCGAAGCACAACAGGAATTGGCAGCGACAGCATGGAATTTCTACCAGCAAATTGCATTTGATGGTAAAAGCGGCAATAAAGCGCGTATATTGGAATTCGATGTCGAAAGACCGATACAGCAGGATGGAAAAATGACAACAATGTCACAAAGTGTCAAGGCTCCGTTTATAGGATTGGTGCCTATTCCTTCCCTGCTCATAGATCGCGTGGATGTCGATTTCCAGATGGAGGTTACCGATACATCAAACGTAAAAAGCACTACCAACGCAGAAGTAGAGGCAAAAGCTTCTGCAAAACATTGGTTTATAAATGCGGAAATCAGCGGCAAAGTCACGACCGCCCGCGAGAACACCCGCATGACCAACCAAACGGCAAAATACCAGATACATGTGACAGCCAGTCAGCAGCCGCAGACCGAAGGTCTGTCTAAACTGATGGATATAATGGCATCATGTATCGAGCCTATAACAAACGAAAGTAACAGTAAGTAAATATATGAATTTGATTCAAGCATTAAGATTGCCAAACAGTCGAGCAGTAATGACAAATATTGCACGGTTTCATTATCAAAATATTTATAATGTAGGTTTGACCCCTCCGATTGCCACGCAAAGTAATTTGACATTTCAAATAAAAGGATATACCCGTAACTATCGTTTTCTTAGATTAGACTATGCCTGTGTCATATATATTGCGGATGGAATAGCAGTCGTTGCTTCAAATGGCATAGATACTTTAAGTTCAGGTTTTTCGGGGTGTTATATGGCCAGTTTTAGGCACAATGGCATTAGGTATGTTGCTCATATTCCAACGCCTAACAATAGTATTAAAATATCATGGAATCGGGCGGTTAAAAATCGAATAATAGATAATGTTGTTCTTTTTAAACCTACTGAAGGATTGGCGAGAATCCCAGGAACCATTGGTATTTGGGGAATTATAACATTTAACGATAGATGTTATCGGCTTGATGTAAATGAAAACGCTCCTCCAAGTCAAGCCATACGTGGCCAAAGAATTTTTAACTCAATCCCGAGAAATCCCATACTAACAGAAATTCCACCTATCGCCGGTGGTCAGATGCCTTAATAATTATAACAATTGTAAATAAGGGAAGAATGGTTGTTTCATTGAGGAGTAGAATTCTATTCGGATATATAATTCTGGTGGCGGTCATAGGCAGCATGGCCGCCATTCTCATCCATGAACCTGCGAAGTTCCACGACCTATATGCGTATTTTAAATAACGGTATTTACACAAACAGCAAATGAGCGAACAATTCGTTACCACTACCAAGCATTTCCGCAAGCTGCTTGCCGCAGGCTATCTGTTGATAGTCCTGCTGGTGGGCGGCATCATCTGCACGTGGCTCGGAGAATGGCGCGACTTGGAGTTGCTGGAACGGGAGAACCGTGAAATCAACCGCTTCCGCAAGGAAACACACGATGCGTATGTGGGTGTGGTGGAGTTGTCTCTTTTGGGCGAGTCGGTGCTGGAATGGGACGATAAGGATGTGGCGGCATACCGGCGGC